>ENA-OPAH01002223-OPAH01002223.1-human-gut-metagenome-genome-assembly--contig:-NODE-2223-length-11315-cov-3.495471_pt1 | contig 11315 bp, 7 predicted proteins | sample MGYA00241050_ERZ501416 | MGnify/ENA primary metagenome ERZ501416 (study PRJEB25962, sample SAMEA2042632) | human gut metagenome | biome: human gut; feature: human-associated habitat; material: faeces... | reverse complement strand
TCGAGCTCGCGCTGCTCGGGCACGACCTCGCGGCAGCAGTCCTTGGCAAACGGGCAGCGGGTGTGGAACTTGCAGCCCTTGGGGGGGTTGGCCGGCGAGGGGATGGAGCCCTCGAGCACTATGCGGTTCTGCTTGGCCTTGGGGTCAGGGATGGGGATGGCCGAGAAGAGCGCCTTCGTGTACGGGTGCAGCGGGTTCTTGAAGATGTCCGCCGTGAAGCCGTACTCCACCATGCCGCCGAGGTACATGACGCCCACCGCGTCGGAGATGTGCTCGACGACGGAGAGGTCGTGGCTGATGAAGAGGTACGTGAGGCCACGCTCCTCCTGAAGGTCGTGCAGGAGGTTGATGATCTGCGCCTGGATGGACACGTCGAGGGCGGAGACCGGCTCGTCGCAGACGATGAACTCGGGGTTCAGCGCCAGGGCGCGAGCGATGCAGATGCGCTGGCGCTGGCCGCCGGAGAACTCGTGCGGGTAGCGCATCTTGTGGTACGGCTGCAGGCCGCACTCCTCCATCACGTGGTCGATGTAGCCGTCGAGCTCGTTCTTGGGCACGAGGTTGTGCTCGCGCACGGCCTCGCCGACGATCTCGGAGATCGGCAGGCGCGGGCTGAGGCTCGAGTACGGGTCCTGGAAGATGATCTGCATCTTGGTGCGCAGCTCGTGCATCTCCTTGTGGCTGAGGTCATAGACCTCACGCCCGTTGAAGAGCACCTGGCCGCCGGTCTTCTCGCCAGCGAGGCGAAGGATCGTGCGGCCGGTGGTGGACTTGCCGCAGCCGGACTCGCCGACGAGGCCCATCGTGTGGCCCCGGCGAAGCTTGAAGGAGACGCCGTCGACGGCCTTGACGAAGCCCTGCACGCGGTTGAGCATGCCGCCCTTGATGGGGAAGTACTTCTTGAGGTCGTTGACCTCGAGGATGATGTCGTCGGAAGCGGGGGTGGCGCTCGCCTTGGCGGCCTGAGCCTCCGCAGTGGTGTTCGTGGAAGTCATGGCTACTTGCCCTCCCCCTCGTTCTCGCCGCTCGCGATGAGCTCGTCGAGCACGGCCGCGGTCTCGTTTGCAGCGTCGGCCGTCGCGTTGTCGTAGTAGCGGTAGCAGCTCACCTCGTGCGTCGGGGAGAGCCTCACCATGTGCGGGTACTCGCCCTCGCAGGCGTGCACGCACAGCTCGCAGCGGTCCTTGAAGTAGCAGTAGTTGGGCATGTCGACCGGGTTGGGGACCTTGCCCGGGATGGAGTAGAGGCGCTCAACCTTCTTGCCCACGACGGGCTTGGAGGCCATGAGGCCGATGGTGTAGGGGTGCGCCGGGTGGTCGAAGATCTCCTCGGCGGTGCCCTTCTCCACGATGCGGCCGGCGTACATGACCACCACGAAGTCGGCCATCTCGGCCACGACGCCCAGGTCGTGGGTGACGAGGATGATCGAGGAGTTGATCTTGTCCTTGAGGGAGCGCAGGAGGTCGAGAATCTGCGCCTGGATGGTCACGTCGAGGGCCGTGGTGGGCTCGTCCGCGATGATGATGCGCGGGTTACAGGCGAGCGCGATGGCGATCATGATGCGCTGGCGCATGCCGCCGGAGAGCTCGTGCGGGTACATCCCGTAGACGCCCTCGGAGTTGGCGATGCCCACGGTCTCGATCATCTCGATGGCGCGCGCACGAATCTGCTCCTTGGACCAGTCCTTGCCGTCGTGGAGGGCGATGACCTCCTCGATCTGCTCGCCGACCTTAAAGACGGGGTTGAGCGAGGTCATGGGCTCCTGGAAGATCATCGAGACCTCGGAGCCGCGGATCTTCTGCATGGCCTCCTCGGGGGCCTTGGTCACGTCGATGGCGTGGTCGCCGAGGTTGAGGCGGATCGAGCCGCCGGTGACCTGGCCCTGCGGGCGCTGCAGGAGCTGGATGAGCGAGAGGCACGTGACGGACTTGCCGCAGCCCGACTCGCCCACCACGCCCACGGTCTTGCCGACCGGTACGTCGTAGGTCACGCCGTCAACGGACTTGACCACGCCCGTGTCGGTGAAGAAGTAGGTGTGGACGTCGTCGAACTCCACGGCGTTGGCCGGGTCGCGCATCTCGCAGGCGTACTCGGACGGGTCCACGTTCTTGCGCTTGCGCTGCTTCTCGTAGCCCTGCGTGATCCGGCGGTTCTCCTTGGTGATCTTGCGGGACTCGCTGGCGGAAAGGTAGCCCGCCTCGTCCTTCTTCTTGCTTCCAAACATGTGGCTGCTCCTCTCTGCCCTAGCGGTTCATCTTCGGGTCGAAGGCGTCGCGCAGGCCGTCGCCGACGAAGTTGAAGCCGAGAACCGCGAGCAGCAGGCAGATGCCGGCGGGAATCCAGATGAACCAGTAGTTGGTCATGACGTAGGCGTTGTTGACGTCGGAGATGATGTTGCCCCAGGAGGCGAACGGGAACTTGACGCCCAGGCCGAGGAACGAGAGCGTGGCCTCCGTGATGATCGTGGAGCCGAGGCTCATGGTGCAGGACACGATCAGCTGCGGCATGACGTTGGGGATGAGGTGACGGATGATGCGGTGCGGGACCGAGATGCCCGTGGCCTCGGTGGCGAGCATGAACTCCTGCTCGCGCAGCGAGAGGATCTGGCCGCGCACGAGGCGCGCGATCGAGGGCCACGACAGGAAGCCGAGCACGAGCATGAGGTAGATCATGCGCGTCCAGGAATCCAGGCGCAGCGAGTCCATCGCGGAGCCGAGGATGATGATGATCGGCATCGAGGGCAGGCAGTAGAACACGTCGACGATGCGCATGATGAGGTTGTCGACCCAGCCGCCGAAGTAGCCGGAGATGCCGCCCATGATGACGCCCAGGCCAGCGGCGATAAAGACGACGATGAAGCCGATGATCAGAGAAACGCGGCCGCCGTACATGAGGCGCGTGAGCATGTCCATGCCGTTGCCGTCGGTACCGAGCCAGTGCTCGGCGGACGGGCTCGCGTAGCGGTCGTAGACCGTGTTGGTGGTGGTCTCGGTCACGTTGTAGACGGAGCTGTAGGCATCGTAGGAGATGCTGTAGGTGTGCTCGGAGCCGTCCTCGGCGGTGTAGGTGACCTCGGAGGCGTCGCTCTCGACGGCGGCGAGAAGCGCGGCGCGCAGGTCGTCGAGGTGGCACGCCGCCAGGCGCGCGAGCGGGGCGCGCAGCTCGGAGAGCGTCTCCTCCTCGATCTGGTTCACGAGGTCGGGGATGTCACGGAAGTGGGAGTAGAACGTGCGCCGGGTGACGCCGGCGCGCTCGGTCACCGCCGTGACGGTGACGCGGGAGAGGTCCCCGGTGGAGCATATCTCCTCCGCGAGGGCCTGGCGCAGGGCGCGTCTGGTGCGCACGCTCCGGCGGTCGGTGCTGAGCACGCATTCCTGCATGTGGCGCGATGCCTTTCGTCGTGTCCGGGGCGCGTTGCCCCGTTTCTTCACAGCCTGCGTAGTATTGCACAACCTGTGCAGAAACTTGACACGGATGCGCTCGGCACAAGTTCTTCACGGAGCGCCGGAGGCGACGGCGGGCGGCCCGAGGCACCCGGAATTGGGTTGTCAGTGGTTTTTCCGGACCCGTCATGTACTACCTCAAAGGTGCCGTTTGTCTACCTGCGGCGCTGTGAGGCCACACCCCTGCGCTACTCGGTGGGTCCCAGAAAAACCACTGACAACCCGACTTCAACCCTGCCTCCCATCCGGGACGCGGCGCGCGGCGCTCGTGGGCCAAGCTGAGTTCAGGTTGCTTACAGATTTATAAGTGAGCAGTTCGTAATGCGTTTTCTGAAAGAAGTCTTATCGGTCTGCGAGCTCCTCCGGGCAGATAATCGAGACTCCACCACAGCGAGAGGAACGCCATGCGAAGACGGTCGCGACGGAGCCGAAGGAGTTCCTGGGGTCGGAGGAGCTCGCCTACCTCGAGGAGCAGGTGGCGGAGCTTGAGGAGCAGGACGTTAACCTCGGAATCGTGGTGCTTGACCTGGAGACGGGCCACTCGATCGAGTACAACGCCGACGAGCGGCTCTACCCCGCGAGTTCGATCAAGGCCGCGTACTGCGCGATGGTCTGCGAGGAGTACGGCGGTGCGGGCGAGCTCTCGTGGGCGCTCGAGGAGTGCCTGGTCAACTCCTCGAACGAGGCGTACGAGCTGCTGCGGGACACCTACGGGCTCGACGCGTTCGGGGACTGGCTCGAGCACGCGGGCGCGACGGAGGCCTCCGCGCAGGCGCGCGAGTACGGATACCCCGACATCTCGGCGGGCGAGCTGGCCGAGGTCTGGGAGGAGATCTTTCGCTTCGGGACCCCGGGCGAGGACGGGTCCGACGAGCTCGTGGACGCGCTCGCGGCAACCAACTACACGACCCTCGGCGCCCTCCTGCGCGACGAGTTCGAGGTCTGGGCCAAGCCCGGCTGGTATCCCACCGACGAGTACGACCTCACCTCGACCAACGACGCGGGCGTGGTCTTCTCCGACTGCGGGCCATACGTGATCGTGGTGATGACCATCATGAACTCCGACCTCGAGGGCCTGCTGCCGCTGGTGGACGCGATCAACGCGGCGCACGGGGAACTGTGCGGGGGCAGCTCCGAGCTGCTCTACGACGAGACGATGACGATCCCGGGCTACTAGCGCTCGCCGGCGAGAAGATCGCGTACCCGCACGATCCCACGTGGCAGAATGGAGCCGTCGTGGGGAGGTTGCCATGAGGGCGCGCGTCGTTGTGGTGTCGGTGGTTCTTCTCGCCGTGGTGGCGGGAGGGGCGTTTGCCGTGTGGCAGGGCGTTGCGCCCGACGGGCGGTCGCGGGACGCGGACGTTTCGGAGCCAGAGCCGATGGAGATCACCGACCCCGTAGCAGAGCCGGCGGCCGAGCCGGAGCCCGCGCCCGAGCCGGAGCCCACCGAGGCCGAGCTCCTGGCCGACGCGCCCGTCGTTTCCGCCACGTCCGAGAGCGGCGTAAGCGTGACTGCGCCGGACGGGTTTCTCGCCACGGAGGCATTTGCGCAGGTAGACGCCGAGATTGCGGCGCTTCGCAACCAGGGGTACTCCGTGGGCGTGTCCCTGGTCGACCTGCAGACGGGCCGAAGCATCTCCTACAACGCCGACGAGCGCCTCTACCCGGCAAGCTCCATCAAGGCCCTCTACTGCGCAATGGTGTGCGAGACGAGCGGCGGCTCGGGCGGGATGGCGGACGTGATGGAGCGCTGCCTCGTGAACTCGTCCAACGAGGACTACGAGGCGCTCATCGGGGCGTACGGGATGCCGGCGTTTGGCGCGTGGCTGGGCGCGCACGGCGCGACGGAGGCGGCCTACGACGGCTCCATCTGGTACTACCCCGACATCTCCGCAGGCGAGCTGGCCGCGTGCTGGCAGGAGATCTACCGCTTTGGGACGTCTGGCGAGGCGGGCGGCGCCGAGCTGGCCGGCTACCTCGCGCGCACCAACTACACGCCGGCGGGGGCGCTCCTGCGCGACGAGTGCGAGGTGTGGGCCAAGCCAGGGTGGTTTCCCGACAACGGCGAGCTCGTGGCCACCAACGACGCGGGCGTGGTCTTCTCGGAGAGCGGGCCGTACGTCTTTGCGGTGATGACGGACATGAGCGCCAACCTCGACGGCCTCACGCCGCTCATCGACGCGCTCGACGCGGCGCACGACGTGATGTGCGGGGGCGAGTCGCAGCAGTAGACGACCCCGGCACGCACGACCCTGGCACGTACGACCCCGCGGCGCAAAACCCGCGCATCTCCCTCGGCGTCCTGCGGCGCAAAGCCCGCGCATCTCCCTCGGCGCCCCGCGGCGCAAAACCCGCGCGATTGGGTGGCATGTTTGATGCCAGGGCACCCAATCGCCCGCACTTCTCGCCAGGCGAGAAGAACCTGCCAGCAAAGCCGCAGCTCACAGGCGTGACCGATCGCCCCGTCGCGCCCGCAACATCAAACATGCCACCCAATCGCACGCGGTTCCTGCCAGAGGCGGCATCCCGGGAAGCGCGGGCGCCGGCCGGCACCCAATCGCACGGGTTTTGCGCCAGAGATGACATCCCGGGAGGCATAGACGGGCCGGGAGCCAGGAAGGAAAAGTAGAGGGGACTCCCGGCCCGCAACGATATGGACGAGTCGCTAGAAGACGTAGGCAGCGACCTCGTCGGCAGTGGGGATGGAGGGGACGGCGCCGTGGTGCGTGACGGCAATCGCCGAGGCGCGGGCGGCACGGTCAAGCGCGACCTCCACCGGCTCCCCCGCGCTTATCGACGCGACGAAGTATCCCGTGAAGGTGTCCCCCGCCGCCGTGGTATCGACGGCCGAGACGTGATAGATCGGCTGGACGTGGCGATCGCTCCCGCCCGGCCCCTGGTAGATCGAGCCGCGCGTCCCAAGGGTGAGGACGACCCGGGCGCTGGGGTAGAGCGCCGCGAGCGCGCCCAGCACGTCCTCGGGGTCCGCGGACCCTCCGGCCATCTGCGCGCCCTCGACCTCGTTGAGCAGGAAGAGGGAGACCTTCCCCATGTCAACGGCATCGAGGTCGGAGTTGTAGGGGGACGGGTTGAGAACGACGACGAGCCCCCTCTCGTGTGCGACGTCCACGATGTGCGCCAGGCACGAGGTCTCGTTCTGCAGCACGATGTAGTCGCCGACCCCGAAGTGCGAGAGGACCTCGTCGGCAAAGGACTCGTCAATCTCCCGGTTTGCGCCGCCGAAGAGCAGGATCGAGTTCTGACCCTCGTCATCCACCTGGATGACGGTGTGCCCGGTCGGCACCTCGGTGCGACGCACGAACTCGACCCCCACGCCGGACTCGCGGCACACGTCGAGGAGAAAGTCCCCCTCGGGGCCGACCATGCCCGCGTGCCAGACCGCCGCGCCCGCGCGGGCGAGCGCCACGGACTGGTTGAGCCCCTTGCCGCCGGGATAGACGCTGCGGTCGCGCGCGGCGAGGGTCTCCCCGGGCGTGACCATGTGGCTCACCCCGTAGACGTAGTCGATGTTGAACGAGCCGAAGTTCAGAATGCGCGCCATGGGAATCACCTGCTCCCGCTCAGGGCCTTGGAGAGGGCCGTTGCCCATCCGCGGCGTCGCCCGCGACGCCGTCAACGCGAGGCCCTCCAGGTCAACGGAGCGCATCGCCCCGCGTCGACCCGAGAATACCATTGATCCGGCGCGAGCGGCTCCCTGGTGCCCGCACATCTCCCCCGGCGCCCCGCGGCGCAAAACCCGCGCGATTGGGCGGCATGTTTGATGCCGGGGCACCCAATCGCCCGCACTTCTCGCCAGAGGCGGCCCTCTTCGCTGCCGCGACCTTCGGCCGATACGACTGCGCCCCGGCCCCTCTCGCTCGGCGATTTCTGAGCTTGCTCAGTGAGCCGAGGAGAGGGGCCGGGGCGCTTACAGGTGAATCAGGCGAGCGCTACTTACTCGTTGTCGCCCGCGGTGGCCTGCGTGGCGCTCATGGCGGAGTCGGCGTCGCTCGCGTCACGCCACTTCCAGTCGGTGAAGGCCGGGTGGTCGTAGCCGTTGTCAACGGCGAACTGGAACGCCTCGACGCGGAACTTCTCCCACTCGTCGATCTGGTCGGCCCACTTCTCGGCGTCGACCATGCGCAGGGCGTCGGCGGCAAGGGCCCAGCGGTCCATGTCGTTGACGCGCACCATGTCGTAGGGCGTGGTCGTGGAGCCCTGCTCCTGGTAGCCGTGAACGTTGAAGTTGTCGTGGTTCGGGCGGTCCCAGATGAGGCGGCGGACCGTGCCGGGGTACGCGTGGAAGGCAAAGAGCACCGGCTTGTCGGCGGTAAAGAGCTCGACGAACTTCTCGTCGCTCATGGCCTGGTCGTTCTCGGAGACGTTCTGGATCTTGAGGAGGTCGACCACGTTCACCAGGCGCACCTTGACGCCGAGCTTGTCGAGCAGGTCGAGCGCGGCCATGGCCTCGCCGGTGGGCACGTCGCCGCAGCAGGCGAGAACCACGTCGGGCTCCTCGCCGTCGGCGGTGTTGGAGGCCCACTTCCACTCGGCGGCGCCGGCGGAGAGCTCCTCGCGGGCCTCGTCGAGCGTCAGCCACGTCGGGGCGGGCTGCTTGCCGGCGAAGATCGCGTTGACGCAGTTGGTGGACACGTAGGCGCGCTCGGCCACGGCCAGCAGCAGGTTGGCGTCGGCCGGGTAGTAGATGTTCACCACGTGGTCGTTGTTGAAGTTCTTGTTGAGCAGGACGTCAACGAAGCCGGGGTCCTGGTGGGAGAAGCCGTTGTGGTCCTGACGCCAGACGTGGCTGGAGAGCAGCATGTTGAGGCCGGCGATGGGCTTGCGCCAGTCGATGTGGCGCACGGTGGCCTCGAGCCACTTGCAGTGCTGGTTGACCATGGAGTCAACGATGTGCACGAAGGACTCGTAGGAGCTCCAGAGGCCGTTACGGCCGGTCAGGACGTAGCCCTCGAGCAGGCCCTCGCACTGGTGCTCGGAGAGCTGCTCGATGATGTTGCCCACGGGCGAGAGGTGCTCGTCGTTGGCCGGGTCGTCGTAGACGCCGCCGCCAAACCACTGCTTGTCGGTCACCTGGTAGGACGGCTGCAGGCGGTTGGAGGCCGTCTCGTCCGGGCCGAAGATGCGGAACTTGTCGCGGTTGGCGTTGATGAGCTTGGCGGTGTACTCGCCGAGCACGCGCGTGGCCTCCACGGCGCCGAAGCCGTGGCCCTTCTCGGCGACCGGCACCTCGAACTCGCGGACGTCGGGCAGCTCGAGCGGGTTGGCGGCGTGCAGGATGCCGCCGTTGGCGTTGGGGTTGGCGCCCAGGCGCAGCTCGCCCTCGGGCATGAACGCGGTGACCTCGGGGCGGATGGCGCCGTTCTCGTCGAAGAGCTCCTCGGGCCTGTAGGACTCGAGCCAGCCCTTGAGGACCTCGAAGTGGGCCTCGGTGTCGCGGGCGCTAGCCAGCGGCACCTGGTGGGCACGCCAGGAGCCCTCGGTCTTCTTGCCGTCGATCTCCTTCGGGCACGTCCAGCCCTTCGGGGTGCGGAAAATCAGCATCGGGTAGAACGGACGGTGCACGTTGTCGGTCTGAGCGGTGGCCTTGATGTCGCAGATCTCGTCGAAGACGGCCTCGAGCAGCGCCGCGAAGCGACGGTGGATGGAGGAGACGTCCTCGTCGTCAAAGCCGGCGACGAAGTTGTACGGGTGGTAGCCCATGCCGCGGAAGAACTCGTCGCGCTCGGCGTCGGAGATGCGGGCCAGGATCGTGGGGTTGGCGATCTTGTAGCCGTTGAGGTGCAGGATCGGCAGCACGATGCCGTCGGTCAGCGGGTCCATGAACTTGTTGGTCTGCCAGGAGGTGGCAAGCGGGCCGGTCTCGGCCTCGCCGTCGCCCACCACGGCCACCGCGAGCAGGCTCGGGTTGTCGAGCACGGCGCCGTAGGCGTGGGAGAGCGTGTAGCCGAGCTCGCCGCCCTCGTGGATGGAGCCGGGGGTCTCGGGCGCGTAGTGGCTGGGGATGCCGCCGGGGTAGGAGAACTGGCGGAAGAACTTCTGGAGGCCGGCCTCGTCGTCGGTGATGTCGGGGCGAACCTCACGGTAGGTGCCGTCAAGCAGGGACTGCGCGGTGCCGGCGGGTCCGCCGTGGCCGGGGCCCATCAGGAAGATGGCGTTCTGCTTGTGGTCGGCGATGAGGCGGTTCACGTGGCCAAAGAGGAAGTTGATGCCCGGCGTGGTGCCCCAGTGGCCAACAAGGCGGTGCTTGACGTCCTCGCGGGAGAAGCCCTCGCGCATGAGCGGGTTGCTGCGCAGGTAGATCTGGCCGACGGAGAGGTAGTTCGAGGCGCGCCAGTAGCGGTCGACGCCCTTGAGCTCCTCCTCGGGCACCGGTCCGTTGAGCTTCTGCCACGGGGTGCCAATGGTGGGCTGAGCCATGCTTTTCTCCCTTCTTCGTGCGCCCTCCCTTGCGGGGCGCCTTGTTTCCAACTGATTGCAGTATATTGGGTAAAACGATTTACCTTTCCGAGAATTGTCTTCGGGGCCCGATTTACTGAATCCTTACCCCGCGCTGCTCCCCCGGCGAGAAGAACGGCGCCCTCGCGGCCCGCACGCTGTCCTTGATCACCAGGCGCGGCTCGAGCACCCGCTCGACCGGGGCTCCCAGCTCCCCCGAGCCCTCCTCGGAGAGCCTCCGGAACAGGATCTCGAGCGCGGCGGCGGCCAGCTCGTCCACGTTCTGCTCGATCGAGGTGAGCGCCGGCTCAAAGAGCACGTCTGCCGCGGAGTTGTCGTAGCTCACCACGGAGTAGTCCCGCGGCACGCGCAGGCCCCGCTCGTAGAGCCGCTTGAGCAGCCCGAGCGCGATGTTGTCGCTGCTCGCAAAGACCGCCGTCGCGTCCGTGGCGAGAAGCGCCTCGGAGGTGGCGTAGGCGTCGGCGATGTAGTAGGCGCTCACGAAGACGAGGCCCGGGTCGGGCTCGACGCCCCACTCGGCGAGCGCGCGCAGATAGCCGTCGAGCCGGCGGCGCCCCGTGTTGGACGAGGCGTTGACGATGCAGGCCACGCGCCGGTGCCCGGCCCTAAGCAGGTGGCTCGTCGCCAGGTAGCCGCCCTCCTCGTTGTTGAAGGCGACCTTGTCGCACGCGAGGTCCTCGATCAGGCGGTCGACCATGACGTAGGGCATGGGCAGGCTCGAGAGCGTCGAGGCCAGGGCGCGGTCCGCCGTCGGCTCGTCCGAGGCAACGACGAACAGGCCGTCCGCCCCGCGGTTGGCAAGCAGCCGGACGAGCTCCGAGTCGTTGGTCGCGGAGTCATCCGAGCTCGTGATGAACAGCGCGTAGCCCCGCTCGCGGCACCCCCGCTCGAGGCTGCGCGCAAATGACGAGAAGAACCTGCTCTCGATGTTGGGGACCACGAGCCCGAGCGTCTGGGAGTGCTGGGTCACGAGGCTGCGCGCTATCTGGTTGGGGATGTAGCGCTTGCGGCGCGCGACCTCCTTGATGCGGCGCCGGCTCTCGGCCGAGATCTTGCACGGCCGGTCGTTGAGCACGAGCGAGACCGCCGTGGGCGAGAGGCCCACCTCGCGCGCGATGTCCTTGAGCGTCACCTTGCCCGCCACGAGGCCCCCTAGCGCACGTTGGCGCGCCAGAGCAGCCAGAGGCCACGCAAGGTGAGCGTGTCGTCCACGCACGCCTCGTGGCGCAGCAGGGCCGCCATGGACGCGGCGCCCTCCCCGGTCAGCACGACCGCCGCCTGCCCGCCCAGCTCTGACGCGATCATGTCGAGCAGGCCGTCGATGCGGGCGACCTCGCCGAGCACCACGCCCGACTGCATCGCCGCGCGCGTGTTGCGCCCGACCACGCTGCCCGG
>ENA-OPAH01002219-OPAH01002219.1-human-gut-metagenome-genome-assembly--contig:-NODE-2219-length-11327-cov-2.169624_pt1 | contig 11327 bp, 7 predicted proteins | sample MGYA00241050_ERZ501416 | MGnify/ENA primary metagenome ERZ501416 (study PRJEB25962, sample SAMEA2042632) | human gut metagenome | biome: human gut; feature: human-associated habitat; material: faeces... | reverse complement strand
CCCGTCCGTTCCGCTGGCGATCCTCTTCCCCGAGGCGCATTTCACGGCCGTGGACTCGATCGGCAAGAAAATCAAGGTCGTACAGGGCGTTGCGGAGGGACTCGGCCTCGCCAACCTCACCCCCCTCTGCGCCCGGGCCGAAACGCTTCCCGAACGGTACGACTATGTGGTTTCCCGCGCCGTGACGGAGATGCCGACCTTCGTCGGCTGGGTCTGGGACAAGATCGACCGGGGGCAAAAGGGCGCCCTGCCCAACGGCATCCTCTACCTCAAAGGCGGCGACCTCGCGGACGAGTTGGGCCGTACCGGTATGAAGTGGACGGAGTACCCGATCCCCGCATTCTTCGACGAAGCGTTCTTCGAAACCAAAAAGGTGGTGTATGCCGCCAAATAAACGGGAATTCACCCGACGACCGTCCCGACTGCCTGGCCATGCAGGAACTGTAAAAGGCCCCGCAGACGAAAGACAGGCCCGATTATGAAATCGTACCGTCCCGATTTTTCGGAATCGCAACTCAAGGCCTCTACCACCGGAAAGGGGCGAGAAGCCGGAACAAACGACCCGAATGCCGCGAAACGGCAGTAGCCGACAGCGGAAAACCATCCGGCAACAGGGAAGACAGGAAGAACAATGCTAAAAATTCAGAAATTCAAACGACATAGCCTTATGAAAGAAACAGTACTGGTAACGGGCGGCGCCGGATACATCGGATCGCACCCGGCCGTCGAGCTGATCCAGGCCGGATTCGATGTGGTGATCGCCGACAACCTCTCGAACTCCGACCTTCAGGCCGTGGAGGGCGTCCGCCGCATCACGGGCGCCGAAGTGCCCTTCGAGCAGATCGACTGCTGCGACCTGCAGGCGATGCGGCGGCTGTTCGAACGCCACGAATTCCGTTCGGTCATCCACTTCGCCGCGTCGAAAGCGGTCGGGGAGTCGGTCGCCGAACCGCTCAAATACTACCGCAACAACCTGCTTTCGTTCCTGAACGTCGTGGAGCTGATGTGCGATTTCGGACGGCCCAACATCCTCTTTTCCTCCTCCTGCACCGTATATGGCGAACCCGACGCCCAGCCCGTCACCGAACAGACGCCCCGCAAGCCCGCCACGTCGCCTTACGGCAACACCAAACAGATCTCCGAAGACATCCTGCGCGACGCCGTCGCCGCCCATCCCGGTCTGCGGGGCATCGCCCTGCGCTACTTCAACCCGATCGGCTCGCATCCCTCGGCCCTGATCGGCGAGCTTCCGAGAGGCGTCCCCCAGAACCTGGTCCCCTATGTGACGCAGACCGCCGCCGGGATCCGCGAATGCCTGAGCATCTTCGGCAACGACTATCCGACGCCCGACGGCACCTGCATCCGCGACTACATCGACATCGTCGATCTGGCCCGCGCCCACGTAGCTGCCCTGCACCGCCTGATCGAAGAGCGCGGCGCCACCCCTTACGAGGTCTTCAACGTCGGCACCGGACGGGGCGTTTCGGTGCTGGAGCTGGTCCGCGGATTCGAACGGGCCAACGGACTGAAACTCAACTACCGCTTTGCGCCGCGCCGCGCCGGAGACATCACGGCGATCTGGGCCGATCCCACGCTGGCGAACACCCTCCTGGGCTGGCGTGCCGAGCGGCCGCTCGAAGAAACGCTCCGCACGGCCTGGCAATGGCAGCTGCACCTCGGACAGAGATAACCTTCCCGCCGACAGAACATATTGCGGAGAGCGCATCCGGAGCCGTTCCGGATGCGCTCTCCGCATACTCCTCCCTCCCGTTCCGACATCCGGCCCCGACTGGTCCTTCGCACCGAACCGACCGCCTCCCCTGCACCTGCAAAGGCTTTTTTCATCTTTTTCGCAACAGAAAGGAGAAGCGATTGATATTTTTTGTATTTTTGCATCAATTGGGAAAATAATGAACTTAAAATGCCGAAATTGCATGAAGAGAAGGTAAACGTCCTGAAAAAACCGGAATGGCTGAAAATCCGGCTTCACCGCACCGCAGAATACGCGGACGTGCAACGCATCGTCAGGGACCACTCCCTGCACACGATCTGCAGCAGCGGTCTATGCCCGAACAAAGCCGAATGCTGGAGCCGCAGGACAGCGACCTTCATGATATTGGGTGAAATCTGTACGCGCAACTGTCGATTCTGCGCCACCCTTTCGGGCCGGCCTCTGCCGCCCGATCCTTCAGAACCCGCCAAACTCGCCGAAAGCGTCCGTTTGATGGGATTGCGGCATGTGGTGGTAACCTCCGTTACACGCGATGACCTGCCCGACGGCGGCGCGGCCCACTGGGCCGAATGCGTCCGCGCGATCCGGGCGGAAAATCCCGACGTCACAATTGAGCTCCTTATTCCCGATCTGGATGCGAAACCCGACCTGCTGGACACGGTGATCGCCTCCGGGCCCGATATCATCGGGCACAACATCGAAACCACCGAACGACTGACCCCCCTGGTACGTTCGCGGGCCCGTTACCGTACGAGCCTCGACGTGCTGCGCTATTTAAGCGAAAAGGGCGCCGTCGCCAAGAGCGGCCTGATGGTCGGACTCGGTGAGAGCGATGAAGAAGTTTTACAGACCTTGCGCGACCTGCACGCCGCCGGCGTGGAGATCGTTACCCTCGGCCAGTACCTTCGTCCCACTCTGGAGCATCACCCCGTTGCGGCGTACATTACTCCCGAAAAATTCGACTGGTACCGGCAGCAGGCGCTCGACATGGGCTTCAGCTACTGCGCGACTGGTCCGATGGTGCGTTCGTCGTACCTGGCGGACGAAGCGCTCGGCTCGGTGCGTCTGAAGCGACAGGTTTCCGCGAAAGCCTGAGTCTTCCCGCCGCGCGGGAAAAGGTCTGCGACAAAGAAAGTGTTGAACCGACGCTTTCCGGATTTACGGTATCCGTACGGAGCCGGACGGAGAGGTGTCGTAACGTAATTTACGATGTTTGTCGAATACCGGGACCTCGGACAAATGGACTACAAAGCCTGCTGGGAGTACCAGCAGAGGCTTTTCGACACCCTCCTGCGGGCCAAGGGAACCCCGGCGGAGGGCGCGGGCTATTTGCTCCTGGTGGAGCAGCCGGCGGTCTATACCCTCGGCAAGAGCGGCCATGCGGAGAACCTGCTGGTCGGCGAAGAGTATCTGCGCAGCATCGGCGCCGAATTTTACCACATCGACCGGGGCGGCGACATCACCTTCCACGGGCCGGGACAGATCGTGGGCTACCCGATCCTCGACCTGGAGCGCATCGGACTTTCGCTGCGCGACTACATCGACGCGCTCGAGGGCGCAGTCATCCGGACGGTAGCCCGTTACGGCATCCGGGCCGGACGCATCGCCGGCGCCTCGGGCGTCTGGATCGAAGGAGCGCAGCCGGCGCGTAAGATCTGCGCGATCGGTGTGCGGGCGTCGCGTTACGTGACCATGCACGGCTTCGCACTCAATGTGGCAACCGATTTGCGTTATTTCACCCATATCAACCCCTGCGGGTTTACGGACCGGGGTGCCACGTCGATCGAAAAGGAGATCGGTCGCCCGGTTCCGATGGAGGAGGTCAAACGACGCCTCGTCGAAGATTTATGCGAGAATTTGAATGTTAAAATATATAAATAATAACAAATATGCCCATAGAAAAACGATGGGTAGTGAAGCCTCAGGGGAATCCGAAGGCGGTTGCCGCGATGGCTGCCGCGACAGGCATCTCCCCAGTCCTGGCCAATCTACTCGTACAGAGAGGCATAGACACGTTAGAGAAGGCTAAGAAATTTTTCAACCCCCAGCTTTCGGACCTGCACGACCCGTTCCTGATGAAGGATATGGACAAGGCGGTCGAACGGGTGGAGCGGGCCGTCCGCAACCGTGAGAAGATCATGGTGTACGGCGACTACGACGTCGATGGCACGACCGCCGTCGCGCTGGTTTATAAATTTCTGCGCCAGATAGGTCACAAGGACCTGTTGTTCTACATCCCGGATCGTTATACCGAAGGTTACGGTATCTCGACCAAGGGCATCGACCACGCCGCACGCAAGGGTGCGACGCTGATCATCGCCCTGGACTGTGGCATCAAAGCCATAGAGAAAGTGGACTATGCCAAACGCAAGGGCGTGGATTTCATCATCTGCGACCATCACCTCCCGGCCGAGGAAATTCCCCGCGCCGTAGCCGTTCTCGACCCCAAACGCGCCGACTGTTCCTATCCGTTCGACGAACTGTCGGGGTGCGGCGTGGGATTCAAGCTAGTGCAGGCCTACTGCCAGAAAAACGGAATTCCGTTCCAGCAAATCGAGCCGTTGCTCGACCTGCTGGCCGTCAGCATCGCCTCGGACATCGTTCCTCTGGTGGATGAAAACCGGATTTTAGCCCACTACGGGCTTCTGCGGCTCAACGCCTCCCCCTCGAAGGGGCTGCTCTCGATCATCAAGATCTGCGGCCTGGATCGACACAACATCACCATCGACGACATCGTCTTCAAAATCGGACCCCGCATCAACGCCGCAGGCCGTATGCGGATGGACGAAAACGACGAAAACGCCGCTCCTTCGGGCGGCTATGCGGCGGTCAATCTGCTGATCGAAGGCAACGAAAGCCTGGCCGAAGAGTTCGGCTCGGTGATCGACGGCTTCAACCAGGACCGCAAGTGCATCGACCGCAGCGTCACGCAGGAAGCCCACGACTTCATCGAGGCCCACGCGGAGCTGAAGGCCGCCAAGAGTACGGTGATCTACAACCCCCGCTGGATGAAGGGCATCGTGGGCATCGTGGCCTCCCGCCTGATCGAAACCTACTACCGCCCGACGGTGGTGCTCACGATGAGCAACGGGTTCGTCACGGGTTCGGCCCGCTCGGTGCCCGGCTTCGACCTCTATCAGGCAATCGAATCCTGTTCGGACCTGCTGGAGAACTTCGGCGGGCACATGTACGCAGCAGGACTCACGATGCGTCCCGAACGGGTCGAGGAGTTCACCCGCCGCTTCAATGCCTACGTCGAAGAGAACATCGACCCGATAACGCTGCAACCCCAGGTGGAGATCGACAGCGAACTCTTCTTCTCGAACATCACCCCGGCGTCCCGCCGCGACCTGACCCGTTCCCAGCCGTTCGGCCCCGGCAACCCCGCACCGGTATTCGTCACGCGGGGCGTGGTCAGCCACGGCGAAACGAAGCTCGTCGGCGCCGACTGCGAGCCCCTGCGCATGGACCTGATGCAGCGCCAGAAACCCAACACGACGATTCAGACGATCGCCTTCCAGCAGCCGACCCACTACGAGTGGATCCGCGCGGGACATCCGATCGACGTCTGCTATCAGATCGTAGAGAACCACTACCGGGGCTCGGTTTCGGTACAGCTCCGCATCAAGGACATCAAACCCCTGCGGAGCAAGCAATAATACGGCCGGCAACATCCGTAAAAACCGGAGCTTTCAGGCTCCGGTTTTTTACGGATCCCGCCCGACGACACCGGCGGCGGCATTCCGTCCGAACCACTCCTTCCCGCTCCCGAAACGAAAAAATCCGATACAACAAAGTCGGGTTTTAGTTTCTAATTATTAGAAAAATCACTACATTTGACACAAAATAGTAATTGTTAGACCTTTTCTACCCAATATGAGTAAACCCTTCAAGCGTTATCTCGTCACCTCGGCACTGCCCTACGCCAACGGCCCGGTACACATCGGCCACCTGGCGGGCGTCTATATCCCGTCGGACATCTACACGCGCTACCTGCGCCTGAAAGGATACGACGTGATCTCGGTCTGCGGCAGCGACGAGCACGGCGTGCCCATCACCATCAAGGCCCGCAAAGAGGGCGTCACGCCCCAGCAGATCGTCGATCGCTATCACCAGTTGATTAAATCGTCGTTCGAAGGGCTCGGCATGTCGTTCGACATCTACTCGCGCACCTCGTCGAAGACCCACGCCGCGACAGCGTCGGAGTTCTTCCGCAAGCTCTACGACGAAGGCAAATTCATCGAGCGGACCTCGGAGCAATACTACGACGAGGAAACCCAGACGTTCCTCGCCGACCGCTATATCGTGGGCACCTGCCCCCGCTGCGGCAACGACCGCGCCTACGGCGACCAATGCGAAAAATGCGGATCGACCCTTTCGCCGGACGAACTGATCAGCCCGCACAGCGCCGTATCGGGTTCCGTACCCGTGAAACGCGCCACCAAGCACTGGTATCTGCCGTTGGACCAATACGAGGGTTTCCTGCGCGAATGGATCCTCGAAGGGCACAAAGAGTGGAAAACCAACGTCTATGGGCAATGCAAGAGCTGGCTCGACGGCGGTCTGCAACCGCGTGCGGTGAGCCGTGACCTGGACTGGGGCATTCCCGTACCGGTCGAAGGGGCCGAAGGCAAGGTGCTCTACGTCTGGTTCGACGCGCCGATCGGCTACATCTCGGCGACCAAGGACCTGACGCCCGACTGGGAGAAATACTGGAAGGACGAAGAGACCAAAATGGTGCACTTCATCGGCAAGGACAACATCGTCTTCCACTGCATCGTCTTCCCGGCCATGCTCAAGGCGCACGGCGGCTACATCCTGCCTGAAAACGTCCCTGCCAACGAATTTCTGAACCTCGAGGGCGAAAAGATCTCGACCTCGCGCAACTGGGCCGTCTGGCTGCACGAATACCTGGCCGACTTCCCCGGCAAGGAGGACGTGCTGCGCTACGTGCTCTGCGCGAACGCCCCCGAAACCAAGGACAACGACTTCACCTGGAAGGACTTCCAAGCCCGTAACAACAACGAGCTGGTAGCCGTGCTGGGCAACTTCGTAAACCGGGCTTTAGTCCTGACACACAAATACTTCGACGGCACAGTGCCCGCCTGCGGCGCACTGACGGACTACGACCGCGAAACGCTTCGGGAACTCTCCGGCGCGAAGGAAGCCCTCGAAAACAACATCGAAAACTACCGGTTCCGCGAAGCCTTGAAGGAGGCGATGAACATCGCACGTCTGGGCAATAAATACCTGGCCGACACCGAACCGTGGAAACTCATCAAAACCGATCCCGAACGGGTCAAGACGATCCTGAACATCGCTTTGCAGATCACCGCAAACCTCTCGATCGCCATCGAACCGTTCATGCCCTTCTCGGCGAAGAAGATCGTCGGGATGTTGCAGGCAGGACCCTTCGGCTGGGAGAAACTGGGCAGCACCGACCTGCTCGCTGCCGGACATCGGATCGGCGAAGCCGTGCTTCTCTTCGAAAAGATCGAGGACGACGTAATCCAACGCCAGCTCGACAAGTTGGCGGCGACCAAAGCGGCGAATGCTTCGGCCGAAGCAGCACAACACGTTGAAGATCAAAAGGAAACGACGACTTTCGACGATTTTCAAAAGATGGATATCCGTGTTTCGACGATCCTCGCCGCTGAAAAAGTCGCCAAGACGAAAAAGCTGTTGAAACTGACCGTCGATACGGGCATCGACAAGCGCGAAATCGTTTCGGGCATTGCCGAATACTACACACCCGAAGAACTCGTCGGGAAACAGGTACTCGTACTGGTGAATCTGGAACCGCGCGAACTGAAGGGCATCCTCTCTCGTGGCATGATTCTGATGGCCCAGGACGCTTCGGGCAAATTAAGGCTGTTACAACCTGACGATCAGACAAATCCGGGTGCGACAGTCGGATAATAAAGATATTTCTTGAACAAAAGATACAACCTTTAATATTAAAAAACAATGGAGAACATCGATTGGGGCTCTCTCGGCTTCAACTACATGAAGACCGATTTCAATGCCCGCTATACTTGCACGGACGGCAAGTGGAGCGAAATGGAAATTACAAGCGACGAGTACATCAACATGCACATGTCGGCATCCTGCCTTCACTACGGCACGGCTCTTTTCGAGGGCTTGAAAGCCTTCCGGGGCGCTGACGGCAAAGTACGTCTGTTCCGCGTCGAAGAGAATGCAAAACGCTTGCAGTCGTCGGCAAAACGCCTCTGCCTGCCCGTACCGACGATCGATATGATCGTCAAAGCCTGCGTAGAAGTGGTTAAGCGCAACGAGCGTTTCATCCCGCCCTACGGCACCGGCGCATCGTTCTACCTGCGTCCCGTTATGTTCGGCACGACGGCAGGACTGGGCGTAAAACCCTCCAAGGATGCCTTGCTGGTGGTTTACGGCTCGCCCGTAGGCGCTTACTTCAAAGGCGGCATCAAGCCGATGAAGGTCGCAATCGACCGCGAACAGGACCGTGCTGCTCCACGTGGAACAGGCGACGTGAAGGTGGGCGGTAACTATGCAGCCAGCCTTATGTCGGGCGAGCACGGACACGAGCTCGGCTATGCGAGCATCATGTACCTCGACGCAACCGAGCACAAATACATCGAAGAGTGCGGCGCAGCCAACTTCTTCGGCATCAAGAACAACACGTATATCACGCCGAAGTCGAACTCCGTACTTCCGTCGATCACCAACAAGAGCCTCCGTCAATTGGCTCAAGACCTGGGTCTGAAGGTCGAGGAGCGTCATATTCCGGTAGACGAACTCCCGACTTTCGAGGAGTGCGGCGCTTGCGGTACGGCAGCTGTCATCTCGCCGATCGGCAGCATTTACGACATGGATACGAAGCAAACCTACACCTACGGCGACGAAGTAGGAAAGGTTTCTCTGCAACTCTATACGCTTTTGCAGGACATCCAGTACGGCCGCACCGAAGACAAACACAACTGGTGCACGATCGTCATGTAATCGACGCCCGCAAAACTCAAGAAAAAGGGATGTTCCACGTGGAACATCCCTTTTTCTTACTGCATGTTTTCTTTGTCACCACTTACAAACAGTCGTAAAAAATCGGGAATAGCCACCGCCACTCCCGACAATATAAGACAGAAAAATACAATCGCACAATTTATCGACCGATCTTAATCCGCATCGACAAACGACAAATACATCCAAAAACGATTGTCAAATTCGGGAACATAGCAGTTAAACCGTATTGCTCAATCCCAATAAAAGACTTTATCGACCGAATTTCACCAGCAACACATTCACATCCGCCGGAGAAACTCCGGGAATACGGGAAGCCTGCCCTATCGTCGCAGGTCGGATTCGGGTGAGTTTCTGCCGGGCTTCGATCGTCAGGGCATTCATCGAATGGAAATCGAAATCGGCCGGGATACGGATATTCTCCAGGCGATGCAATTTGTCGGCAATGAATTTCTCCCGTTCGATATACCCCTTGTACTTGATTTGGATCTCGGCTTCCTCGACGACCTCGGCATCCATCTCCTGCTCGCGCAGAAAATCGCCGAGCTTCGGTAAAACACCCGAGAGCAGATCGAAGGTCACATTGTTACGCATCAACAAGTCGTGCAGTTTCCGACCTTGCGAAATCGGGTCGCAACCGAGCGATTTCAAACAGTCGTTAATTTCGTCCGGTTTGACACTCAGTCCGCGAGCGAATGCTACGAGCGATTCTACGAGTCGATTTTTTTTGCAGAAACTATCGTACCTTTTTTGCGAAATCAGCCCGATTTTATATCCGATCGGAGTCAATCGAATGTCGGCATTATCCTGCCGCAAGAGAATCCGATACTCGGCACGCGAAGTGAACATACGATAAGGCTCATCCACCCCTTTGGTCACCAGGTCGTCGATCAATACCCCGATGTAGGCTTCGTCGCGTGCCAATACCAGCGGTTCCTCCCCCATCCTGCGGCGATGCGCATTGATACCGGCCATCACCCCCTGCGCCCCGGCCTCTTCATAGCCGGTCGTCCCGTTGATCTGGCCGGCGAAATAGAGTCCGTCCACCAGCTTGGTTTCGAGCGAATGGTGCAGTTGCGTCGGCAGGAAATAGTCGTACTCGATCGCATAACCCGGACGGAAAATATGCAGATCTTCGAACCCCTCGATGGCGTGCAATGCCTCCCACTGAATGTCCCAGGGCAACGACGAGGAGAACCCGTTCAGATAATATTCGTTGGTCGAACGACCCTCCGGCTCGAGAAAAAGCTGGTGCTGGTCCTTATCGGCGAATGTGTTGAGCTTGTCCTCGATACTCGGGCAATAACGGGGACCGATCCCCCGGATCGTACCGTTGAAAAGCGGCGAATCGCCGAAACCCTTCCGCAGAATGTCATGCACCTTCTTCGAAGTATAGACCAAAAAGCACGGAAGCTGATTCTGCACCGGATGCGTATCGGCGGAAAAGGAAAATTTCGAGGGATTTTCATCCCCGTATTGCGGTTCCAGAATTTCGAAATTGATCGTCCGCGCATCGAGTCGTGCAGGGGTCCCGGTCTTCATCCGGCCGGCTTCGAAACCCATCGCCACGAGCGATTCGGTCACTCCGTGCGAAGCCGAATCCCCCGCACGGCCGCCCTCGGCGTGTGAACGACCGCAATACATCACCCCCGCCAGAAACGTCCCGGCAGTCAGGATCACACAGTCGGCCGAGAACTCCACCCCCATCTGTGTCCGAATCCCGCGCACTTGCGGCCGACCCTCCTCCGCAGGCCGCTGCCCGAAGAGCAGTTCGACCGCAGTGTCCCGCCAAAGCTCGAGGTTGGGGGTATTCTCCAGCGTCCGCCGCCATTCGGCCGAGAAACGCGACTTATCGCACTGGGCCCGGGGACTCCACATCGCCGCCCCTTTCGAGCGGTTGAGCATGCGGAACTGGACAGCCGTAAGGTCGGTAATCCGTCCCATCTGCCCTCCTAAAGCATCTATCTCTCTGACTATCTGTCCTTTAGCAACACCACCTACGGCCGGATTACAAGACATATCGGCCAACTTGGTCATGTCCATCGTCACGAGCAGCGTGCGGGAGCCGAGCCGCGCTGCCGCCGAAGCCGCCTATGCCCGGGTGGTCAGTCAGCTGAAGCTGCGCATGGAGCAGCTGTTCATCCAGCAGGGCAACGAGTTCGCTTCCACCCGTGCCCGCGCCCATTATTATGTAGAGGGCGCTGCGGACGAAGCCTGCACCGGCGTGAGCTATTATCACTTCCTGTGCGATCTGCTGGAAAAGGCCGACTGGGCGACACTGGGCGCAAAGCTGGATGCTGTGCGCAACCGGGTGCTGCAAAACGCTGCCCTGACCGTCAGCCTGCACGGCACCGAGGACGCACTGGAAAAGCTGCGCACCCTGCTGCCGGAAAGCCGCTTTGCCGCTGCGCAGCGCACCCCGGCGCAGCCCTACACCCAGCCCCTGACGCCCCCGGTGAACGAAGCCTTTATCATTGACGGCGGCGTGAACTACGATGTGCTGGCTTGGCCCATGCCCCGGGACAGCCGCCGCCGGGTGCTGGCGCGGGTGATGAGCTACGAGTACCTGTGGCACACCATCCGGGAGGTGGGCGGT
>ENA-OPAH01002215-OPAH01002215.1-human-gut-metagenome-genome-assembly--contig:-NODE-2215-length-11337-cov-2.396738_pt1 | contig 11337 bp, 10 predicted proteins | sample MGYA00241050_ERZ501416 | MGnify/ENA primary metagenome ERZ501416 (study PRJEB25962, sample SAMEA2042632) | human gut metagenome | biome: human gut; feature: human-associated habitat; material: faeces... | reverse complement strand
GCTGTTCGCACGGTGGCGCAGCGGCAGGTCAAGACCGGCCGCTTGCAGACCCTCGCACACATCCGAGAAGCGCTTGTACTGCAATTCCGTGTACGCCTCACCCGAGGGCACGTCGGCAACCGCAAAATGCGTGAAAATGCCTTCGCTGATCAGGCCCGGCAGCTTGGAGCACGCAAGGATATCCTGCACGGTCTGCTCACACTCCCACGACGGGAAGCCGAGCCGCGTCATGCCGGTATCCAGCTTGTAGTGTCCGGTGACCGGCTTGCCGGTGCGCTCTGCTGCCGCGCTGATGAGTTCTGCTGTCTCGCGGTCGTACACCGGCACGGTGATGCCGTACTGTACCGCCGTGTCCATATCCTTCTCGTCCACATAACCAAGGATGAGGATGGGCGTTTCGATGCCTGCTTCGCGCAGCTCCGCACCCTCCGGAATGGTCGCTACCGCAAAATACGGTGCGTCCATCTTCTCCAGCCGCTTAGCCACCTGCACGGCACCGTGACCGTATGCGTCCGCCTTAACGACACACAGGACCGGCGCCTGTGCCTGCTCGCAGATCACGCGATAATTATGCTCGATCGCACCGAGGTCGATCTCCGCCCAAGTGCGGTGTTGATTTACTTCCATTGTTTTCGTCACTCCAACAGAACCGTTTGGTTCCTGATTTACTGACAGGATTCTACCTGTATGGTCAGCACGCGCGCACCGTCCTCATACAGCTCGGCATAGACCGGCTGCAGATTGCTCTGCCGCAGCCACACCTGCTTTTCCACGCTGTCGTCTGCATTTTCATAGCGCAGCACGAGCAGGCTCTCGCCGTTTGTGTGCTCGCTCCATATCTGTGCGGGCGTATGATACCGCAGATCATTCAGCAGACAGAACCAGCCGTCTGCCGGTGTCATGCCGGTGCTGCGCGGCGCGATGTCATCCAGCTGCAGATCGTTGTATTGCAGCGTGAATGCGCCGTTCTCTTCACCCGAGATGCGCCCGCCGATACCGGCGACCGACTCCGGTGCGGTCAGCGTGAAGGAATCGCTGTCCTCTTTATTATAGACATAGTCGCTTTCAAATTCCAGTACAGATTCGTCCAAATCCGAGATTATTTTCAAATGCGCCGTACAGCTGTCCAACGATGCGAAATGCGCACGCACATCCTCAGCACTCATTTCCGCCGAGCGGCCGCAGCCGCAGAGCAGAACAAGCGCCGCCAAACCACACAGCAGCCTGTTCAGATTACCACTCCTTTGACCGGTTTATCACCATGTTTTCGAGTTATAGCGTTTCAGCAGAATCGGCAGCTGCGTCAGCATATCGCTCGGCGTCATGCCGTATTCGCTCAGCGCGTTCGCAGCCAGATCTCCGGCTCTGCCGTGCAGCCACGCCGCCGTACATGCTGCCCGAACCGCGTCAATGCCCTGTCCGCAGAGCGAAACCAGCATGCCTGCCAGAACATCCCCGCTGCCGCCTTTCGCCATGCCGGGATTGCCCGAGGTATTGCGGTACGCCGCGCCGTCCAGCGTGAAAATGCAGGTGCGGTGTCCCTTGTAGAGCACGATGCACCGATAGTCCTGCGCGAACTGTGCCGCGTCCGCAGCGGTCGCATCCGGCTTGCCGCTGAGCCGTGCAAACTCGCCTGCGTGCGGCGTGAGCACGACCGGCTTTGCCGTTCGCCGCAATATATCCTTATGCCCGGTAATCGAATTTATGCCGTCCGCATCGAGCACAATCTGGCAAGCAGCTTTTTCAAGCAGGGTACACACGATTTCGGTCAGCGTATCCGAACGGCCGAGTCCGCACCCGATGAGCAGCGCGTCCGACTTTTCGGCAAGCGCAAGCAGCTTCGGCAGTGCGTCCATGGAAAACAGCCCGTTTTCATCCTGCAGCATGGGCCGCACGACCGGCTCATTCAGCTTGACCCCCAGCACCGGCCACGCACCCTGCGGAACTGCAAGTGTCACAACGCCGCTTCCCATGCGTACCGCGCCCTGTGCCGAAAAATATGCCGCGCCTGTATATCCTGCCGAGCCGCACACGCACAGAATGCGGCCGTAGTCGTTTTTATTTGTCTCCGGATTGCGCGAATGCAGTACACCGTCCGCGAAGTCCTGGTTTATCTCAATCATATCGTTTCCTTTCAAGTCGAAGCCGCTGCCGCGGTCGCCTGTGCGTGTACCGCATCGACAGCCAGCACGACCGCCAGCGCAAGCATCTCATCCGCCGAATCTGCGATGTCCAGCGCATAGCAGTCGCCCCATGTGAACCACTCCTTGGAGATGGACACGACCTCGCGGCCATTCTGCGTAATACGGTATTCATGCGCCCAGAAATCGCCCTCAATCGTCCAGTCAAGACCCTCTATCTCGTACTTTTCGAAGAAAAACGTAAACCGCTTGACGATCTCGGCACGCTCCACGCCGTCCATGTACACAAAGAAGCGAGGCATCATGCTGAACACCTTCTGCTGGATGAATGCAGTTTCCCGGCCGGTCAGGTCGGTAACGTGCAGCTTCTTTCCCCACGAGAAAAATTCGCCCTCGACGTAGTATTTGTCGGCACCGGTTTCATCAAACACGGTAAACCGATCCCCCCAGGAGAACACCTTTTGTTTGATATATAATTTCATATTGATCCCCCCTCTTTTCTTACAGGATAACACGGCGTGTGCTGACCGTCAAGCACGGACGCTTCGCTGCACCGCCGCATAGGCTGACACGAGGAGGTGATACTTTGGCGATCAAGATTTTTGTCGATCAGGGACACAATCCGTCCGGTCCGAACACCGGCGCGGAAGGCAGCGGACTGCTCGAGCAGGATGTGACCTACGCGGTCGGCGTGTATCTGGCCGATCTTCTGCGGGCCGACCCGCGGTTTGAGGTGCGGCTGAGCCGCAGCACACCCGAGGAAATCCTCGGCACAAACAACGCCACCAGTCTGGCCGAGCGCGGGCGGCTGGCGAACGAGTGGCCTGGATTACTTCATCAGCATCCACTGCAACGCGAACGTAAATCCCGCCGTCAACGGCACCGAGGTGTATGTTTATCGGGAAAACACGCAGGCATACTGGCTGGCGCAGCATGTGCTCGCCGGCATCGTTGCGCGTGTCGGCACGCGTGATAACGGCGTGCGCGTCCGTCCAAGCCTGTATGTCCTGCGGCGGACGCAGATGCCTGCGATTCTGGTCGAGCTGGCATACCTGACCAATACTTCCGATGCGATGAAGCTGGAGAACGATCCGTTCGGGTTTGCACAGGGCATTTATAACGGTCTGCTCAGTTATTTTGACTTGGAACCGTATTAAACAAAAAACGAGAGGTCTTTTGACCTCTCGTTCTATCTTTCTTAACGCACTTTACTAACGTCGCAGCTTTTCGCGCGTTAGCGCGCATTTAATAGAATTTGCAGTGCAAATTCCAAAAAAGCGGGAGCATGTATCGGCGCAGCGCGGCCGAGAAGCCGCGCAAGGATAGCGCAGGATTTTTTGACTTTGGGAGGGAGAAAGTTTCCGTATGGGAACTTTCGGACGACTTTGGAACGGCCCACGGTCCGTTCCTCTTGTCGGCCAAACCGTGGTTTGGCGACAGCATCTTAAAATCCTCCGGTGACGCCTAAAACCTGTCCGGTAATGAAAGACGACTTATCCGAGCACAGATACAGAATGCTGTCCGCGACCTCGGCTGCCGCGCCGACTCTTCCGAGCGGTGTCTGATCGGCAAGCTCCTGCATGGTATCCGCACTGTGCATGGCGTTCATGTCGGTGTCGATCACGCCCGGCGCAATGCAGTTGACCCGGATATTGCTCGGGCCAAGCTCCTGCGCGAGCGACTTGCTCAGGCCGATAATCGCAGCCTTGCTCGCGGAATAATGGCTCTCGCAGGACGCGCCGCACTCCCCCCACATGGACGACACCGTAACGATGCTTCCCTTGTGGTTGTGCAGCATTTCAGGCAGCACGGCGCGAATCGTGCGCACCGTACCCATAAGATTGACATCCAGCATGCGCATCCAGTCCGCGTCGGTGATATTCTGGAACAGCTTCTGGTCGGCGATGCCTGCATTGCAGACCACGGCATCGATCGTGCCGAACCGCGCCTTTCCTTCCGCGACCGCAAGTTCCACTGCCGCGGTATCCTGCTGATCGGCCAAAAGCGCCAGTGCGCCGGTCTCCCCAGCGAGCCTGTCCGCCGCTTCCCTGCTTTTGCTGTAAGTAAACGCGGTATTCCATCCGTTTTCGGCAAATGTGCGCACACAGGCGGCACCGATGCCGCGCGAGCCTCCGGTGATGAGAACAGTCTGCGCCATGTCAGATGGCAACCGTCTGCTGTGCTTCGAACAGACACTGGTTCAGATCCTTGCTCTGTGCCAGACCTTCCTCAATGTCGATATCGGTAACAATGTTGTTATCCGAAACAACAACGCGGTTGGTCTTGCCCTCCATCAGAGCACGAACTGCAGCGTAGCCCATGCGGGTCGCCATAACACGATCCATAGCAGACGGAGAGCCGCCGCGCTGGATATGGCCGAGGATGGTAACACGGGTATCGATGCCGGTCGCCTCGTGAATCTGGTCTGCAACGTCCTGTGCAGAGCCGTAGCCCTCGGCTACGATGATGATATGGTGGTTGCGGCCCTTGATACGGCCGATGCGCATTCTCTCTACGATCTCGGTGTCGAAATCCAGCTGACGCTCGGGCAGGCAGATCGCGGTCGCGCCGACTGCACAGCCAACCTGCAGTGCCAGATGACCTGCACGGCGGCCCATGACCTCTACAACAGAGCAGCGCTCGTGGGACTGCATGGTGTCGCGCAGCTTATCGATGCACTCGATCGCAGTATTGCAGGCGGTGTCAAAACCGATGGTGTAATCCGAGCAGCCGATATCATTATCAATGGTACCCGGAACGCCGATGCACGGAACACCCTTGCGGGAAAGCGCCTGTGCACCGCGGAATGTACCGTCGCCGCCGCAGCAGATCAGGCCGTCAATGCCGAGGTAGCGACAGGTGTCAGCCGCCTTCTGCAGACCTTCCTCGGTCAGCATCTCCTTGCAGCGTGCGGTGTACAGCATGGTGCCGCCCTTGCGGATAATGCCGTCTACACTGCGGGCACCCATCTCGATGATGTCGCCGTTGATAAGACCGCTGTAACCGCGGCGAATGCCGAGAACGGAAATATCGTTTGCGCTTGCGCTGCGGACTACCGAGCGAATAAGTGCGTTCATGCCGGGTGCGTCGCCGCCGCTGGTAAGTACGCCGATTCTGCGAATTTGTTTATCCATGATAAAGCCTCCCTGTTGTCGGTTCTGTTTTCTTTCTTGGCGGCACGGTCGATGCCGCACTGACCTCTGTATTGCAGTTCTGTTTCCCTCTGCGGAAACCGTCTCTCCCCAAGGATAAGCACAGTCTCCTATTGTATTATAACATCTTCCTCGCGCAAGAGAAAGCGTAATTTTGTTAAAAATGCAATATCCGGTTTGCACCAGTACCGGCGGGCAGCGAGCGTCTTTTTCTTCGTGTCCATCGGGTAGAGATAGACCGGCGTATCACCGGGCTGTGTGCACAAAACCTCTTTAATCTGCGTCCATTCATCACTCTGCAGGCTGGAAATACGCAGAAACAGCTTTTGCGGCGCCAGCTTTGCCGCCTGCGCATCGGTGTAGACCGACTTCTGCGTGCCCTTTTTCGGCTGCTGCAAGCTCTCCACTGCACTCTCGGTGAGCGGCTGCGCCTCGTTCAGCAGCACCTTGGGCGCCTCGTCCTCTCGTGCGTCGATCTTACCGGTAAGCAGGACTGCGCTGTCCTCGGTGAGATATGCGCCGCACTGCTGCAGCGAACGCGGGAACACGACAAGCTCAATCGCCGCCGTGTCGTCCTCCGCGGTGACATACGCCATCATCGAGCCGTTCCTGGTCGATTTCAGACGCACCGCCGTGATGACACAAGCAAGCCGGACGGTCATGCCGTCCTTGTAGACCGGCCTGCTGCTCTCGCCCGTCAGGTCGTCGATGATCTGCTTGACGGAGACCGCCTGCGCCTTCTGCGTCAGGCTGCGGTACTCGTCCATCGGGTGACCGGAGAGGTACAGACCGGTGGTCTCCTTCTCCATCGCCAGCAGCTCCCGCTTGGGCACTTCCGGAATGTTCGGCATCGCAATCTGCGTGTCGCGCACCTCGTCGTTGCCCATGCCGAACAGGTCCATCTGACCCTCGATATTCTTCTTGCGGTTCTGGGCAATGGCATCTACTACGGGATTGACGATTTTCAAAAGCTGACTACGATAGTAATGCATGGAATCGAACGAACCCGCCTTGATGAGACTTTCGAGCGCTCTGCGGTTGAGTTCGCGGTCATACATGCGCTCGCAGAAATCCTGGAACGAGGTAAACAGGCCGTTCGCCTCTCGCTCCTCAACAAGCTGCTTCATAAACGAGCGTCCCACACCCTTGACGGCTGCCAGACCGAAGCGGATATTCTCGCCCGCAACCGAAAACTCGTCATAGGACTCGTTTACGTCCGGCGGGAGCACCGCGATACCCATATCACGTGCCGCCTGAATATACTCGGAGATCTTATCCGAAACATCCAGAACGCTCGTCAGCAGCGCCGCCAGATATTCTCTCGGGTAATGGCACTTGAGATACGCCGTGCGGAACGATACGACTGCGTAGCATACGGCATGTGCCTTGTTGAACGCGTAGTTTGCGAAATCCATGATCTCGTCAAACAGACTTGCCGCAACAGCTTCGGGCACGCCGCGCTTGATGGCGCCGTCAATGCCCAGCTCCTCATTGCCGTAGATGAAGTTAACGCGCTCCTTTTCCAGCTCCTTCATCTTCTTTTTACTCATGGCGCGGCGCACCATATCTGCCTTGCCGAGCGAGTAACCCGCAAGGCTCTGGAACACCTGCATGACCTGTTCCTGATAGATCATACAGCCGTAGGTGACGCTTAAGATCGGCTCGAGCAGCGGATGCTTGTACGTTACCTTTTCCGGATGATGACGGCACTCGATGTAGCGCGGAATGGACTGCATCGGACCGGGGCGGTACAGCGCAACGACTGCGGTAATATCCTCGATGGACTGCGGCCGCAGACCGGTAACAACGTTGGTAATGCCCGCGCTTTCCAGCTGGAACACGCCCATGGTCGAGCCCTTGCCGAGCATTTCATAGGTCGCGGGGTCGCTCATATCCACGTTCTCGATGGAAAAATCCGGCGTGTGACGGCGAATCAGCTTTTCTGCGTCCGCGATAACGGTCAGGTTGCGCAGGCCGAGGAAGTCCATCTTGAGCAGACCCAGCTCCTCGATTGTCACCATCGTAAACTGTGTTACCATCTGGTCGCCGTTGCGCGACAGCGGAACGTAGGTGTCCACGGGGTCCTTGGTGATAACCACGCCTGCCGCATGCGTCGATGCGTTGCGCGGCATGCCCTCGAGCGCACGCGCCGTATCAATAAGCTCTTTGACCTGCGGCTGCTCGTCGTACATCTTTTTCAGCTCCGCGTTGATGGTCAGCGCCTTGTCGATCGTAATGTGCAGCTCGTTCGGCACCTGCTTGGCAACCGCGTCAACATCGTTGTACGGGATGTTGAGCGCACGGCCGACATCGCGGATGGCACCGCGGGCAGCCATCGTGCCGAACGTGACAATCTGCGCCACGCGGTCCTTGCCGTACTTGCGGGTAACGTACTCGATGACCTCCGGACGGCGAACATAGCAGAAGTCCACGTCGATATCTGGCATGGAGACACGCTCCGGATTCAAAAATCGCTCGAAGTACAGCGAGTAGTGAATCGGGTCAAGGTCAGTGATAGCGAGGCAGTACGACACGATCGAGCCTGCTGCCGAGCCGCGTCCGGGTCCGACCGGAATGCCCTGACTTTTCGCGTAGCCGATAAAGTCGGACACGATGAGGAAGTAATCGACAAAGCCCATCTTGGCAATCATGTCAATCTCATACTGCAAGCGCGCCCGCACCGTGCCGTCATCCTTCGGATAGCGCACAGCAAAGCCCTCATCACATAGCTTTTGCAGATACTGCAGGGCGGTATACCCTTCCGGTACATCAAATTCCGGCAGGTGATATTTGCCGAACTCAAATTCGACCTGACACCGCTCGGCAATTTTGACCGTATTGGCAAGCGCTTCGGGATGATTTGGGAATAATGCGGCCATCTCGTCCGCATCCTTGATGTAAAACTCCTGCGTCTCAAACTTCATGCGGGTCGGGTCATCCACAGTCTTGCCCATCTGAATGGACATCAGCACGTCCTGAATGCGCGCATCCGCCTTGGTCAGATAATGCGCGTCATTGGTCGCCACCAGACCGATGTTCAGCTCCCTGGAAAGCTGGTACAGACCTTCATTGACTTTCTGCTGCAGCGGAATGCCGTGGTCCTGAATTTCAAGGTAGAAATGCTCCCGGTCAAAAATATCGAGGAACTGCTCGCAGAGGTCATACGCGCCGTCCATATCACCGTCCGCCAGCGCACGCGGAATCGCGCCCGCCAGACAGGCAGACAGACAAATCAGACCTTCGCTGTGCGCGCGCAGCAGCTCCATGTCGATACGCGGCTTCATGTAAAAGCCCTCCGAGAAACCGCACGACACCATGTGGATGAGGTTGCGGTAGCCGGTCATGTTCTCGCACAGCAGGATGAGGTGCGTGTGCCACTCGCCATTGATGTAGCTGCGGTCAAAGCGCGAATGCGGCGCCAGATACACCTCGCAGCCGATGACCGGATGGATCCCCTTCGCCTTGCAGGCGCGGTAAAAGTCGATCACGCCGTACATGACGCCATGGTCGGTCAGCGCGCAAGAGGTCTGCCCCAGCTCTGCCACACGGTCCACCAGCTTTTCGATACGGCAGGCGCCGTCCAGCAGGCTGTATTCGCTGTGGACATGCAGATGTGCAAATGGTACCAATTTAGTCCTCCTTTTCCGCAAGCTCGATGATCTTTTTCAGGCGGTGGCTCAGTCCCGGTTTGGAGATGGGCGGGTCGAACCGCTGCGCCAGCTCGGACAGGCTGTCCGTCGGGTATTCCAGACGCAGGCGCACGGTCTCCCACAGGTTGCCCGGAAATGCGTCCTCCCCCCGGCTGTCGATCAGCGCCTGAATCGCCGCGATCTGCCGCGCCGATGCATCGGCGGCCTTCATCATGTTCGCGGTCTCGCAGTTGACCTGCCGGTTGATCGTGTTGCGCAGATTCTTTTCTACCTTCGCCTGCATCAGCTCCATCGCCGCGTGCGGCGCACCGATGCGCGTAAGGAAATCCTCCGCGCTTGCGCCGTCCTTAAAGTACAGCAGATACGCGCTGCCGCGCCGCGCCTGCTTGGGCGATAAACCTAAATCAAGCATCAGGCTTGTCTCCTCACCCGACAGACTCTGGTGGGTGGTTTTCAGCTCGAGATGGCTTTTCTTGTCCGGTCCCGCGACCGTGCCGCCCATGAGAAAGGCGCCGCGCAGAAAGGACGCAATGCAGCAGTCCTCCTCGAGCAGATTGCGATTGATATGATAGGTGATATGGCTCTTGCAGTCGTAGCCGAGCGCATCAAACACGCGTCCGATCTGCGCCGGTTCGGTGAGCACAAGCTGCTGCTTGCGGCCTGCCTTCTGCGGCTCGCACTCGACAAAAAACGCGCGCTGCAGCAGCGCCTGCAGGCGACGGACAACGGTCATGTTCTCCGCCGACAGCCGTATCTCCTTGTGCGAAAAAACCGAGGCATGGAGCAGTGCGCCGTAAACCTCGGCACGCGTGCAGCAGGCGCGCTGCATGGATACCCGGCACAGCTCGTTTTTGACCTCGGTTGAAAAAGACATATATTCTCTCCGTTCTGTACAGCACGCTTCGCCTGTCCGGAACGAAGCGGGTTTATCTCTGGTAATCACGGTGCATGGTTACTACACCGTATTCCTTCCTGCGCAAGTGTTCGCTCAGCGCCTCGGTGATAGCGACCGAGCGGTGCTTGCCGCCGGTGCAGCCGATGCTGATGATCAGATTCGCCTTGCCTTCCGCGATATAGCGCGGCAGCAGAAAGTCGATCATGCCCGTCAGATAGCGCATCAGCACATCCGCCGTACCGCCGCGGAACACATAATCGCGCACCTCCGGATCGGTGCCGTTGCGCTCGCGCAGGCTCATTTCGTAATAGGGATTGGGCAGGAAACGCACATCAAACACAAGGTCGCTCTCAGGCGGAATGCCGTACTTGAAGCCGAACGACTGCACGATGACCTCGAACACCTCTCCGCTCTCGGTGCCGGAAAACAGCGTCAGCAGACGCTCGCGCAGACCGGCGGCAGACAGTCCGGTGGTGTCCACCACAAAGTCGGCACGGTCGCGCAGACCGGACAGCATTTCGCGTTCCTTTTCGATGGCGGCTGTCATGGACATGCCCTTTTCCATCAGCGGATGCTTGCGGCGCGTTTCCTTGTAGCGGCGGATGAGCGTCGGCGTGTCCGTGTTGAGGAACAGGATGCGGTAATCGCAGCCCATGCTCTTGATCGAATCCAGCGAATCAAACAGCTGCTGGAAATCGCCGCCTGCACGCACATCGGTGACGAGCGCCACACGTTCATAGCGTTCGGTTGCCGCCAGACAGATCTCCGCAAAGCGCGGTATGAGGGAGATCGGCAGATTATCGACGCAGTAATAGCCTAAGTCCTCAAGCGTGGCGACCGCGCGGCTCTTGCCTGCGCCCGACATACCGGAAACGATCAAAAAATACATGTTACCTTTCCCCCTGCCCTGTGGTTCTGCTGTGATAACGCCGCCGAGCGGCGCTGCTGATTATTTTACGATGCGCACCTCGCACTCCAGCTCCACGCCGAACTGCTCACGCACCCTGTTCTGCACCAGTTCGATCAGACGCAGCATGTCATCGCATGTTGCACCGCCGCGATTGATGAGAAATCCCGCGTGTTTTTCCGAAACCTGTGCCGCGCCGACGCTCGTGCCCTTGAGACCGGCCTGCTCGATAAGCTGGCCCGCAAAGTGTCCCACGGGACGCTTAAAGGTCGAGCCTGCCGACGGGAAGTTGAGCGGCTGTTTGTCGCGTCTGCGCTGCGCGAAATCGTTCATCTTATCCAGAATCGCCGCCGAATCGCCGTTCTGCAGCTGCATGGTCGAACGGAGCACCGTCCAGTCCGGATGCTTGCGGAATACGCTCGTGCGGTAGTCGAAGCCGTGCTCATCGCCCTTGAGGGTACAAATATTGCCTTCGCCGTCCACGAACTCGGTCTCCTGCACAATGCCGGCCATTGTGCCGTCATACGCACCCGCATTCATGTAAACAGCGCCGCCCAGACTGCCCGGAATGCCGCCGGCGAACTCGGCTCCG
>ENA-OPAH01002201-OPAH01002201.1-human-gut-metagenome-genome-assembly--contig:-NODE-2201-length-11384-cov-5.033631_pt1 | contig 11384 bp, 12 predicted proteins | sample MGYA00241050_ERZ501416 | MGnify/ENA primary metagenome ERZ501416 (study PRJEB25962, sample SAMEA2042632) | human gut metagenome | biome: human gut; feature: human-associated habitat; material: faeces... | reverse complement strand
GCCGAGGGCGTCGAGGTCGCCCTCGGGGGACTGGCAGGCAAAGGCGTAGGTCACCGCAACGGCCGTGAGCATGTCGCTGGCGATGGCGTTGTCGGACCGCCCGTCACGTCCCGAGACCGCGGCGAGCGGCAGCTCCCCGGTCGCCGCGCGGTCCACGCGGTGCAGACACGGGTAGTGGTCGTAGCCCTTGAGGCTCGTGAACGAGAGGCCTCCCGGCAGGGCGGCCGCGAGCGCCGGGAGCTCGTGCGAGACGAGCTGGTCGGTGAGGGCGTTGGTCTTGGTCGCCACGCCCACGGTGACGTTGTTGCGCTGGGCGAAGAGCACCTCGGGGAGCAGGTAGGCCACGGACTTGCCCACGCCCGTCCCCGCCTCGATGGCGCGGTGCGTGGAGGTGGAGAGCGCCTCGGCCACCTCGCGGGCCATGGCAACCTGCTCGGGGCGGCGCTCCATGCGCTCGTACATCCTCGAGACCACCCCGCCGGGCTCGAAGGCGGCCTCGACCTCCTCGGCCGAGACGCCCCGCGTCGAGTCCAGCTCGGCGGCGTCGGCGCGCTGCGCTCCCTGGCAGGAGCGCACCAGTTCGGCACGGACCGCCTTGAGCGAGAAGGACGCGCCCCCGTCCTCCTCGCCGAGGTCGGCAAGGTAGGAGAAGACCGGCCTGAACGGCCAGTCGACCTCGGGGTGCATCCCCGAGAGGCGGCCGAGCAGGCCCGCGGGGAGGTCGGCGAGGGCGCAGAGCAGGATCGGCCACATGCCGCAGAGCGCCTCGACGTCGTCACCGGCGCGGTGCGTCACCGAGGCGCAGCCGAAGGCGGAGGCCATGTCGGCGAGGCGGTGCGTCGAGAGCCTCGGAAGGGCTATGCGGGAGAGCGCGAGGGTGTCTATCCACGTGTCGGAGACCTCCGACCCGCCCGGGACCCCCTCGACGAAGGTCCTGTCGAACGTCGCGTTGTGGGCGAGCACCGGCCGCCCGCCGACGAACTCCGCGAGGGCGGCAACGGCGTCACGGGCGCTCGGAGCGTCGCTGACGTCGGCGTTGGTTATGCCCGTGAGCTGGGTGATCTCGGCAGGGACGGGCCCGCCGGGGTGCACGAAGGTCTCGAAGCGCTCCCGGACCTCGCGGCCGCAGAGCAGCGCCGCGGAGATCTCTATGAGGTCGCAGTCCTTAAATGAGAGGCCCGTCGTCTCGGTGTCGAGCACCACGACCTCGTCCTCGAGCGGACCGAAGTCGAGCGCGCGAGCGCGCTCGGGCAGGCTTACGTAGGCATCCCTGACCACGTCGGGGGTGCCGGGAAGGAGTATGGCCTCCACCTGGGAGGCGACGTCCGTCATGCCTCTTCCGCGTTCTTCTCGCCCGCCTGGTGCGCCTCGAGCGCGTACTCGACGAAGCGCGCGCAGAGCTCGGGGAACTCGATGCCGCCGTGACGCGCCGAGTCGGGCAGCAGGGACTCGGCCGTCATGCCGGGGATGGTGTTGGTCTCGAGGATCACGGGCTCGCCGGCCTCGGTGACGATGAAGTCGCTGCGCGAGCACCCGCGGCAGCCGAGGGCCCGGTGCGCGCGGACGGCAAGCTCCTGGGCACGGGCGTAGACGCCCGGCTCGAGGCGCGCGGGGATGACGTGGTGCAGGGCAGACGGCTCGTACTTGACCTTGAGGTCGTAGAACTCCGCGCCCGTCACTATCTCGACGATGGGCAGTGCGTGGGCGTCCTCGTTGCCGACCACGGGCACCGTGATCTCCATGCCCGTCACGCACTCCTCGACGAGCACGCGGCCACCGGCGGACGAGGCCCGCTCGATGGCGTCGGAGAGCTGGGCGCGCTCGGTCACGCGCGTGATGCCGAAGCTCGACCCGTTTGCCGCCGGCTTGACGAACAGCGGCAGGCCAAGCTCGCCCACGAGCTCGTCGACGCGCTCCTCAGAGAGCCGGGCGTGGCACGGGAGGTCGACGCCGCGCGGGGCGCGGATGCCGGCGCGCGCGAACACCTCCTTGGCAAGCTCCTTCTCGGCCGAGACCGCCGAGGCCGTCACGCCCGAGAAGGTGTAGGGAATGTGCAGGATCTCGAGGAGGCCCTGGATGCAGCCATCCTCTCCGTACGCGCCGTGGAGTGCCACGAAGGCCACGTCGTAGCTCCCCGACACGAGGCGCGCGACAAAGTCCCGTGCGGCAAGGTCGAGCAGGTCAGCGACCTTAAAGCCTGCGGCGAGAAGGGCGCGGCGAACCTCGCTCGCCGACTGGAGCGAAATCTCCCGCTCGTCCGACCAGCCGCCGCAAATGACCGCCACGCGCTTGCTGCGCAGCACCTCTGTGTCCATCGAAGCTCCCTCGCCGCTCGTCCCCGTGCGCTAGACTCTCACGTGGAGTTTTCCCTGCAGATGAGGATACTCCAGATGCCGCCTGACGACCCGGGAGAGACCATGCCTGCAGACAAGACCGAGAGGCGCGACCTCCACACCCTCACGCGCGGGGAGCTCCAGGAGCTCCTCTCCGGCCTCGGACAGCCCGCCTTCCGGGCCAAGCAGGTCGAGGAGTGGGTGTGGGTCAGAAACGCCCGCTCCTTCGACGAGATGACCAACCTTCCCAAGTCCCTGCGCGAGGAGCTCGCGCGCCGCTGCACCCTCGGGGGCGTCGAGGAGGCCGCGCGCCAGGTGTCCTCGGACGGAAGTCGCAAGTACCTGCTGCGCCTCTCCGACGGCGTGAGCGTCGAGTGCGTGGGCATGCCGTCCAGGAACCGCCTTGCGGTCTGCGCCTCCACGCAGGCGGGCTGCCCCATGGGCTGCGCCTTCTGCGCCACGGGCGCGGCCGGCCTCACGCGCTCGCTCACCGCCGCAGAGATCTACGAGCAGGTCATGCACGTGCGCGACGACTTCAACGCGCGCGTCACGAGCGTGGTCCTCATGGGGCAGGGCGAGCCCTTCCTCAACTACGACGAGACCCTCGCTGCCCTGCGCCGGCTCAACTCGCCCGAGGGCGCGGGCATAGGCGCGCGTCACCTCACGGTCTCCACCTGCGGCGTCATCCCGCAGATCATGCGCTTTGCCAACGAGCCCGAGCAGTTTACGCTCGCCGTCTCCCTCCACTCCGCTGTCCAGCGGACGAGAAACGCCCTCATGCCGGGCGTGCGCAAGTACTCCCTCGTCAACCTCTACAACGTCATGGGCGAGTACGTCTCCAAGACGGGCCGCCGTCCCACCTACGAGTACGCGCTCATCGGAGGCGTCAACGACACCGACGCCGAGCTCCAGGCCCTCTGCGACTTCTGTGAGGGAACGCTCGCCCACGTCAACCTCATCCAGCTCAACGAGGTCGAGGGCTCCAAGTTCCGCCCCTCCACCGAGCTGAGGGCCCAGGACTTCGTCCGCAGGCTCGCCAACGTCGGCGTCGAGGCAACGGTCAGGAACTCTCGCGGCGCTGACATCGACGCCGCGTGCGGCCAGCTCAAGCAGCGCATCTTAAGGTCGTAACACACTTATAGAACGTATGTTCTAGTTTATTGCAGTGCAGGGGGAGAGGATGCATCGCGCGTCCTCCCCCTCGCCTTTGACTCGATTGCACCTTAGAAGCCGAGCGCATCCCACTGCTGCTCGGTACGCTGCCGGTTGGGCAGCACGTCCTCTTCCATTACGGAGTCCTGAGCGTCATCAACCACCTTGCACATACGCTCAACCGCGTCGTTTACCGCGCGCGCTCCACTCTTTATGCTCTCTTTCGCCTCATCAGAGAGTAGAAGCCGATAGGCAAGGTAGACGGTCCCTGCCGCAAGGGCAGCGACGGTCAGTGTCGTCCTGAGCTTCCTCACTCCGACCACGTCCCCGGTCCGGCGAGAAGATCAACGATGCGCGCGAGCTCATCCTCGCTCTTGAACTCAATCTCAATCTTGTTCTTGCCGCGAACGTTCTTCACCTTGACGTTGGTGTCGAGAGCAAGGCGCATCTGACGCGCAGCTCGCTTGAAGGACTGGGGCTGAGGTATCCGCACGGGCTTCTCGACGTTCTCCGTGACAGAAAACAGTGGGGCAAGACTTTCTGTCTGACGCACCGACAGACGCTCGCTCACAACCTTCTCCGCAAGCTTGATACGACCCTCTTCCGATGGGACGGCAAGAATCGCCCTAGCGTGCCCCGCCGTCAGCTTCCCGTCGTCCACAAGCTCCTGGACCTCCTGAGGGAGGTCCAGGAGTCGGAGGGTGTTCGTGATCGCCGAGCGCGACTTGGAGAGCGCCTTGGCGAGCTCCTCCTGCGTGAGACCCTTCTCCTTGATGAGCTGACGGTAGCCCTGGGCCTCCTCAAGCGGGGTGAGGTCGGAACGCTGAAGATTCTCAATGAGGGCGAGCTTGAAGACCTCCTCGTCAGAGATCTCCTTGATGATGACCGGAACCTCGTCAAGACCCGCGAGCCGAGCGGCCTGGTACCTACGCTCTCCGGCAACTATCTCATAGTGGTCACCCTGCTTGCGCACAAGCAGCGGCTGCAGAATTCCGTTCTGCTTAATTGAGTCAGCAAGCTCGGCGAGCTCGTCAGGGTTGAACCTCTTTCGAGGCTGCCCCTTGTTCGGCTGCACCTTATCAATTGGCAGGGTCGAGTCAGGTCGCATTCCCGCCGTCTCGGCGTCAGCCTCACCAACGAGCAGGCCAAGCCCCTTTCCGAGGCCGGACTTCTTAGCCACGCAGCACCACCTCTTTCGCCAACTTTGAGTAGGCAAGGGCGCCCTTGCTCACACGTGCGTACATAACAACGGGAAGTCCATGACTCGGCGCCTCGGACAGCTTTACGTTGCGAGGAATGATCGTCTTGAACATCTTCTTGCCAAAGTACGACTGAACCTCATCCACAACCTGCTTGGATAGCGTCGTCCTGCTGTCATACATGGTCATGACGACACCAAAAATCTCAAGACTCGGATTCATGCGCTTCTTGACCATTTGCATTGACTCAAGGAGCTTTGCTACCCCCTCAAGAGCGTAGTATTCGCACTGAATCGGAATAAGGAGCGAGTCAGCAGCGACGAGCGCGTTGATAGTGAGCAGACCGAGCGACGGAGGACAGTCAATGAAGACGTAGTCAAAGTCGTCCTTGACGCAAGAAATCGCCTCCTTGAGTATCGACTCGCGTGCCATCGCAGATACGAGCTCGATTTCTGCAGTTGCAAGCTGAATAGTCGCCGGAACGATGAAGACGTTAGGCTCGCAGGTTGGAAGAATCGTCTCTTCGATTGGCTGATCGTGGAGAATCACGTCGTAGATATCGTGCTCAAGTTCTTCTTTCTCAACGCCATAGCCACTTGTTGAGTTTCCTTGAGGGTCAAAGTCAATGACAAGAACCTTTTTCTTGCCCTCACCAAGACATGCCGACAGGTTAATGACTGTTGTCGACTTTCCGACACCACCTTTCTGGTTGATGACAGCGACAACCTTTGCATCGCGCTGAGGAAGACCTCGTTTTACGTCTTTGTAGCTCATTTGTCCTCCGTGAGTCTTGTTTGGGCACGATATTGCTCTTAACAACTATACGGTATTGTTTCACGTGAAACGTGCTCAATGTTGTTCAGGATTGAGACATTCTACTCATAGAGAAACCCGGGCGTTTCACGTGAAACGTCCGGGTTTCTGATAATCACATCTATATACTCACGTTGTTTCACGTGAAACCAACTACTCACTCCATCCCAAGAGGCTCCTTGCTAGCAAGTCCCACTCTCCGAGGGAGCTTGATCTTACTCTTTGACGTCTTTCTATACATGAGGATCTCTCGATGCCCAAGTCCATCTCTCAGTTCAAAGGTTTCACGTGAAACAAGGGTCAAACCACAGAGCTTCGCCGCACGTTCGGCACAGGTAAGTTCCTCTATCTCAGGACGCGCCTTTTGAATGACGAGAAGACCATCCCGACGAAGGAGAGGCGTTGCGTACTCAATAAGGACATTAGACTGCGCAACGGCCCGAGCAAAGACATAGTCCTGAGATCCAGGAATCTCATGAGCAAGTTCCTCAACACGGGTGTGGCGAGCCTCGAGACCATCAACACCAAGCTCAGAAATGAACTCGTTGACTGCCTTCACCTTCTTACCGACAGAGTCAACGAGAAGTCCGTGAGCTCCGGTCATGACACCAAGAGGAATGCCGGGGAAGCCACCACCCGTGCCAATGTCAAGAAAGGTGGAGGTAGCCTCAAGACGGACGTCTTGGCTGGCCAACGGAAGAAGCGAGTCAACAACATGAAGCGTCACGGCTGAGGAAGGGTCAACGATCCTCGTGAGATTGACGACCTTGTTCTTCTCTATGAGCAGCTCAAGGTGACCAACGAGCTTAGCGGCCTTGTCCTCAGGACAGTCAATGCCAAACGATCCAAGCTCGCTCATGACCTGAGTAACAAGGGACAGAGTATTCTTGCTGAGCGTCGTCATAGGAAACTCCGATCCGACAATGACAAAAAGTCACGAGTCAAAAGAAATTGGCAAAAGAAGAGGGAGGCTGCCGTGGCAACCTCCCTCATAGGATAGCGTTCGCTGGAGAACGAAGTGAGTGTCTACCGAACGGCCGTGATGACCACGTGACGGTCAGGCTCCTCACCCTCAGAGTGAGTCACGACCTCATCGTCATCGACGAGCGCCAGGTGAATGAGACGACGCTCGTAGGCATTCATGGGAGCAAGGGAAACCTTGCCACCACGCTGCTTGGCGCGGGCGGCGGAGGAGCGGGCGATCTCCTCGAGCTTGTGACGACGGCGGCTCTTGTAGCTCTCGATGTCGACGACCACCGGATAGTAGAACTTGATGCGGCTGCTGAGGAGCGAGGTGAGAACCATCTGCAGCGCGTCGAGCGTACGCCCATGACGGCCAATGAGAACGGCGAGGTCCCCGCCACTGACGTCGAGGATGAGCTCCCCGTTGTCTCCGTCGTACTCGTCAATGGAGCAGCGGTCCTCACCAAAGAGGGAGAGGATGCCCTTGAGATAGTCCACCGCAAGGTCTGCTATGGCGTCCATCTCTTCGTCGGTCAGCTCGATGCCGGCCTCGTAGTGCTCTCGGATGGAGGAGAAGTCATCCTCAGCAAGGCTCTCGGCACTCATGCGCTCTTCCTCGGCCATACTATCCTCCGATAAAACAATAGTCAAACTAAATACTCTGAATCACAGCTGGTGATAGGTAGTTTTGCCTAGCCCTTCTTGTGCGGTCGCGGCTTCTTCTCGCGACGGACCACGTCAACCTCGACGGGGCGGTTTGCCGCCTCGGCCTCAGCCTCGGCCTTGGCCTTCTCCATGACGCGCTTGGTGATCACCTGCTGCTGGATGACCTGCCACAGGGAGGACGTCACGTAGTAGAGCAGGACGGCCGCCGGGCAGGAGGCCCAGCCAAACCAGAGCATCATGATCGTCATGACGCCGCCCATGAGGTAGGACGAGGAGCGCTGCTCGGCAGGCTGGTTGCGTGCCGTGAGGGCCATAGGCAGAAACGTCAGGGCGCCGAAGGCGACGTCGAAGGCAACATAGGGCAGCGCGGCGACGATGCCGGACTGCTCGACGACCTGCGCGACGGACAGCGAGATGGACGGGAGGATGTTGAAGAAGCACGCCCACTCGGGGACGGCGCGCACGACGGAGAAGAGGCCAAAGAAGACCGGCATCTGAAGGAGCAGGGGCAGGCAGCCGCCGAGCGGGTTGAACTTCATGTCCGCGTAGACCTTGCGCAGCTCCTCCTGCATGCGCACGGGATCGTCCGCATAGCGCTCCTGAATCTCCTGGAGCTTGGGCTGAACCACCTGCATGCGCGCCGTGGACTTGGTCGAGTGCGTCATCAGCGGCGTCAGGAGAAGACGGATGATGAGCGTAAGGACGATGACGGCGAGGCCGTAGTCGTGGGTGAAGCCGTAGAGGCTGTTCAGCACCCAAGTCAGAAAGTTAATAAACCATTCCCACATGGTTCCTCCGTGGCCCGCGCCCCTCAGGGCACGGGGTCATATCCGCCTGCATGGAGGGGGTGGCACCTGAGGATCCTGCGAGCCGCGAGGGAGCCTCCCCTGATGAGTCCGTACCGTTCGATGGCCTGGCACGCGTACTGGGAGCACGTGGGGACGTAGATGCACCGCGCACGAAGCAGCGGGGACACGCGCCTCTGGTAGAGGCCAATCGCGGCCAGGGCCGCGCGTGCCGCCAGCGAGCGTCGTGCGACGGCGCCCACCCTAGACCCCTGCCCGCTCGAGGAGCCTCCTCAGCGCGACGGCGACCTGCTCGGGGGAGCTGTCGTGCGTCCTGTGCGTCGAGAGGAGAATTACGTCGAAGCCGTCTCTCGGAAGCCCGGACAGCCGCGCGGCCTCCCTGAGGACGCGCTTGCACCGGTTCCTGAAGACGGCGTTGCCAAGCCGCTTTGCCGCGACGAAGGCGACCCTACCAGGGCCGCCTTCGTCGAGACGCATCACTCGAATCCGCAGAAATGAGTCGTTGAGCCTCTTTCCGCGCGAGAAGACCGTCTCAAAATCTCTCTTGGACTTGATGGTCTTCATCGTGTGAGGGTCTTAGACGGTGAGACGCTTGCGACCCTTGGCACGACGACGGGCGAGGACGGCGCGGCCGCCCTTGGTGGCCATGCGGGCACGGAAGCCGTGCGTGGTGGCGCGCTTACGCTTGTTGGGCTGATACGTACGCTTCATAGCTATTCCTCCCGGTTGGGCATGAACTTCCATTAGAGCAATAAGCTCAGAGATTGTAAGGGTCTTCCCCGCGACATGTCAATTTACGCGTCAGAGAATCTCCACGTTTTGCCCGCTCAGCGCCGCCGCGCGCGCCCGAGAGGACGAGAATCCATTTCATGCACGGTTGGAACCATATTTTCAAATCGGCGAAATGTGTTTCTCGCATGCTATGATTTTGCAACGCGTTTCATCGGGATTTTCCAAGTTTTCTACTATTGTTCGTCCGCTGTAGAAAACTTTCGTTCATATCGAATTCTCAGTGAAAAGTTTTCGACATCCGATGAACAGATGTAGAAAGGGGGACGGACGATGGCGCGGGACTTCTACCCGTTTGTGGAAAAGGACGGCGAGAAGGACGCGGCGCAGGAGGGCGCCACGGCCTGCGAGGTCCATCACCCGGCGCGCATCGCCGTCTACGACGACGCCTCGGCCGCCCCGCGCGTGGTGGTCATAGAGCCGTGCGACGTGCGCGACTACCTCGAGCAGATAACCGCGGCGGTGAACCGCCTCTCGCACGAGCAGGGGGGAACCATCCCCTTCATGGTCATCAGGGAGATCGTGGAGAACTTCATCCACGCCTACTTCCAGGCGCCCACGATCACCATCCTCGACGGCGGGGACACGATCCGCTTCTCCGACCAGGGCCCGGGCATCAAGGAGAAGTCCCTGGCCATGGAGTACGGCACGAGCTCGGCGACCGAGGAGATGAAGCACTACATCCGCGGCGTTGGGAGCGGGCTGCCCTACGTGCAGCAGTACATGACGGACAAGGGCGGCAGCCTCGAGATAGAGGACAACATCGCCGGGGGCACGGTGGTCACGATCTCCACGCGCCCGCGCGAGGAGGCGCGCGCCGTCTCCGGGGCGGGTGCCGGGGTCCCGCAGCCGGGATGCCCGGGCCGCGGGCGCGCTACTTGATGATGAGCGTGTCGCAGTCGGTGTTGCGCGTGAGGAACGTGGAGATGGACCCGAGGATCGCGTACTTGATCGAGGAGAGTCCCCTCGCCCCGCAGATCACGAGGTCGGGCTCGATGACGTCGAGCATCTCGTCCTTGAGGGTCTCGCGGATCCGCCCGGCGCGCACGAGCACCTCGACCTTGGGGATGTCCGGGTCGGCCTCGGCGTCCGCCACCCTGTCCGCGATGGACTCCCGGAAGGTCCGCTCGAGCGTGGGGACGATGTCGACCGGGTAGGTGCCCGCCGCCTCGAGCGCGGTGGAGTCGATGACGTGGCCGATGTAGAGCTCCGCGTTGTCGTTGGCGGCCATGACGATCGCGCGGTCGAGCACCTTGCCCTGCTCGTCCGAGCCGTCGAGGGAGACGAAGATCTTGTCGTAGCCGAGGTCTTGGTAGGAGGTTGTGGTTTCGGCCATGGGAACTCCCTTCACGTTGGTCCGCGTGCCGGCCTGCGCCGCGGGTTGGCTCTCTTATGCCCCAAGCGCCGCCCGCCCGGCGGACTTCTCGCCAAACGGCGTAGTTTTTCGGTGGGGGAGAGGGCCTCGCGCGCCCACGCGCCGCGCCGCCGCGCGATGATATGACGGCCTGCGGCAACTCGAGGGGGGAGGAAGGTCTCGTGGACGTAGTCGAGCTCGTCAAGGCGGCGGTCTTTGGTGTGGTCGAGGGGATCACCGAGTGGCTGCCCATCTCGTCGACCGGGCATATGCTGCTGCTCAACCAGTTCCTCACGATGGACGTGTCGGATGACTTCTGGAACATGTTCCTCGTGGTGATCCAGCTCGGCGCCATTCTCGCCGTGTGCGTGATGTTCTTCCACCGGCTGAACCCCTTCTCGCCGAGCAAGAGCGCGGCCGAGAAGCGCGCAACCTGGACGCTGTGGGCCAAGACGATCGTGGCGTGCCTGCCGGCCGCCGTGATCGGCATCCCGCTCAACGACTGGATGGAGGAGAACCTCGGCAGCCCGTTCGTCATCGCCGCCGCGCTGATCGTCTACGGCGTCGCCTTCATCGCGATCGAGACCGTGCGCGAGCGCCGCGTCGAGAGCGTGGTTGCCGTCGACGCGCCGCGCACCTCCCAGAAGGGCGGCAAGCACTTCGCCATGGCCTCCCCGGCCGAGCCGCCCAACCGCTCCGAGCTCGCCGACGCCGGCGCGCGCGTCAAGACCCTCGAGGAGCTCGACTGGAAGACGGCCATCGGCATCGGCGCCTTCCAGGTGCTCTCCATGGTGCCGGGCACCTCGCGCTCCGGCTCCACGATCATCGGCGGCCTGCTGCTGGGCTGCTCGCGCACCGCCGTGGCCGAGTTCACCTTCTTCCTCGCCATCCCCGTGATGTTCGGCGCGAGCGCCCTGCGCCTCGTCAAGTTCTTCCTCGCGGGCAACGCGCTCACGGGCGTGGAGGCGGCGATCCTGGGCGTGGGCTGCGTGGTCGCCTTCGTCGTCTCGCTCGTGGTGATACGCTTCCTGATGGACTTCGTGCGCCGTCACGACTTCAAGCAAGGTGTTCGGCTGGTACCGCATCGTGCTCGGCATCGCGGTCATCGTCTGGTTCGCGCTCAACTAGGGGGCATCGACATGAGAAGAACGGTGACGGCCCGTCCCCTGCTCGCCTCGCTCGCGCTCGCCGCGCTGCTCGCCGGCGGCGCCCTGACGCTGGCGACGCCGGTCGCGGCGCTCGCCGACGACGGCTCCGCCGCGGCGGACGCCTCCTACTCGGCGAGCGAGGCCCCCGAGCTCTCCAGCCC
>ENA-OPAH01002198-OPAH01002198.1-human-gut-metagenome-genome-assembly--contig:-NODE-2198-length-11394-cov-4.635506_pt1 | contig 11394 bp, 8 predicted proteins | sample MGYA00241050_ERZ501416 | MGnify/ENA primary metagenome ERZ501416 (study PRJEB25962, sample SAMEA2042632) | human gut metagenome | biome: human gut; feature: human-associated habitat; material: faeces... | reverse complement strand
TTTGATTGAAGTCCTCGGCACGATCGCCGAGCAGGAGCGCTTGACCATCCATCAGCGGCAGCGCGAGGGCATCGATGCCGCGAAAACCAAAGGCAAACACCTCGGGCGGCCTTCCACTTCCCTGCCGGACAACTGGGAGGAAGTCCTTGCACTCTGGCAAGCCGGCAAAATCACCGCACGAGAGGCCATGCGGCGAACCGGCATGAAGCGGACAATGTTTTATCAGCTTGCCCGTAAATAAAGTGTGTACCCATTCCGCGCTATAACTGCATCGCAGAAAATCGAGGATTCCAGTATCCTGTAAGCACAGTATCAAAGGAGGTTCCTGTTATGAAAACAAATATCGTCGTCAGCGCAGTGCGCGTAAACGGATACTGGTATCTTCGCGTCAAGTATGACGAGAATGACTGCCGTGTCCGTTATCAGCAAAGCACCGGTCTGAAAATCGATCAGTCCTCCAGACAGGTCGAGCAGGCTCGCCGCCGTGTTCTGGCCGAGCTTTACGAAATCAACCGCATGGACGAGCAGTGCGAAAAGTGGGACATCTCGCCGGAGCTGCGCTATCAGCCGGTATCCGAATGGCTGAAGCGCTGGCTTGACGATTGCCGCGAGTCGATTGCGGAAAGCACCCTTGTACGCTATCCCGCTGTTGTGCGTCCCGCCTGCCACTTCTTTGACAAGAAGGGATTGGCATTATGCCGCGTTTCGCCTATGGCAATGGAGGAATACCGTGATGCAATGCTCGCGTATGGCTATTCAGCGCGCACGGTGCAGATGCACTTTAAATTATTGCAGACCGCATTTACCTCCGCCTGCAGCTGCGGACTCAATCGCAGCAATCCAATCTGCGGTGTGCAGCTGCCGCGCGTGGAACGCAATATTCCGCGTCCGTACTCTGCCGCAGAACAGCAAAAGCTGCTGGAGGAGCTGAAAGGAACCGACCTGCATCTTCCCGTACTGCTCGCGCTCCTGTACGGCATGCGCATCGGCGAAATCTGCGGTCTTTGCTGGGAGGACATCGACTGGGAGAAAAAGCTGCTGCATGTACGACATAATGCCAAGCGCGTCCATGATGAATCCAGGCGCTGCCGCATGATATGCAGCAACAAGCTAAAAACCCAGTCTAGCTGCCGTTCCTTTCCTCTCCATCCGGAGGTAGAACAGCTTTTGCGTCAGCGTCAGCCACGCAGGCCGTCCGGTCCGGTAATGACAGCACGCTACGGACTTCCGCTCCATCCAGAGCGTTTGAGTGCGCAGTTCCGGCAGTTCTTGAAGGAACATGACCTGCGGCACATTCGATTTCACGACCTGCGCCACACCTGCGCAACCAGTCTGGCACAGCGCGGGTGCGAAACGACGGATATTCAAGCCTATATGGGGCATTCCAATCCGATCACCACATCCCGCTACATACATCCGGAGATCAGCGAGAACGCCCGCAGCCTGCAGCGGCTCGAGCAGGCACTTGCGTGTGTCAGCTGATTGGCAGCGGCTGCGCATAGCCAAAGATGGCGGTCTCGGCAAGCAGATTGCATTTCTGCTCAAAGGTCATGGTCTCCGATTGCAGGAACAGCGGCACGGCCAGCCGCCCAGCCAACGCAGCTATATGGTTGACAACTTGCTCAGTCAGCGAACCGTCATACCGGACAATGACTGCATCCGCACCGTCCTGCACCAGCCAGAAGCTGATGACATTGAGCGCGTTCAGTGTCACCGGTTCACTGTCCCGACAGTCCACCTCGCCGATTATGGCGAAATCGTTACCGCATTCCACTCCGATACCTCGAATCGCTGCCATATACTGCATATGATACTGCGCCCAGAGTTTCAGATGGATAGATTCTGCGTCATCTGTATCCTGCACCAGTTCTTTATATAAGGTATACGCCGGAAGGACAGTGCCCGAAAAGCCGCTTTGCTGAGCCAGCAGGGCGGCTTTTGTGCTTTCCTCCGACCAGTCCTTATCGAGCGTTTTCAGTCTGTACATTGCCAGAACATGGTTTTGCTCCAGTTCAGCGATGTACGCCGCATGACTGTCAGCATTCTCTCCGCCGAGGAGCACCATGCCGCAGTCCCTTGCAACCTCCTGCGGTGCAGGCAGCTGAGCCGCAGGCAAATCAATTTGACCCAGAATACGCCCATACATCTGCACAGGGCCAAATCGGATTTTGTCTGCTATCGTATTCCATACGAATGCTTCCTTGTGTTCCTCAAAAAACATAGTCCACAGGTTCTCGAGATCCTGTTCGCCGAGCCACCCGTCCAGTATCTGTATAAACTGCTCCATCAGCGAGCGGGAAAGCGAATATGCACAGCGTTCCAACGCCATACGGTAAATCGTCCAATGCAGAATCTTGCGGTTTTCTTCGGATTGCTCCGCATACTCGGACAGTTCCTTATGCTCTGCGATATAGGTATTGATGCGCTCGGTCAGCGAACCGTCTTTGGCTATCAAGGCCGCATTTACAAAGCTCCAGCATTGCTGGGGCGTCAAGTTCTTCTTTCGCTCGATAGGTGGCTGCCCCTTTGACTCACGCAGGAAACTCAATGCATCGGTATCACTGCGTTTCCTACAGTAAAACTCATCGGCCTGTTCGAGCGTGACCGAAGATGATTCGCTGTACGGCATCTGCTTCCACAGCTCGCCGTCCATCGAAATCAGCGCATCGTACAGCGGCTTAAACAAGCGGTAAAGCGGAACCTCATTCGACAGCGTTGCACCGGTAATACCCGTGTCTGTGTAAATATCGAAGTTCGCGAGCAAGTGCTTTTGCAGGAAATGCAGACTGACTGATGGCTCAATCTCTTCAGCCATATCCGCACCAGGTATGACCGTTTTGCCATTCTCCTCGAAGTACTTCACCAGTTCCTCATACAGCCTGCATTGACGCTCTACGCGGCTATTGGATTTACGCTCTGCGCTCTGCATAGCCGGAAAGCCCTCCTGAACAAACGGCTTGAGCGAGAAATCAGCGGCTTTGGGCGAATCCGATACCAGATAAGTTTTCTGCTTATAGAGAGGATCGGCGTGTTGAACGAACAGTCTCCAGAAATATGCCGGGGCTATTCTCCGAAACGCCGGAAATACTACCAACTGTTTGTATGCGGTATCAAAAAACTGAAATACCGGGTTATCTGCATAGCTGTGCAGCAATTGATACAGTCGTTCAACCAATCCATCGAATTGCGTTTTCGAAAGCGGACTGATTGCGTTTGTTAGGTTAGCTAATGCTGTATCTCGTGCTTTCTTACTGCCCAGTCGACTAGATTCAACGGGTTTATCACTATGAACCTGCGTGTAAAACTTTTTAAGTTCAGCGCAAGGAGGTATCGGGCAGTGCGGCGTGGAATGAAACAGGCAAGGATAATCTTTGGTTAAATCAAGCAATTTCACCACATGCTTGGACAGCATGTCGGCGTCTTTCACCGTATCTTTTAATGCGTCTCGCTCCAACGCGCGCAGATTTAACAGGCCTTCCATATACACCATTATTTTCTGCGCTGCCGCCGGAAGTTTCTCATGCGCAGAAATAGAGCAAGTTCCGCTATGATCTACTGCGTAATAGGAGAGAAACAGATGATACAAATCCCGAACGAAAACATCAGGCATTTCCACACTGCACGCAACATCCTGCAGCGGGAGTGTACCATTGCTCAGGCTGAAATAGGCGTTATTTTCGTTAAACTGAATCAGCTCCGAGTAAAGCCGATAAATATCTCGCCGCTCTGCGCGCGCAACAAGTCGGCAAATTGTCTGCTTGACACCTAGCCGATTCAATTCGTCTTCGATGTACCGAAGAGAGGGTTGCTGCCACAATGTACTGAAATGAGCATCATGCGCCGCATCGGATAACGCGAACAGGTCGTTGCCGTAGCACGCATACAGCAACAGCACCCCCATAGGGAGAAATCGGTATTCGTTTAGATCTGCCGGTTTGCCGTCTAAGCGGAATTTGTCCGGATGGTGGAGTACGTCATCGAGTTTTACAAAGAACGCAAACGGATTATCGAACGGCAGGTCCATCAGCTCGCATGCCGTGAAAAAAGTATGCAGCTGATCCAGTACCAAGCGTACCCCTCGGTGCTGCTCGCTCTGGAAAATATCGTCATTTACGGTCGTAGTCCCTTCGGGCTGCGGCCGTTTCTCTTTGTCTAATACTAGTCTCAAAATAAATCCCCCGTGAGTGTGTAACCAGAACGCCCTAAAACTGCATCGTCAAAGCGTCCACCGCGTGATATGATATTTGCACAATAAACAAACAAATCTGGCCAGATTTTTCATATATATCAGTTTATCATAACTTTTGTCACTTGTAAAGGAGATGAAAAACCAAATGAGACACATGAAATCAGCCGTCACCGGCACGCTCCAAGAGAAGAACGGTAAGTTCTACCTTGTGCTCCGCATTCCCGACAGCACCGGCAAGCTGCACCAGAAATGGGTCAGCACCGGACTGCCGGTGCAGGGCAACCAGCGCCGCGCCAAGCAGCTGCTCGACGCGAAGTTAGTTGAGTTGCAGGCGGGCTACGACCCGCCGCTCCCGCCAAGCCGGCTGGGCTGTGGCCGAAGTCGGTGAGGTACCGTTCGACGAGGTCGTCCGCCGCTGGATGACGCGCAAGCGCTCCGAGGTGGCACCCTCCACCTTCGAGGGCTACGAGCATATTACCGCACGCCTGCTGCCGTATTTCCGCAAGCTCGACCTGACTATGAACGAGGTATCGCCCACCGCCCTGGAAAGCTACTGCGCGTTCCTGCTTGATGCAGGCCTGTCCGCGAACACTGTTCAGCACCATCTGACGTTAATCAGGTCGGTGTTCAACGATGAGATCCGCAACGGCGCGCCCATTTTAAACCCCGTAAAGTGCGTTAAAGCGCCTCGTGTCGAAACGTTCCAAGGCGAAACACTCTCCGTGGAGCAGATTGGACAGCTGTTCCGGCTGTTCGAGGGCGACCCGATTGAGGATATCGTCCGCCTTGGAGTCATCTACGGCCTGCGCCGCAGCGAGATCCTCGGACTCCGCTGGCTGGACATCGACTTCGAGACCGGCACCCTCCAAATCCGGCACAAGGTCGCTGAAGTCCGGATTAACGGCAAGCGCCAGCTTGTCCGCAGCAACGACCTCAAGACCGAGGCGAGCCGCCGCGCATTCCCACTGTCGGACGATATCCGCCAGCGACTGGAGCGCCGCAAGGCTCAAATCGAGGAAAACCGAGCGAAAAAGCGCCGATACCGAACCGCAGACGCTGAGTACGTATTCGTCGATACGAACGGCAAGCTGCTCTCGCCCGAGTACGTTAGCGACCACTTTCGCTGGCGGATTGCGCACAGCGACCTGCCGAAGATCCGTTTTCACGACCTGCGACACACTTGCGCTACTCTTCTGCTGCACGAAGGTTGCAGTCTGCGCGAGATTCAGAGTTACTTGGGCCACGCTTCTTACTTGACCACCACGCGCTACGCGCATGTTGATGCCCGCAGCAAGGAGCGTGCGCTCGAAATCATGAGTGCGGCACTTATGGCGGGCGAAAACAACTAAAAAGGGAGAACTTCTCCCTTTTTTATAAACGAAAGGAAGGTAATTATGAATCTCAAAAAAATTAAGAAAATTCGCAATTTGGTCAAAAAACTGGTTCGGCAGATGCTTGATGACGAACCGTTCCGGTTTACCATCCCGAAGAACTTCAAACGCAATTTCCTCTGCGAACAGTTCACCGAGAAGCAGCGGAAGATCATTGCTGACTGGGCCTCCGCTGTACGCAGCAAAACCAACCAGACGGAAAAACTCCATGCCGGTAAACGCAGCCTAGCCAATCATGGTGACACCTTCTTAGAGATGCTGCCGCTGCCGGCGCCCAATGTGATCGTCATGCTCGATGATCGTCTGATTCGGTATGAAGTAGCGGCATTTCTGTACAAAAAGGGGATATTCTTGTCGCTATCTCAAGCCGCAGCGAGCGAAAACGGCATCGGCATTGCCGGCATCAATATGTCCGGAAAGGAACGGGGCATGGTGCAGCGGTCCCGGCAGCTGACTGCTCGTAAGTTCCTCAAGGAGCCGATCTACATCGATCGCACCAGCCGTTGGAACGAACAGCTTGCGTGCAACACGCGAGCCTGCATTGTACCTCCTACAGAACAGATTGCAGCGGCCATCCGTGAAACGCCGACTGCAGTTATATGGGCGATTCTTATGTCCTTACTGGCGACAGTGATGCCGCTCCTGCAGGAAGATGCCAAGCCGTTTTTTTACCCCGCATTGCGCCTCAGCGACAACGAATCTGCGGCTGAGCTGCAATACGACGCACTGCGCAATGTACTGGGAGGTTTTGCCTTCGGTCATAGCGATGGGCAGTGTGCCCTGCGACTGTTAGAGCTGACGCTCCAAGAGAAGAAGGACATTGCAACGCTCGAAAAGGTCTGCGGTCAGCCGGTTCTGGTTCGACTCGACAAGGAACCGGTGCAGCGCGAGTTGACTCGCCAGATGCAAAACCGCCACTGTGAGCTTCTTGCCTGCGGCATCGCTAAGCACCCTCTCCAGACCTTGCCTATCCTTACTGGTGAGGCATTGCCCTCCGACAATACAATCTGCGCACTCGATTGGCCTGCTTTCGAGACAGTTAATCCTCAAGCGATCGCCGTTCTGCGCAAGGCGTTTGGTGCATGCCTCAAGAAGGCATCGGACTTGGCGTACTTTATTAACGATCAGATTACACACCTTCATCTTGACGGGGTTCCCTACACGCAGGCCTATCTGTGGGCCGTTGCACTGGTGCTAGATGGCGTGCTGTTCGACAGCACTGAGCAATGCGGTACGCTGACTTCGTGGATGCAGGGGATGATTGCTGCTCAGGAGCAGCAGGAGGCTGAGCGCGAGCGTCGCTTTGCACTGGCCGCCAATATTCTCCGCGACCCGGATCAGTACGGTGACGTTGTCGCTCCATCTGCGAGAGAGATGACGCCGGCACACCTTGGATTTTGCTACACAAATCAGCACGGCGAGCAGTTCATTGCCTTCGAACTCAAGACCGACTTTTCGAAACTTCTGGTCCAACGCCTGAACATGCGGGCAAGCGACTCGCTGCCGTTTCGTCAATATCTGGATAAGAACGGACTCATGCAAAGTGTAGGCAAGAACGTTCGCGGTCGCAACGGCGACCCAGTTCCGCATGCACTGATTTTAACAGAATCCGTTTGTGAAACGAGCAATTAATCGCATCACAAGTAAAAATCAGTACATTTGATACATCTAAATTGTTAGGCTATCCGGAGAAAATACGGCTCTTCAACAGGCAAAATCGCTGTGCGAATTGTGCGCTTGTGAGGCCGGTTTTCTCCAGATTGCCAACCCGTTTGAATAATATTAAGGAGGTTCCCAACCTATGACCATTGAAACCGCTCTGCACGAACTGAACATTTCCGCCCTGCGTCCTTTCCAAGAGCGCGCACTGACCACCCTCTTAGACGGCCGCAACCTGCTGACGCTGATGCCGACCTCGTCCGGAAAATCATTAATTTTTACCAGCTTTGCTATGGTGCAGGAACGCCTGACAATCGTCATCGAACCACACCTTGCGCTCGAGCTCGACCAGGTTCGGCAGCTGCAGGGCAAGGGCGTTGCCGCCGCCTGCCTAAATAGCCTCCAGTCCTCGACCGAGCGAAAAACTATCCTCGCGCGCATCGAGCAGGGCGAGCTGCTGCTCTTGTTCGTCACGCCGGAGATGCTACAGAATCGCAAGGTACAGGTGGCGCTCCGCAAGGCTGATCTCGCGGGTGTCATGATTGATGAGGCGCACTGCGTCTGCAAGCAAGGCCCCGGATTTCGCGAGGACTACCTGCGGATCCGAGAGTTCGTGCAGAGCCTTTCGAATCCGCCGGTCGTCGGTGCCTTCACTGCAACTGCAACCCCCTCGACCGAACAATACATTCTCGAAAAGCTGAGCATCGAGGACGCTACGGTTATCCGTGGGAGTGTTACGCGCGATAACATTGAGCTGCACGCCATTGAGGTCGGGCATGGATTGGGTAGCCGCAAGGACGCCGACCTGATTGAACAGCGCAAACGCGAGATCATCTGCAAACAGCTACGCAAGCACAAAGGCGAGCGTGTCATCATCTACAGCAATACGATAAAACACGTGGAAAAGCTGCACCATTACCTCTGCAAGCAGGGTTTTGACGCAGAATTCTACCACGGAAAATGCGAAGGCAAATCCGCTCGGCTGGAACGGTTTACGAGCGGACAGGTGAAAATCATGGTTGCGACGAACGCCTTCGGTCTCGGTGTCAACATCCCCGATATTCGCCTTGTAATCCATCATGCTCCCTTAATCGGCTTGGACGACTACACACAGGAGGCGGGCCGAGCAGGACGCGACGGCAAGAAAGCCATTGCCCTGCTGCTCTGGCACGAAGGAGATTTTACGACAAACCGCCGACTGATCAAAGAGAACCAGATGGACCTCAAAGGCGCCGAGCTCAAAGAGCGTCTGCATGCGCTCGAGGCTCTGCATGACTACGCCTGCGAAAATCACAAATGCCGCTGGGGCATGATTCGCGAATTTTTTGGCGAAAAGTCCGGCAAACGCTGCAAAAAGCGCTGCGACAACTGCAAAAACAGGTAAAGAAAATCACTCGGTTATGTATGTAACCGGGCGATTTTCTCTCTTTATATGCAGCAAGTTTTTATGGACGAAGTCCTTTTACAAGGGTCTGAAATTCTTTGTCGAATTTTGAATTTTAACAGTTATAACTTATAAAATTCAAATTTTATTATTGAGTATCATCTGTAAATGTGATATGCTATGGTCAGCCACAGGAAGGGAGCTAAGCTTTATGATCAAACGCGAATTATATATGAGCCGCATCCGTCCGTTTATCGGAACAGATCTTATCAAGGTCATGACCGGTATCCGCCGCTGTGGAAAGTCGGTCATGCTGGAACTGATCAAACAGGAACTCATGGAGTCCGGTGTCAGCCCTGAGCAGTTTATCTCCATCAACTTTGAAGATATGAGCTATTCTCGTCTACAAACCGCTCAGGCTCTGCACGATGAGATCACCAAGCGAGCTGCGGCAATGGAAGGCAAGATCTATCTGTTCTTTGACGAGATACAAGAGGTCAAGGACTGGGAAAAGTGCATCAACTCTTTCCGCGTTTCGTTAGATTGCGACATCTACATCACCGGCTCAAATGCAAAGCTGTTGTCCGGTGAGCTTGCGACTTATTTGGGTGGGCGATATGTGGAGTTCGTGATTTACCCGTTCTCATTCGGAGAATTCATGGAGCTATATCGTTCAATTTCCCCCAGCGAGTCCAGCCAGCAGTGTTTCCAAAAATACCTGCTTGCCGGCGGCATGCCTTACCTTGCGAACCTCTGCTACGCAGATGCTCCATCCAAGCAATATCTTCATGATCTATTCAACTCCGTCCAGCTCAAGGACATCGTGCAGCGAAATAAAATCAGGGATGTCGATTTGCTGGAGCGAATTATTGCTTATGTGATCGCCAATGTCGGTACAACCTTCTCCGCAACTTCTCTTGCAAAGTTTCTGAAAAGCGAGCAGCGCACCGTCGCCCCAGAAACGATCTTGAACTATATCAAATACTGCTGCGAGGCTTATCTGTTTTATCAGGTGAAGCGAGAAGATTTGCAGGGCAAGCAGATCCTCACTTCCAACGAGAAGTATTATATTGCTGATCACGGCATCCGCGAGGCTGTTTTCGGCGGAAATATGCGGGACATCAATCTCATCTTGGAGAATATCGTGTATCTGGAATTGCTGCGCCGGGACTACAAGGTCACTGTCGGCAGAACAGGTGATAAAGAAATCGACTTTGTATGCGACAAACGCGGCGAGAAACTGTATGTTCAGGTCACGTATCTGCTGGCATCGGAAGAAACGGTGAATCGTGAATTCGGCGCATACGATACTATTCGTGATAACTTCCCGAAGTATGTTGTTTCCCTCGATGAATTCGATATGAGCCGAAATGGTATCAAGCACCGAAATATCCGCGATTTTCTCCTGGCCGAGGAATGGAATTGAACATGAGGCCCAGTATCACGTCAAAAGATGCGATACTGGGCTTTGAATCGCAAAATAGCAAATTTCAAAATCAATTGTGCAAAATCAGAGCGAGATTTTCTGCTTTGCTCACATTTTATGAGCGAGTTATTTGTATTAAATCACATTTTATAATATAGACAAACCGCCACAAGCTATCTATACCGCAATAGTTGTGTGCACTTTAGATTGATGGTAAACTATAGAGTAAGAAAATAATCAATGATCGAGCTTTTCAATCGCAGTTTCGGTCTAGAAATGGAATCATATACAGGAGATTTTATATAATGAAACAGTGGCATAATTGGTGTTTGCTTGGAACTGTAGTATTTTTAGCAGTTTTCGGTGGTCCGATGATAATCAACTGGCTTTATCAAAGTAATAGCGGTTATATAACGATTTGGGGCGCGGCAGAGGTGTTCTCTTATTATGGGACAATTTTGGCTGCCATCTTAGCTGCTATTGTGGCCGTAGTTGGTGTGCATATTTCGATTCGAGCGTCCCATGAACAGTATAGAGAGGACAAGCGACGAGATGTTTTGCCGTATTTCGCTATTAACCTGCTTGACAGGCAGAGTATCAATCCTGTCGATTGGGAAAGTATGCATAAGACGGAAATGCAAAACTCGAGTCCTGAAGTACCAGAATATAAAGAATACCCGTTTGATAAAAATTATTTTATATTTTGTGATGACGAGTTGACATGCGTCCAAAAATTAACATCTGAACAAAACAGAACAAGGGAAACCGGATGGAATACTGAAAAACGAGGCGAATGCGGAGAAGACTTGCAACCAGTATTCTACATTTCCATCGAAATGATGAATATCGGAAAAGGCTGCGCCATAAATACCACGATTGTAATCAAGTCCGATACAAAAAATCTCGCAACAGGTTCTTTCACGGTTTCTATACCGATTGGAGAAAAGATCTATGTCGGGCTACTCATTTATCATGAGGCAAGCTTAACCGGTACTTATAAATTTGAAGTGCAGTACAGCGATATCTATGGCAATAAATATGTTCATCGTAAATCCATAACCGTGACAAAAAATAAGCGTGGCTACAATATTGATATAGATAAGACAACTACCCACGAACAAATGCAGTGAAAACACCAATTCAGACATGTGCATGTGGTGAATTATTACCACGGCTCCGACCGCGCCACGTTCTACACCCGCAATGATTAACTGGAAATTCGATTTGTTAGAAATCTGTTAGAAAGACTTTCCGGACACTCAAAATTTGCAACAAAAAAGCGCTGTATCTTGCGAATACAGCGCTTTTTCTTGGTGCCGCCAGCCGGAATCGAACCGGCACGGGT
>ENA-OPAH01002194-OPAH01002194.1-human-gut-metagenome-genome-assembly--contig:-NODE-2194-length-11408-cov-2.899234_pt1 | contig 11408 bp, 10 predicted proteins | sample MGYA00241050_ERZ501416 | MGnify/ENA primary metagenome ERZ501416 (study PRJEB25962, sample SAMEA2042632) | human gut metagenome | biome: human gut; feature: human-associated habitat; material: faeces... | reverse complement strand
GGGGATGCTCATTGTGCAGGATCAGGTCTGGAACCGTGTGACCATCAACCGCGCCGCCCATAAAACGACCCGCTACTATCTTGACGAGTTCCATCTTCTTTTGAAGGAGGAACAGACGGCTTCGTACAGTGTCGAAATCTGGAAACGCTATCGCAAATGGGGCGGCATCCCCACCGGGATCACGCAAAATGTCAAAGACCTGTTATCCAGCCGCGAGGTTGAGAACATTTTTGAGAACAGCGATTTCATCTATATGCTCAATCAGGCCGCTGGCGACCGGCAGATTCTCGCAAAGCAGCTCAACATTTCGCCGCATCAGCTTTCTTATGTGACCCACTCCGGCGAGGGCGAGGGGCTGCTGTTCTACGGCAACACGATCCTGCCCTTTATTGACCACTTCCCGAAGGACACCGAGCTGTACCGCGTCATGACCACCAAACCGCAAGAGGTGGCGTCGGCATGAAAAGAGAACCGCGTTTGCAGTTTTCCGACGCCGATCTTGCCGAGCCGAAGCTGGAAAAGCCCATCAAGCGGGTAAAAAAAGCTGCGGCCAAGGCGGATAAGGCGCAGGCGAAAATCCCCAAGAAAACCGTGGTCAAAAAGGAACGCGGCTTTGATCCTGCCACCGGCAAGGTCAAAACGCAGCTCCGTTTTGAGGAAGTGGATAAGAAAAAGCCGCCCTCAAAGCTGACCCATGCCGTGCAGGATGCCCCCGCCAACTTTGTTCTCTCTCAGGTTCACCGGGAGGTGCGGCAGAGCGAGGATGACAATGTAGGCGTAGAGGCCGCGCACAAGGTAGAGCAAGCCGTGGAGAGCGGCGGGCGGCTGGTGCAGTCTGCCCACCGCGCCCATCAGCTCAAGCCTTATCGTGCTGCCATCCGTGCAGAGAAAAAGCTGGAACGAGCCAATCTTGACGCGCTCCAGAAGAAAGCAGAGATCGACAGCCCCACCAGCAATCCCGTTTCCAAATGGCAGCAGAAGCAGGCAATTAAGAAGCAGTATGCCGCTGCCAAGCACAATCAGGCGGCGCAGACTACGGCAAAGGCGGCAGAGAATACGCCAAGGCCGCAAAAAAAGCCGCTGAAAAGGCTGAGAAAGCGGGCAAATATGTGTGGGAACACCGGCGCGGCTTTGCCATTGCCGCCGCGATTCTGCTGATGCTGGCGTTTCTGCTCAACGGCCTGTCCTCCTGCTCGGTGATAATGGACGGCGTCGGCTCCGGGATCGCGGCCAGTACCTATCCATCGCAGGACGCCGATATGCTGGGCGCGGAAGCGCAGTATTGCGCGATGGAAGCAGAGCCTCAGCGCTACCTCGACACCTACGAAAGCACCCACGACTACGATGAGTACCACTTTGATCTGGACACCATCGAGCATGACCCCTATGTACTCATTTCCATGATTACGGCGCTGCATCAAGGGGAATGGACGCTGGATGAGGTGCAGGGTACGCTCCAAATGCTCTTTGACCGCCAGTACATTTTGACCGAGGATGTGGTGGTGGAAACCCGCTACCGCACAGAAACCGACACATGGACGGACGCGGACGGCAACACCCATACGGACACCTATCAGGTGCCGTATGACTACTACATCTGCACGGTCACGCTGGAAAACTTCAATCTCTCCCATGTTCCCGTTTACATTATGAGCGAAGAACAGCTCGGAATGTACGCCACCTATATGGCCACCCTCGGCAACCGTCCCGACCTGTTCCCCGGTTCAGGCTACATCGGCAAGTATGTGGAGGGCAGCTATACCGACTACGACATTCCCCCGGAGGCACTGGACGATGAGGTATTTGCCGCCATCATCAAGGAAGCGGAAAAGTATCTCGGCTACCCCTATGTTTGGGGCGGCAGCAGTCCCTCCACCTCGTTTGACTGTTCGGGCTTCGTCAGTTGGGTCATCAATCATTCCGGTTGGGATGTGGGCAGACTGGGCGCGCAGGGGCTTTGCAATATCTGTACGCCCGTATCCTCTGCCAACGTCAAACCGGGCGATCTGGTGTTTTTCACCGGAACCTACGATACCCCCGGTGTCAGCCATGTGGGTATCTACGTCGGCAACAATATGATGATCCACTGCGGAGATCCGATCTCTTATGCAAACTTAAATTCAAACTATTGGCAGTCCCATTTCTACCGCTATGGGCGCTTGCCGTAAAGGAGAGTGAACGATATGAACCCGAAAATTATGAAGCTCCGTGGAGAGCTGGAGAAGAACAAAGGCAAAATCTCCGATCTGCAAGGCCGCAACCGCGAGCTGGAAAAGCAGATTCGTGAGCTGGAGGACACCGACATCATCGGCATGGTGCGTGAGAACGGCATGACGATGGAACAGTTTGCTGAGCTGTTCCGCCGTATGCAGGCCGCGCCTGCACCGGCCACTTCGGAAAAGGAGGCGTTGAACCATGACTAAGAAAGTACCGCGCATTTTTATCAGCCTGCTGCTGATGCTCCTGTGTATCGGGATTCTCCCCGTTTCCGCCTTTGCCAGCGGCGGCGATTATCCCGATGATGCGCTGCCCACCGCCGAAAGCAGCGCCGCAGACACGCAGGAAACAAAACAGATCGGCACGGTCACGACCAACGGCGGCAACTTGAATGTCCGCACCGGCGCAGGACTGGATAACACCGCGTTTACGCAGCTCCCCAACGGCACGGTGGTCGATGTGATTGGCAGGGACGGCGATTGGGTAAAAATCCTGCTGCCTGCCCGTGTGGGCTATGTGTACGGCAGCTATCTGACCGTCACCGACGCCGCCGACAGTACCGTGAGCATCGGCGGCATTACGCTTCCGTTTGATGAAAAAGAGCTGGCCGACCTCTGGCAGCTCCTTGTCGGCAGCATGACGGGCGGCAGCGACGCGCTGACACCGGACGGCAATCTGACACTGATCGACGATATTGGCACCAGTACCAAGGCTGGAAAACAGTTCATTACGCTGGAAAGCAAGAACGGCAATACATTTTACCTGATTATTGACCGTGACGATGAGGGCGAAGAAACCGTCCACTTCTTGAATCAGGTGGATGAGGCTGACCTGATGGCGCTGACCGGCGAGGAAGAAACGCTCGCCACTTGCTCCTGCACCACAAAATGCGTGGCCGGTACGGTCAATACATCCTGCCCCGTCTGCGCGGTCAACATGACCGAGTGCGTGGGCAAGGAGGCAAAGCCAGAAGTCCCCGCTGAGCCGACAGAACCCGCCGCCGAGGAACCGGAGAAAAAGAGCGGCGTGGGCGGCATCCTTGTCGTTCTGCTGATCGTCGCGCTGGGCGGCGGTGCCGCGTTCTACATCTTCAAGCAGAAAAAGGCCAAGCCGCAGACCAAGGGCAGCGCCGATCTGGACGATTATGACTACGGCGAGGACGAGGACGAATACGAGTTTGAGCCGTATGAGGACGAACCGGAACAGGATACTACGGAGGATACGGACGCATGAGATATTTCACCAATAATCCGCTGGAACGCCTGATGATGCAGAAGCCGAAAGCAGCGCGGGAGGACAGCCCTCCCGCCGCTGCCAAGGAACACTTCTGCTACGGCTGCAAGCGCTTCGGACAGAGCTGCGTTCGCCCCTGCTACCGTGACGTAAAGAGAATGGAGGCTGCACCATGCGCCTTGTGATTGCCGAAAAGCCATCCGTGGCGCAGAGCATCGCCGCCGTGCTGGGTGCTAAATCACGGCATGACGGGTATCTGGAGGGCGGCGGGTACATCGTGTCATGGTGCTTCGGGCATCTGGCAGAGCTGGCCGACGCCGCCGTTTACAATGCCGATGATGCCAAATGGACGCTGGCGGCGCTGCCCATCATTCCTACCTCGTTCCGCTTCATCGTCCGCTCTGAAAAGCAGAAGCAGTTTGACATTCTGCGGGAGCTGGTGCGCCGGGAGGATGTGGCAGAGGGGGTCAACGCCTGCGACGCTGGGCGCGAGGGTGAGCTGATCTTCCGTACGGTTTACTGCCTTGCGGGATGCTCCAAGCCGATTCTGCGGCTTTGGATTTCTTCAATGGAGGATGATGCCATCCGCAGCGGCTTCCAGCAGCTTAGGTCTGGGCGCGACTATGACGGCCTGCATCAATCTGCCCTGTGCCGCGCCAAGGCTGATTGGCTGGTTGGTATCAACGCCACGCGGTATTTCTCCCTGACGTATGGCCGCACATTGAACATTGGGCGCGTCATGTCGCCCACGCTGGCGTTGCTGGTACAGCGCGAGGCGGAGATCTCCGCATTTGTGGCAGAACCGTTCTACACCGTCCAGCTCGATTGCGGCTTTCCCGCCACGACAGACCGAATGAAGGACAGAAAGGATGCCGATGGCATCGCCAACGCCTGCAAGGGCAAGGCAGTAACCGTCAAAAGCGTGGAGCGCAAGGAAAAGGCCGAGAAAGCGCCCGCGCTCTACGATTTGACCTCCCTCCAGCGCGACGCCAACCGTGTTCTCGGCTACACCTCCCAGCAGACCCTCGACTATCTCCAAGCGCTCTATGAAAAGAAGCTCTGTACCTACCCGCGCACCGACAGCCGCTATCTGACCGACGATATGGAGGGCAGCGTCCCCGGCCTTGTCGCCGCCGCTGCCGCTGTCTGCGGCATGGAGAAGCCGCCGACCATCTGCGCCAAGCAGGTATGCAGCAGTAAAAAAGTCACCGATCACCACGCCATTGTTCCCACCATCAGCGCGGAAAAGGTAGATATGGCCTCTCTGCCGCTGGGCGAACGCGAGGTGCTGAAGCTGGCGGCAAGGGGCTTGCTTCGTGCCGTGGATGAACCCCACCGCTATGCAGAAACGGTCATTACGGTGGAATGTGCCGGTCAGAGCTTCACCGCCAAGGGCAAAACCGTTCTTGCTCCCGGCTGGAAGCGCTATGAGCAGGAGCAGGCAGAGGCAGCGCCCGCGCTGCCGGTGGTGACGGAGCAACAGACGCTTTCCGTATCTGCCGCATCGGTCAAGACCGGAAAAACCACGCCGCCCAAGCATTTCACCGAGGATACGCTGCTGGCCGCGATGGAAAACGCGGGCAAGGAGGATATGCCAGATGATGCCGAGCGCAAGGGCATTGGCACCCCGGCGACCCGTTCCGGTATCATTGAAAAGCTGGTGTCCTCCGGTTTTGTGGAGCGCAGGAAGTCCAAGAAGATCACAAATCTGCTGCCCACCTCCACCGGCACGGCGCTTATCACCGTTCTGCCCGAACAGCTCCAGTCTCCGCAGCTCACCGCTGAATGGGAACACCGCCTGAAAGAGATCGAGCGCGGCGAAATCGCCCCGGACAGCTTCATGGATGGGATTGCCGCCATGCTACATGAGCTGGTGCAGACCTACAAACCCATCCCCGGTACGGAAGTCCTGTTCCCCTCCGGGCGTGAAGCGGTCGGCCAGTGTCCCCGCTGCGGAGCCGAGGTGACGGAATCACCGAAAGGCTTTTTCTGCGAGAACCATGCCTGTTCCTTTGTTCTCTGGAAAAACAGCCGCTTTTTCACCGCCAAGAAAAAGGTGCTGACAAAATCCCTTGCCGCTGCGCTTTTGAAAAATGGCCGCGCCCCGCTGAAAGGCTGCTACTCCGAAAAGACCGGGAAAACCTATGATGCCAGCGTTCTTTTGGAGGACGATGGGCAGCACACGGGCTATAAGCTGGTGTTCGACAATGGCTGATGCGCCGCGTATGGATCACAAGCAGCTCCGCCGCTCCAAAAAGCTCATTCGGAAGCTCTGCTGTAATTACGATCACGGCAACTGCCTCGCGCTGGATGATGGAGAGCCTTGCGTCTGCGTACAGGGTATTTCCTACTCGCTGCTGTGCAACTGGTTCCGAAACGCGGTGCTTCCCGCCGACCATGAGCTGCTGGCCGACGTAATGCGGGAAAGACCGGAAAAACGCTGCGCCGTCTGCGGCAAGCCGGTCTATTCTTCCTCCAACCGCGCCAAATATTGCCCCACCTGTGCCAAGCGGGAGCGGAGAAAGCAGGACGCCAAACGCAAGCGTGAACAATACTGGAACCTCCGCAAATAGAGACTGGGAAAGCCCCGTGCTGCAAGGCTTTTTTCATGCCGGATTGCAAGTGGCTGCGTCATTCTATCCGCAAGCTCAAAAACAACGTCTATCTGCGGAGAATCGCCCCTGTGCAGGATGTGTTTTCTTCTGCGCAGGGGCGCTATTTTTTCTGAAAGGAGATCATCATGGCTGAAAAACAAACCAGCAAAGACCGGATGCGGGAGATCGTTGACAGCATCGAAAATGGCATCAAGGAGCTGTTCGAGAGCGATAAGTACCGGAAGTACCTTGCCACCATGAGCCGCTTTCACCGCTACTCGGTCAATAATACCATGCTCATCTATATGCAGCGCCCCGACGCCACCCATGTGGCGGGCTTCAACAAGTGGCGCGATCAGTTCGGCAGGAACGTCCTGAAAGGTGAAAAGGGTATCCGCATCATCGCTCCTACTCCCTATAAGAAAAAGGTCGAGGAAATCAAGACCGACCCGGAAACCAATGTGCCGGTGCTGGATGCGGACGGCAAGGCCATCATTGAGGAAAAGGAAATCCGTATCCCTATGTTCAAGGTGGTGTCCGTCTTTGATGTGTCACAGACTGCGGGAAAGCCCTTGCCCCAGCTTGCCGCCGATCTGAGCGGCAATGTGCAGCAGTATGAGGTTTTCATGGAGGCGCTGCGCCGTGCTTCTCCCGTTCCGATGGAGATAAAGCCCGTTGCGCGGGATACGGACGGTTTTTTCAGCATTAAGGCGCAGAGCATCACCATCCGCGCCGGTATGAGTGAGGTGCAGACGGTATGCGCCGCCGTCCATGAGATTGCTCACGCCAAGCTCCACGACTATGAACACATGACAGAGCTTGCGGACGATGGTGAGACGATCCTTGTCCCCGGAGAAAAGAGTCGCAACACCGAGGAGGTCGAGGCCGAAAGCATCTCCTATGCGGTCTGCCAGTATTACGGCATTGAAACGGGAGAAAACAGCTTCGGCTATATCGCCACATGGTCAAAGGGCAAGGAGCTGAAAGAGCTTCGCGCCAGTCTGGAAACCATCAACAAGACGGCTTCCGAGCTGATTACGGACATTGACCGGCATTTTGCGGAGATTTGCAGGGAGCGCGGCATTTCTGTGGAGAAATCCGAGCAAGCGGAAAGCCAATTAAAAGAGAACAGCAATATGTCTGCGGCTGACTTGGCAAAAAGCATTTCAGAGCTGTATCTCGATGCGAATGGCCTTGCCTTTCTCAGCGAATTTGCAAGTCAGGAAGATTGCCTCCAGCATTTCTACGAAGATCTGTTGACAGGAGCAGATGAGATAAAAGGCTTCCTGTCCGAAACACTTGAGCAGAGCGATGAATACGCGCACAGAGCGAATGAGCTGCTGTTGGAAGTTGAGGCATTTCAGAAAAGTCACACTTCCTTAAAGGAACTCGACGCTAATGAGCGTTGGTATGCGGTTGATGGTGGGAGCAAGCATCTTCGCATAACAGAAGATGGTGCAAAATATGCCTATGAACTTTACGACAAGGACACTCTACACCTTCTGGAAAGCGGAACAGTACATGACGATGATGTAAACTTTCTTTTGGCGGCTGCGATTCGTATCTGCGAAACACATGGCTATGATAAGACCGTGCCGTTTGAAGTTTTGTCAAACAAGTTTGCAGGGATTTTGTACTCACTCGAATTGTCATCGGACGACAATCAGGTTGTTCACGAGGAGGCCGGTTCTCGTGCCGCAGGCACACTTCCAACTTCGCCAGAGCTGGAACAGGCCACCCCGATGCCCGACCCCACGCTGACGGTGGACGATATGCGCAGCTATGGGTATCTGGACGGCGATATGCTCCCGCTTTCCAAAGACCGGGCGCTGGAGCTGCTGGAGCATGACATCACGGTTTATATGCTCCATCCCGACAACGCCGAAGAAATGGTTTTTGAGGCCGAGGACATCATCAAGCATGACGGAATGTTCGGGATCACACAACCGGATTGGGATGCGGTCAAAGGCCATATCCCGCCCCGTGATGTGGAACAGCGCTTTTTGAACAGCCCCACCGATTCTATGGCGATCTATCAACTGCGCCGGGACGCGCCGGTCGAGCTGCGTTTTGCCAGCCTCGGCAGTCTGGCCGCACCGCCTGACCCGGCCAACTATGAAGCCATTTATACCCGTGAGGTGTACCCGGACGATGATACCGGCAGAATCCTTGAAAACTTCTACTACATTTTCAACGACGAGCGCCCCGGCGATTTTGTGGGACACAGCCTCTCCGTCAGCGACATCGTTGCGCTGAAACAGAACGGCAAGGTATCCTATCACTACTGTGACAGCATGGGATTTCAGGAGCTGCCCGCTTTTCAGAAGCCGGAGAATTACCTGAAAGCCGCCGAAATGTCGATGGAGGACGATTACGGCATGATCGACGGCATTATCAACAACGGCCCCAAACAGCCCACCGTCGCCGACCTTGAAGCACAGGTCAAGGCCGGTATGTCCATCTCCCTGATGGATTTGGCGGCGGCTGCCCACCGGGAACGGGATGCCGGTGAACGCAAGCCCTCCGTGCTGGAGCAGCTCAAAAGCCAACCGGCCCAAGAACGTCCACACAAAACAGCGCCCAAAAAGAGCGCGGAAAAGGAGCTTTGATATGAACATCACCTTTGAAGAACGCCAGCTTATGAGCCTCTACAACACCGGCACCCGCACGGGCTTGATCGCAGCGCTGGAGGAAATGCGCGGCTACCTCGCTGCGGATGAAACGGAGCTGCGGGAGCTGACGGACAGCGCCATCGCAAAGCTGCGCAGGATGAGCGACGCGGAATATGACGCGCTCGACCTGTTCCCCGATTTTGAAAAGGAGGATATGGATGCCGAGTAAAGTACAGCTCTATGCGCAGATGGCAGACCGCACGGCGGAGCAGATCACGGGAAGCTACCAGAAGTGGACGGCATTTCTGACCACCGCCGCAAGGCTGTATAAGTACCCCTACAACGAGCAGCTCATGATCTTCGCCCAGCGCCCGGAAGCCACGGCCTGCGCGGAATACGACCTTTGGAATAAGCAGATGCGCCGCTATGTGCGGCGAGGCAGCAAGGGCATCGCCCTTGTGGATACCAGCAGCGACCAACCCAAACTCCGATATGTATTCGATGTTTCCGATACCAGCGGCGGCGAGAACTCTCGCCGCCCTTATCTTTGGGAATACCGGCAGGAGCATCGTGAGGTGGTATCTGCGGCGCTGGAACAGCGCTTTGACGTTTCCGGTGAAAACGGACTTGCCGATCAGATGGAGCGTGTGGCGGCGCAGCTTGTAGATGAATACTGGCACGACAATCGGCGCGATATTGTCGGCATCGTTGACGGTTCCTTTTTGGAGGACTATGATGAGTTCAACATCGGAGCCGCTTTTCGGAACGCCGCTGTTGTCAGCACCACCTATACGCTGCTGTCCCGCTGCGGGATGCAGCCGGGAGATTACTTCGAGCATGAGGATTTTCTGAACGTCTTTGATTTCAACACCCCGCAGACCGTCGCCGCCCTTGGAACGGCCATCAGCCAGTCCAGCGAGCTGGTGCTACGGCAGATCGAAGTCACCATCAAGAATTACGAGCGCGAGAAAATCGCGGAAAGGAGCGAAAGCCATGAGCGAACTGACCTACACCCGCAGCGGGGATTATCTGATTCCCGATCTGAGCCTGACCGAGCAGCCGCAAGCCCCGCTGGGCAAGTACGGCAGGATGCGGAAGAATTACCTGAAGGAGCATCGTCCGGTGCTGTGGAACAGCCTGCTGCTGTCCGAGAAGCTGTACCCCCATCTGCGGGAGATCGACGAGGCAGCGAACAACCGACTGGAACAGATGATGCCGGAGCTGATGAAGTCAGCGGGCGTGACGGAAGCGCTGAAAGCCAGCGACCCGATGAAGTGGGTAGGGCTGATGAACACGCTGAAAGCGCAGGCCGAGGAAACGATCCTCACGGAACTGGTGTTCAGCTAAATATGTTCGATGCCCCTGCTGGGGCGCAGATGTCCTTCTTCCCCTCAGAGGCAGAACAAATTCAATCCATCGCAGAAGCGGAGAGTGTAACACCCTCCGCTTTTTCTATGTTCATTTCTCAGGATGATATTGACCACATCCTGCGCGCGGGCGGTAATGCGGATGCAGCGCGGATGAAAATTGCTGCGGAATTCTCCAAGCAAAAACCTTTAGAGGATCGCGCGGCATTTCTGAAAGCTCTTTACCACGGCGGCAACGGCCTGATTACGGATAACGGCAGGCTTTCCGCATGGTACGGGGACGATGGTATCCATATTGCAACCGGAGATACCTCTCGCTATCTTCGCTCTGCACAAGTGATAGGCTGGGCAGATGCGGCGGAGCGTATTGAGGAACTTCTGGACGGCGGCACATTTGCCACCAATCTTGAAGTCACAGAAGCCCCGCGCTATGAGCGGCTGGGTATTGCTGTGGATGTCTGGAATCTTTATCACGATTTCTCGGATGAAGCAAAATCGCTGGGGTATCTGTCCTGCTTGGGCAATATCCATAGCACCAGCTTTCCAGAGGAAACGGAGCGCCTGACGGATGATCTGCTGAATCCGGAGTTTCGGGAAAGGCTTCTGGCAGAACACAGAGTATTTCTTGACGCATACCGTGAGAACCGGGAGCTTCTGCGTTTCCATTTCCACCGTCCGCAGGCGCTTCTTACACGTATGGAAGATCTGTCATTGCCGCGCAAAGAATATCACTCCGATATGGCGGCTGTTCCGAAGACGGGCCGGTTTATCACTGAAGATGAAATTGCGGCTTCTCTTGCAAATGGAAGCGGCTTTGAGGGTGGAAAGACCCGCATCCATGAGTTTTTCCAGACTCCGCACACGACAAAAGAGAGCGCTGATTTTCTGAAAAAGGAATACGGCATCGGAGGACGCACCCATGCTGTATCCAGAGAAAGCGGCAGCTATGAAGATCACGGCAGCAAAGGCATCACGTTGAAAAAAGCGGGCTGTGCAGATGTTCAGATGAATTGGAACAAGGTCGCTTCGCGTATCTCTGAGCTGATTCGGATGAACCGCTATTTTACGCCAGACGAACAGGCGCTTTATGATAAGGCGCAGGCACAGGATGTGGTGCGAAACACCGCCTACGACAGCTATAACGCCATCAAGGAATCCCACCCGGACAACATCGTGCTGTTTCAGGTGGGGGATTTCTTTGAAATGTATGGCGAGGACGCAAAACAGGCGGCGGAGCTGCTTGATCTCAACCTTACCACAAGAGCGATCCCTGGTGCTGGCCGTGTGGAGATGTGCGGCGTACCGTCGCACAATTTAGAGATGTATGTAGAGAAATTGCGCGATAAGTATGATGTGACGATTGCCGAAGCGCCAGACTTTAGAGG
>ENA-OPAH01002182-OPAH01002182.1-human-gut-metagenome-genome-assembly--contig:-NODE-2182-length-11459-cov-3.002894_pt1 | contig 11459 bp, 7 predicted proteins | sample MGYA00241050_ERZ501416 | MGnify/ENA primary metagenome ERZ501416 (study PRJEB25962, sample SAMEA2042632) | human gut metagenome | biome: human gut; feature: human-associated habitat; material: faeces... | reverse complement strand
AAACGTGAAAGACCGTTTATTTTCAAGAAAAATTGAAAGTGAGTGGTCTTTTTTATACATCTAAAACGGATTTTTATTAAGACGTTTTGAAGGGATGGTTCGATGTGTCGAAAAAGAAACAATGGAATGGGTTTGCTTATATTCGAGATTAATAAAAAAATTCAATAATAAAAAGATGATGAGGTATGGTTTTTGTGAGAGCTTGAGAAACTCAAATACTGAACATTGAAAATATCAACCTTTTGGTTTATAATATGTCTAACGTTACTAGGTTCTCAGAGTATAAGTTTCAATAGATAAGGTGGAATTAATGAGCACATCAAATTTAATTAAAAACTTATGTAAAGAAAAAGGCATTAGTGTTGCAGAATTGGCTCGTAGAATTGGTCAGACACCGCAGAACTTCAACAAAAAATTAAAGCGAGAAACTGTGAGTACAGAAGAACTTATGGAAATAGCTGAAGTACTGGGAGTTGTATTTGAGCAGTCTTATATTCTTGAAAACGGAGAAAAACTAACTATTACAAGTGAGTCCTAATAAATGGACATATGGTTTTGTATTATAAGCATAGATTGCAGAAGCTTTCTGCAATTATAGACACCAGATGAAAGGAAAGTTGTGGTAGTTTTTGAAACAGATATCACACAAGCTGATTATGCGTAACATAAATGAGTTAATAGGAATAATAAACGGCATTAGCTACGATGGTATTATCAACAAACTAGAGGTAGCAAGATTATCTTCATGGGTAAAAAAGAACAGAAACTTATCTTACGAACATAAGCAAGCTCACTTAATTTCGCTGGTAGAACAAGTTCTTGAAGATGGAATAATCACAGACGAAGAACGAGAAATGCTTTTAGAAAATTGTAGTCAGTATACAGCTTTTGAAACTGATTCCATCGCTAAGGTTTATGAGCTTAATGGAATCATTGAAGGTATTATTTGTGACAATGAAATTAACGAAAAAGAAGTATGTCGCTTGCAGGATTGGATGAGAACAAATAAATCTTTTATTCGTTATCATAAACCATCTAAAACTATCTGTGAAAAAATCGATCAGATACTTGAAGATGGTATTGTTACTCAGGAGGAACAAAAATCACTTCTAGAAATGCTGAAAAAGAGATTAAACGATGCTCGGATAGAAACAAAAATAGGATACTTAAAAAACTGTGTCAAAGAAAGGAAAAATCTCGGCATTGATTTGATTGATTTATTGGATAATGCTGATGCAATAGATATTATTCATAGTCGTGCAGAGAGTCAACTGGGAAGTACGTTAGATTCGTATTCAGGTACTTATGTCCGCGATCCTGAAATTGTATTCGTATCTCTTGTTTTGATTGGTATGCTTTATTATGATGGGGCTTTTTATGAATCGGTAAGAAAAACTTACAAGAGTTGTATCAGCGTTATTCGGAGCAAAAGGTAGAAGGTCTTATTCGAACATTATTAAATAATTACAGAACAAAGGATGATGCAACAGGCACAAAGACTCGTATTATCAATGTGGTATTAGCGGGATCTATTGTACCAAGCTATTATCTGGGATCATTCTTTGAATTTATCTATGATATATATAAGTTGAATTTTGATAGCGACTTACCTGATGATTTATATGGCGAGTTTCAGTTTGTTTATGACGGATTGCATAATGTGATGCGTTCTGAAAGTGACGAAGTTCAAGTTAATGTAACTAAGAAAACATATAAATTGATTAAATCAACAAAGCAGCTGATTACTAATCCTATATATAACGATGCTGTTATTAAGCTTAGTATCATTGTTGTTAGGCTTATTGATAAATATATTTGGGGCAAGGATAATGTCCTCTACAATCCATATTTAAAAAGAGGATATCAAGAATGGCTTTCAACAATCAATAGAGAGAAAGAGTATGGAAATCGCAGTAAAGTCGAACAATTGAGAGCACGCTGGAAACCAGAATTTGTTTTGACTGGAACCACAATTTGTTTAGTTCCACCGACTCATCGTGTGAAAGCTACATATGATTATCGGGCTATCCGAATCATTATTAAGAAAGAGGAAAAGGTTATTTATGATGATTATGTAGAAGATATTCGTGAGATTATTGGTGGATATCAGATAAAGAATCATGCAATTGAACTCCCTAATCCTCTTGGAAGAATTAATTATCAGCTGGTTGCAGGAAATGAAATAATTTATGATAGCAAAACCAGACTGCACCGTAACTTTATTGTGTTTGATGAGAGAGGACAAGAACTGGCAAATAATAAAGATTATTCTGGAACAGCTGTTTTTTGTACAAAGAGTAAGGTTGATAAGTTGCATTTATATTTTTCGGGAGAGGCATATTGTCTATCCTCATATATTGCACACTTGGGAGATGCTATCCTTATAGAAGATAAAGTGTTCAATTTTTCAGATATGATCCGTCCTGGTGTGTTTGGCGAAAAGCATGAGGGATATTTCGTTGCACAGGATTATTGCAAATTTGAAGTATTTAAAGATGAGGTAATCCTTGTATTTGAAAGTGAGTTTACGGACAGTGGTTTTGAAATACAAATAAATCAGCATTCATATAAGATTGATGATTTTGAATATTCTACAGTTGAAAGAAAAGGTGTTAATAAGTATTCTCTAAAACTTGGATGTTTAGACTCTGGAATTTATCAGCTAAGAGTGAATGCGTTAAATTCGGGAAAAAGAATTAGTGTGCTGCGCACTCAATTTGCCATAGATAAAAAACTATATGTTGAGCAGGTTGAAAACAACAATGATTCGTATATTGTTTCTGTAGATTCTGATTTGATGCCAGAACCAATTTTTGATGAGATAAGTGTTCAGGATTTTAGAGAAGATTGGATTAAGTTTAATTGGAATAATCAGGAGTATATTTATTATGTTCCTTTCCGATTCCCGTTATACAGGATTGATAATGGTGCATGGAAGTCATTCTCACAAGAAATTTGGATCGGCGATATTACTCAGGAAAGTTCAATTGATCTGTATGGATGCAAATATGACAAAATATGCTTGCTAACCAGTACCGGTCAAATTATTGAAGAAGCACCTGGACTTAAGACGGAAGGAGTATTTAGCAGGTTTTCTGCAGGATTTTTACTGTCATATAAGTCACATTATGATTATGTAGGAATTTCTTTACTTGCAGAAGATCGTTGCCAGGATGGGATTTTGTGTTATAACAAATGCATTCTTGATGAGGCTAAAACAACGGTTATTTATAGTCATGAAGATAAGGCGATAGTTGTTATACCATACTTTTATGGGCAAGGGAATATTAGATTCAAAGTAATCGATGATGTGAATAATGTCATATACACAAGTTTTGCTTTGGACAAGGACGTTCCAGAATATGTATATGATTTATCGTCTTTTATAAATTATAAAGTGATTTTCTTTGAGAAAGAGAGAGGACTATCACTCAAAAAAGAACGTATTTTAAAGGAATTTCCAATCGTCTTTTATGCGAGAGAAGATTTCATAGGAAAATCCTTCAAAATCAAGGAGGTTTACTTTGATCAGTTTGTCAGAGGAGAGTTCCTAAGAAAGAAACATTACTTTAATACAACGTATGTTTATTTTAAAGAAATGATAAGTGGAAATGAATATATAGGTGAAGTATATGTAAGAACATACAATGGTGCTTTTATGTTGGATAATATAAATCCCGTTGATATTGAAATATGTAGCGATGTTATAGACGGGATGATAGAATTGTCCATTACTAAGGATGGCGACGGGCTGTTACTTGATTTCGAACATCATGGAATTATGAATTCAATGGATGACGACAAAGCGGTTGATATCTTTTCTTACAATATCGATATGAAGGGAGTTGAATCAGTGTGAGCAAGAGAAATCCTATTGAACGATCTCAATATATAAATAACCAGTATAAAGAATATCTCAGGTCTTCCTTTGAATTTAAAACTCCAAAGTTGCAAAAATTGTTTGAGCAACAATTGGAAGTTGAAGATTTATTTAAGGGACCTTATGTCGATTTAAATTTGCCATTTCAAAGAGGAATGTCCTTGGATGAAATGATTGCAGATGGTGCGGTATGTAAATCATTTCATAGATTGGGAGATATGAATTTCGAGAGACCTTTATATTCTCATCAGGAAGAGAGTATTAGGCATATTTGCTCTGGTCGAAGCGCAATTATTACAACGGGTACAGGATCAGGAAAGACAGAGAGTTTCTTATATCCAATCTTAAATGAATTGATGTCAGATGTAGAAAATGGTAATAGGGAAGTTGGTGTTAGGGCAATATTTTTATATCCAATGAACGCTCTCGTAAACGATCAGATTGATCGTGTAAGAAAGATACTTACACAATGTCCTGAAATTACATATGGATTCTTTACAGGCGAAACGAAAGAAAGCATTCCGAAGGACTATCGTGAGAAATATGGCGCAGAGAACGATACCTTTATCCCTGAGAATGAATTGGTTTCGAGGGAAGAGATCAGAAAGAACCCGCCACATTTGTTGTTCACTAATTATTCCATGTTGGAATATTTACTGATCAGACCAAATGATTACTTGATCTTTGCACCGGAGAGGCTAAACAATTGGAAGTTTGTTGTTCTTGATGAGGCGCATTCATATTATGGTTCATTGGGAATCGAATTATCTTTGTTAATGCGTAGATTGACTGGATTAGCACCAAAGAAACCGCGCTTCATTCTAACCAGTGCTACGTTGGGAGAACAAGGTAAATCCGAAAGTGAAATTGTAAATTTTGCAAGAAGCCTTACTTCTGCAAGTTTTGATATTCAAGACATAATTTTTTCTAAAAGAATTACACTTTCTAATTCTAAGCTAAGTTATACGATTGTTGGAGAAGATTATTCTGAGATAAAGAAAGCGAAGTATGATATACAGACGGTTAGAACCATTGGAAATAAATACAAAAACATAGATTCAATGGAATTGAAGAGTTACCTATATGAATTGTTTGTAGGCGACAGAAACGTGTTTCATCTATATGAAGTATTAAAAGATGGTAGTAAGAGTTTCAAAAGTATTCTTGCTAACTTTAATAATCAAATAATGTCGGAACAGTTGATAGATTTGATTGATCTCATCAATATGGCAGAAAAGGACGGGATAGGTATTTTCGATTTGAAATACCATTCTTTCGTGCGCCCATTAGCTGGTGCATATGTCACTCTTGGAGATGATCCACAATTAAGTCTTACTAAAACCAATATGATTGGGGAGTTAAAGGCTTTCGAAGCTGGTAACTGCAGATATTGTAATTCACCATACATAATCGGAAAGATTCAGCGTAATGAAGCCGATGGGCTTGAATATCTGTATCAGAACAAGGAAGTTGATATTTACGAAAATTATGGAAATAACGAATTTGTAAGCATCGACTATTTCTTAATGAGCAATGAATTTAATGAAGAGGAAGTTGACCATGATATACTTGAAGAATATAAAGTTTGTGAAAAGTGTGGTGCGATTTATGCCGCAGGAAATTTAAATGCACGCAGATGTAATTGTGGAGACAGCTTTCAACATTCGATATTTAAAGTCCTTCAATCAAAGAAGGATGGAGAAGAAACGGCGTTCAATAATATAAATCAGTGTCCTTGCTGCGGTCACAAAGCAAGAGCCGGTGTTGTTAAGAGTTTGAATGTAGGCAAGGATGAGGGAACAGCATTACTTGCTCAGATTTTATATGAAGCAATTGATGATGGCACAGGGACTAAGAAGAAAATTAGTAAAATTTCCTTAAAGAGAAAAGAAACCGTTCAATCAGAAATAGAGACATCAAATGTAAAACAATTTTTAGCATTTTCTGATAGTCGTCAGCAAGCAAGCTTTTCAGCGGCTTTCTTGGATTCTAACCAAGTTAGAATGTTGCAAAAAAGACTGATTTGGAAGGTAATAGAAGATAATCAATATAGAAATATTTCTGTAGATCAGCTTGCTGCAACTCTTTCGGGAATGATTAAAGAGGGTAACTTATTTCAAAATGATTTAAGTGCTCATAAAAATGCTTGGATTACAATACTTGTCGATTTGTTAAAGGTTGATGGTTCGAACGACGGTGAAGGTTTGGGGTTATATTTCTTTGATGTAGATATAACTGACATAATGTCTCAAATTGACGAAGAGGACGTTGAAGCTGAATTTGGAGAATATAACATTACTAAGAAGGATCTGGAAACAATTATGCAGGTTGTATTTGGTGTGTTCAAAGTTACACCTGCTATAAATTCGATCAAATCAACATTAACTCCAGATGAAAAGATGGAAGCTTTGGAATATAGAAGATTTGATAACTATGTAATGTTTAATTGTCCTAAGACAATAAATGGTGTTAGAAGTTTTTTACCTGTAAAAGGAAAGGATAATATGGTTGTTCGTTATGTTCAGAAGGTTTGTGAATGCGACGAAGAATCAGCAAAAGCATTATTGGAGGTTGTTTTTAATAACTTGGCTGTTGCGGGTGAATTGTTTAAGAAGCATGAAACGAAAGAATGCTATCAAATTGAGGCGAGTAAGTATGTAGTCAAGAATTATAAAACCTCAAAATATTATATTTGCTCTAAATGCGGTCGTTTGACTCCATATAATGTCCACAATAAATGTGTTCAGGATAAATGCGACGGTATCTTGAGCGAAGTAGATCCGGATAAGGCACTTGCATCAAATTATTATAGAAGACAATATAAAACAAAGAAAATCGAGAGTATTGTTGTAAAGGAACATACTGCTCAGCTTGATCGCAAGAAGGCAAAACAATATCAGCAAGATTTCAAAAATAAAAAAATCAACATCTTAAGCTGTTCAACAACTTTTGAGATGGGTATTGATATTGGTGACCTTGAAACAGTATTTATGCGTAATGTGCCGCCTTCACCTGCAAATTATGTTCAGCGTGCAGGACGTGCAGGTCGTAGAAAAGATAGTGCGGCATATATTTTGACTTATTGTGGAACGGGCTCTCACGATTATACATATTTTTGCAGTCCAGAAAAGATGATTTCAGGCGTTATAAAGCCACCTTATTTTAATGTAGTAAATCACAAGATAATCGTTCGTCATCTGATGGCTACGTGTTTAGGTTTCTTCTTTAGACAGCATCCAGATTATTTCATCAGTATTGATGAATTAGTCTTTGGGAATGCGTTAGAGGAGTTTAAAAACTATATTTCGAGTCATCCGAGTGATTTGAATATCTACATCAATGAGAAAATACTGCCTGGTGATACATATCGAGCTTATCATAACTTTAAGTGGTTTGATGAAATAGAAGGAAATGATGAAAAGATGGAGCATTTTGTTTCAACGATTAAATCTATTGCAGAAGAATACGAAAAAGCAAAGAAAGAAGCGGTAACAGAAGAAAATTATAAAGAAGCGGATTATTACCAGAGACAGATTGAAAATTTGCATAAGGAAAAGGTAATTGATTCACTTTCAAAGTACTGCGTCATTCCTAAATATGGGTTCCCGGTGGATGTTGTTGAATTACAAATATATAAAGAAGGCATTATGGATAACAGCTATGATTTGAGTCGTGATTTAAAAATAGCGATCTCAGAATATGCACCGGACTCAGAAATCATTGTTGATGGTAAGAAGTATACTTCTAAGTATATATCTCTACCTAAAACAGGAGAGTATCCACGTAACTATTTCTGCACTTGTCATAACTGTAAAAAGATAAATGTGTCTGTAAGTACAAGAACAGGAAATGAGTGTAAGTATTGTGGTGAGCCTCTTGATGCAGTTGTACAAGAATTTTATATTGAACCGATAAATGGATTTAAAACTGGTATTACGAAAGAAAGTACTCGTGCTAAGCCGAAGAGATCTTATGCCGGCGAAGTATCATATCTTGGTGGTGGTATAAAGGATGAGAATATTGTTTCTTTATCAAATGCTATTACCATTGAGACAAGCACCAATGATGAGCTTCTTGTAATGAATAAATCGTCATTCAATATGTGCCCGATATGTGGATACAGTGACATTGTTAAAGGAAAAGTGATAACACCTACTTCTTTAAAGAAGCATAAGAATTACAGACAGTTTGACTGTTCATGTGAAGAGCTTACTCAAGTCAGGCTTGGGCATAGATTCCAAACAGATGTAGCACGATTTACAATTCCTATGTTAGGTTCCTTTACCAAGGAAGATTATGCGATTGCGTTGTCATTTATGTATGCATTTCTTGAAGGAATAAGTATTGGTCTTGGCATTGAAAGAAATGATATAGATGGTGTTCTTGAACTGAATCTTGAACAGCATAGTTACGATATTTTGATCTACGACAATGTCCCAGGCGGAGCGGGTCATGTTAAGCGATTAGTCGAAAAGAATGCTGTAATTACATCGTTAAACGCAGCGTATGTTAAAGTGTCCCAGCAGTGTTGTGATGAAAACACTTCTTGTTATAACTGTCTTAGAAACTATTACAATCAGACAAATCACAGCAAGTTGAAACGTAAATATGCACGTGATTTCATTGAAAGTTTATTGAGACAAATAGGTGTTAGACCTTAAAAAATAGTTTTATAAGAATAGGGATATGTGTTTTGGAACAGGAGATAAGAACTATCATTGATAGATAAGTACAATGTGAAGAAATGAATGGCTTGTTAAAGGAAAATTATCCGAACTCATAATATTTAACGATAACTTTTCAAGCGTTAAATATGCAGTAGAAAGGGTGAGGAATGTCTTAGATGTATGAGAAGGTATGTATGGAATCCGGATATAGGACAGATGTGGTGTCCTTATTGTGGACCAAGAAGTATTTTGGGCGCAGGGGATATTCCGTGGGGAAGAAAGTTACGTAAGAAGAAAAAATAAGATAATTTTTATCATATTAAAAAACAAAAAGACTTGGGAAGTCACTCATCAAAGTTCTTTCCAAGTCTTTTTGCTTAAAAGGAGGACATTTTGTTATGGATATACATTCATTTGTTAATTCAAAAGATATAAGATAGCATTTACGTGACATTAAGTATGAGTTTAATTCATTAGAAACTAATTGATACAGAAAATGTGGTTCAATTGATATTTAAAGGAAATGGTAAGTTGGAGGAAATTTTTCGCTGCAATCCGATGACAGAGAAGGTTTCTAATATTTTGTACGGTTCCTTTGAGCAGATGTGGTTTGATTTTCCCACACCTTTTAAAAGAGGAGACATTGCATGGATTCCACCCCATTATAGGCAGGTTACTACTGACAACTATGGTGGTTTTTTGTTGGAAAAATTATTTTCGTGGTATGCATCAGATTCAATGAAGGAAACAGCGGACTACACGGATATGAAAAGCAGCAATTAGTATTCCAAAGAAGTATTTGAAGAAATTGGAATAGATTAGTGTTACAATAGAAAAAAACAAATTTTCGAAAGGCGAGCATTATGAAAACCAGACAGCAGGCAGTTGATTATGGACTAACTTTTAAAGATACATATATGGAAACTCCTTTCAGGGACACTAATTGGCAGCTTATTAGAGTGAAAGGTAGCAAGAAAGCATTTCTTTGGATTTATGAAAGGAACGGTTTTGTTAATCTTAATGTGAAAGTTGATCCACAGTGGAGAGATTTTTGGAGAGAAACTTACGAGTCTGTAATTGCAGGATATCATCAGAATAAGGAACATTGGAATACTATTATTCTTGATGGAACTATACCTGATAAGGAAATCAAAAGAATGATAGCTGAAAGTTATGATATTATTACGGACAGCCCAACTAAGCGAATTTATGAAGCTGTGAAGAAGATTCCAAAGGGACACGTTGCAACTTATGGAAGAATTGCTGAAATGGCAGGTGAGCCTAAGATGGCAAGGGCTGTGGGCAATGCGCTACACAAGAATCCTGATCCGGAGAATATTCCATGTTTTCGCGTGGTTAATTCTAAGGGTGAACTTTCAGGAGCCTTTGCTTTTGGTGGTGAAAATGAGCAGGCAAGAAGACTTATGGCGGACGGAGTTGAAGTGGTTAATGGCAAAGTTGACTTAAAGAAGTATGGAATTTAAAAACCTGTATATACTGACTAAAAACGTCAAAATCTTGAAGAAATGTCAAAAAACGGCTGTAATCCCTTTAAATAAAGGAATTCTCAAAATTAAAACTCAGAATCATAATTTATGTTCAATTTGAAGCTATTCTTATTAAAAGTAATAATTCCTTCATCCTGCATTTTTCCCAGTTCTTTAGAAAGTGCGCTACGGTCAAGGTTAAGGTAGTCAGCCATTTGCTGGCGGTTAAATGGAATCTGAAATTCTGTGTTATTGTGTTTGATGGACTGGTTTGACAGGTAAGTCAAAACTCGTCCACGAACACTTTTTGACGAAGTGCAGAATATTCTTGTTGATAATGTTAAATTCTTTCTTGTGGAAAGAACCAAAAGATTATAAGTAAAGGTGTTGTACCATGAAGCATTGTTATTGATTGGCGCAAAAATCTGTCTCATATTAAGCATAAGTATTGTGGAATCTTTTGTGGCAACTGCGTCCACCATCATAGGCTCATTGCAAAGGGCGTAGCTTTCGGCGAAAATCTGTCCAACATCAATGTTACTTAGAATACTTTTGTTGTCCCACATATCTATCATTTCAATATTTATGCTACCTTCCAGCACAATTCCAATTTCGTGTACAATGTCCCCGGCTCTAAATATGAAAGAATTTTTCTTATATTTTTTCTCAGTCATACAATGTTTGTTTTTCATGTCTTCAATTTGTTCCAAAGTTAATCCTTTAAACAAGGGTATATTTAAAATAATCATAAAACTCCTTTTTGGTTGCCATAACCACCGAAAATATAAGAAAAGTATACTATGATTCATGGAACATAATAATAAATCAAGACATAGCATTTGAAAAAAGAATAAAAAATCCGCCAGACAATGCAATAAATTCACTTATCTCATATGTTAATACAATCATATATACAAGAGTTTTAAGTGAAATCTATAAAACTCAACTAAACCCAACAATAAGTTATTTACATGAACCATCAGAACGAAGATTTTCTTTATGTTTAGATATTGCCGAAATTTTCAAACCAATAATAGCAGATAGACTAATTTTTTCAATGTTAAATAAAAAACAAATAACAGAAAAAGATTTTGAAAAAGGATTAAATTTTACATATATAAAAGACAAAGCAAGAAAAGAAATCACAAGAGAAATTGATTTAAGATTGCAAACAAAAATAAAGCACAAAAAGTTAGGAAGAGAAGTTAGTTATGAATATTTAATGAGATTAGAAGTTTACAAATTAATAAAACATTTGCTAGAAGATGAAAATTATGAAGGGTTTAAGATGTGGTGGTAATATGTATGTTATTTTTCCCGGATTAATATTAAACTTCTTTAAGTCTTCACCATAAGAAGTTTTTTCTTCAGTCTTTATATTTACAGAACGAAAATCACTTGTATTTGAAGACCAAGCAAATTCTC
>ENA-OPAH01002171-OPAH01002171.1-human-gut-metagenome-genome-assembly--contig:-NODE-2171-length-11501-cov-2.703827_pt1 | contig 11501 bp, 10 predicted proteins | sample MGYA00241050_ERZ501416 | MGnify/ENA primary metagenome ERZ501416 (study PRJEB25962, sample SAMEA2042632) | human gut metagenome | biome: human gut; feature: human-associated habitat; material: faeces... | reverse complement strand
AAGGAGGTTATGAGGTATAGTGAGATTAAAAGATGTATGGGAAATATATCACATAAGACACTTAGTGCCACATTAAAGGAGATGGAGGCGGACAGGCTTATTGTAAGAAAAGAGTATCCTCAAATTCCACCAAAAGTAGAGTACAGCCTGTCAGAAAGAGGAAAGTCTTTAGTACCGGTTCTTGTTGCAATGTGCAAGTGGGGCGGAGAGCACAGAGATGATAAATAAATATATTGACATTTTATTAACTGTGTATTATTGTACTAATAGAGTAATACAATAATACAATGTAAGGCGCATATATTGTTTATGCATTACTACCATATGGGAATTATCAATATTGATTATAAGCAGGAGGAATAAGTTATGAGTTGGAACTTTAGTAACGATGTCCCTATATATCTGCAAATAATGGAGCATTTTAAAGTTCAGATAGCCAGCGGAAAGCTTGAGGTTGGCGATAAGATTCCGCCGGTGAGGGAGCTGGCATTGGAGGCAGGAGTTAATCCTAACACAATGCAGAAGGCTTTATCAGAGCTTGAAAGAGAAGGCTATCTTGAATCACAGAGAACATCTGGAAGATTCGTTTCAGACAGAGGTAAACAGATAGACAGGTTAAAGCAGGATATGGCTCTGGAGCTTTGTGAGAGCTTCTATAATGGAATGAAAAAGATAGGTTTTACTCCAGAAGAAGCAATTGCAGAGTATAAGGAATATATCAGCCGTATAGAGGAATAAAAGTTATAACAGGGAAATTATAACAGTGCTTTAATTTATCTTGGAATGGAGGATATATGAGCAATTTGGTGGAGATTAAAGAATTAGGTAAATGCTACGGCAAGAAAAAGGTTATGAATAATCTGTCACTTTCCCTGGAAAGTGGCAGGATTGTAGGAATATTAGGCCCTAACGGAAGTGGCAAGAGTACACTTATTAAGATGATGGCAGGCGTGCTTAAGCCAACGTCAGGACAGATTACAATTAATGGGTATCCGGTTGGTGTCAATACTAAGAAGATAGTGTCATATCTTCCAGAAAGAACATACCTTAATCCATCTATGAAGGTAAAGGAAGCAGTTGATTATTTTGCGGATTTCTATGAGGATTTTTCCAAGCAGAAAGCACTTGATATGCTTGAGAAGTTCGGAATTAATGAGCAGGATAAGATAAAGTCACTTTCTAAAGGAACAAGGGAAAAGGTGCAGATAGTGCTTGTTATGAGCAGGGAAGCAAAGCTGTATCTTTTAGATGAGCCTATGGGAGGTGTAGACCCTGCGGCAAGAGAGTACATTTTACGGACAATAATAAGCAATTACAATGAAGATGCGACAGTTGTTATAACAACACATCTTATAAGTGATATAGAAAATGTTCTTGACGAGGTTGTATTTATAAAGCAGGGCGAGGTGTATCTTAAGGAGTCAGTTGATGATATAAGAACCAAATACAATAAGAGTGTTGACGCATTATTCAGGGAGGTGTTCGTATGTTATTAACAGCAGGCAGATTAATAAAATATGATTTGAAAGAATTATTTAAAAAACACATTGCATTATATATAGTTACATTACTTGCGGCATTTGGGTGCTGGGCATTACACATATTATCAGAATATGTTCCGGATAATGGCATTACACCAGTGGCATATCCGGTTATGATAGCAGTTTATGTAATTGTATGCGTAGTTTTATTTATTGTAAGCATAGTATTTGTGATATTATATTTTAGAAGAAGTATGTTAAAAGATGAGGGTTATCTTACCCACACACTTCCAGTTCCTGTATGGCTTATATATGTATGCAAGCTTATATCAGGATATATTATATATCTTGTTAATTTTGTAGTGATTATTGTTTCTGTATGTATATCAATTGCAAGGGTGGACTGGATATGGAGAGTGCCAGAGAGTATTAATGAGCAGTTAAATGTGTTAGGATATAAAGGCAGTTTCTGCACATTAATAATTATATTGATTATATTGTCAGGGATATATATGTATGCAATGTTCTTTTTCTGTATGTGTATGGGATATACAGCCAATGGCAACAGGGATGCATTCTCATTTGTAACATATATTGCAGTGTATATTGTTGGACAGATATTGAATGTTATTGTGCTTTTACTTACGCCAATAAAGGGGAATGGTAATATGTTTGAAGAGATGATTAAGGAATCTGTAACGGGAAGTGATGTGGCATTTACGTTTGAAGAATTCGGACATATTATGACAGGTTCGGTTGTGGTGTCAGTAGTTATGTTTATTGCGTTTGTGGTTGCCTCAATATATATACTCGATAAGAAATTAAATCTTGAATAATAATTTTAAAGCTTAATTTCTGGTAACTATTATTTAAGAAGTCTTTTTTACAAGAGAATTACTTAAGGAGCAGTATTATGGCAAGAAGTACGGATTTGACAAAAGGAAATATAACGAGAGGCTTATGGGGATTTGCACTTCCTCTTATGTTAGGAAATGTATTACAGCAGCTTTACAATCTTGTAGATACGTGGGTTGTTGGACGATATGTAGGTGATAATGCACTGGCGGCAGTAGGTTCGTCATATACGCTTATGACATTTCTTACATCAGTAATTATAGGCTTGTGTCTTGGCAGCAGTTCATTTGTGTCTATGGCATATGGCAGAAAAGATGTTAAGGCTATCCGTAATGGAATATTCTTATCATCATCTATGATAGGTGCAATTGCTGTTGTGATTATGGCATTGTTCTATATATTAGTTGATAAGATTATATTACTTTTGCAGGTTCCGTATGAAATTGCCGGAGATATGAAAGAATATCTTATATATGTGTTTATAGGTTTTATTGCAATATACATATATAATTATGTGTCTAATATATTAAGGGGAATTGGCAATTCGGTAGTTCCCCTTGTATTTCTATCAGTATCAGTTGTGCTTAATATATTTTTAGATATATTGTTTGTGGCAGGTTTTAATATGGGAATTAAGGGTGCGGCAGCAGCAACAGTGATAGCACAGTATATATCTGGAATAGGGATATTTATATATATGATTGCGGCTTATCCTGAATACAGGATACATAAAGACGATATGCAGTTTAATAAAGAAAATATAACGAATATATTTTCTTTATCAGGTTTTACCTGTCTTCAGCAGTCAGTTATGAATTTTGGAATATTATGCGTACAAGGAATAGTAAACAGTTTTGGTACAGTGATTATGGCAGCATTTGCAGTGGCTGTAAAGATAGATACCATAGCATATATGCCGGTACAGGATTTTGGAAATGCGTTTTCAGTATTTGTTGCACAGAATTACGGGGCAGGGCAGAGACAGCGTATTAAGAAAGGAATAAAGCAGTCAGTAGTAAGCGTTATTATATTCTGCATGTGCATAAGTGCAGTTGTATGTGGATTTGCAGACACATTTATGGGCATATTTGTTGATAATTCAAGCGTGGACGTAATTAATGCGGGAGCTGTGTATCTTAGAATAGAGGGAACATTTTATATAGGAATTGGAATATTATTTATGCTGTATGGCTATTACAGGGCAATCAATAAGCCGATGATGTCAGTTGTGCTTACAGTGATATCACTTGGAACAAGAGTTGTGCTTGCATACACTTTATCTGGAATATCAGCAATCGGGGTTATTGGAATATGGGTGGCTATTCCTATCGGCTGGTTCTTAGCAGATGCGGCAGGGATTATTTATTACATTTTTAAAGCAGGTAAAAGCCACATATAAGTGTGACATAAGCGTGGCAGAAATGTGAGCGGAAATGGAGAAGAATAATGAGCAGGATATTAGTTGTTGAGGATGATGAGGTATTACGAAATGAGCTTATTGAACTTTTGCGTAATGAAGGATATGAGGCAGAATATATAAGTACATTTTCAGATACGGCAGGACAGATTATAAAATCAAAGCCAGATCTTGTGCTTCTGGATATTAACATTCCAGAGCTTAATGGAGAGCTTGTATTAAGAAAGTTAAGAAAAGAGGCGGATATACCGGTAATTATGGTGACGAGTAGAACATCAGAGAGTGATGAGGTGCTGTCAATGAGCTATGGGGCAGATGATTATATAACCAAGCCATATAACCCGACAATACTTATGCTTAGAATATCAGCTGTAATAAAGAGGACAAGAAAGCAGGACAGCAGTGAGGAAGATACAGGTGAGAAGGGAATATACCAGTATAGGCAAGCAGCTGTTAATACTGCGAAAGGAACATTAAGCCGTGGGGAGAAAGAGCTCGTGCTTACCAAGAATGAGATGATAATATTCTTAAGTCTGCTTAACAATATAGGAAAGATTGTATCAAGAGATGAACTTATGACGGCACTGTGGGATAACGAGGAATATATTAATGATAATGCACTCACTGTTAATATAAGCAGGTTAAGAGCGAAGCTTTCGGATTTCGGATACGAAGATGCGATAGAAACAAGAAAGAAACAGGGGTATTGTCTTGTATGAAATTAAAAGAATATATAAAAGATGAGTTGTTTAAAATTATACTTATTATTGTATATATAATACTTATATGTGGGCTTCTGTGTGCATTTAACTTCGGAGTACAGATGGCGGCACTTATGGCTGTACTTCCAGCCATATTTTTTATTATAATGTTCATATGGGATTTTTGCAGAAAACGGAATTTCTATAACAGTCTTATTGATAATACACAGAGGATTGATAAGAAATATCTTGTTATTGAAACACTGGATGAGCCGGAATTCTATGAGGGAAACCTTGTGTATACAGCGATGTATGACATTAATAAATCTATGATTGAGCATATTAACCAGTATGAGAGGGGACAGCAGGATTTTAAAGATTTCATAGAAATGTGGGTTCACGAGATAAAGCTTCCAATAGCAAGCCTTACGCTTATGTGCCACAATGACAAAGAGCATATAGATAAGAAATTTATTACACAGCTTAACAGGCTTGATGATTATGCAGACAAGGTACTTTATTATGTGAGGTCAGAAAATGCAGAGAAAGACTACTCATTTGGAAAAGTTAATCTCAAAACAATTATTAACAAGACGGCAGTTAAGAATAAAGACATAATATTAAGCAACAACATAAGTCTTAATGTCCACGACATAGATACTTATGTTAATACTGATGCCAAATGGCTTGAATTCATAGTCAACCAGATTATAAGCAACAGTATTAAATACAAAAAGACATCAGGAGAGGCTTATATCGAAGTATATTCAGAGCAAAGACAGGACAGTGGCACAGACAAAGTGGGGTATGCTGTGCTTCATATAAAGGATAACGGAATTGGAATACCAGCTAAAGATATAGATAAGGTATTCATTAAATCTTATACAGGTTCTAACGGAAGAAATAACGCCAAATCAACAGGAATGGGCTTGTATATTGCTAAAAATATGTGTGGCAAGCTTGGACATAATATAGAGATAAAGTCAATTGAGGGAGAATATACAGAGGTTGAAATAACATTTTACGGGGACAGCTATTACAACCCGGTTAATATTGAAAAGTCCGATATTATAAAGAATTAATATTACAGAAAGTTAATATTATACAAAGCCAATATTACAAAAATGTAACATTGCGTAATATTAGAATTACGACAGATAACAAAATCCTTATTACAATGTAGAGGAAGTCAAGTGATTGGCAGATATGAGCCTTAGAGGTTTCGTATACAGAAATGGAGGATTTTATATGAGTGAGAATATTTTGAGAATTCAAAATGTAGAGAAATACTATGGCAGCAGGAATAACCTGACTAAAGCGATAGATGATATATCGTTTGATGTAAACAAGGGTGAATTCGTTGCTATTATGGGTGCTTCGGGAAGCGGTAAGACAACACTTCTTAACTGCATATCTACAATTGATAAGGTTACAAGTGGCAATATATATGTAGACGGCAATAATATCACACAGCTTAAAGGAAGTGCTCTTAACAGATTCAGAAGAGATAAGCTGGGATTTATATTTCAGGATTTTAATCTTCTGGACACACTTACAGCATATGAGAATATTGCACTTGCATTGTCAATCAGAAATGATTCTCCTGAGGTAATTGACAGGGCAGTAAAAAATGTAGCAGAACAGCTTGATATAACAGAGATATTAAATAAATATCCCTACCAGATGTCAGGTGGACAGAAACAGAGAGTTGCTTCTGCAAGGGCAATTATAACAAGTCCAAGTCTGGTGCTTGCCGATGAGCCGACAGGAGCTCTTGACTCAAGAGCTGCTAAGCTTCTTCTTGAAAGGTTTAATATGCTTAACAGGGAATTGCAGGCGACAATACTTATGGTAACACACGACTCATTTACTGCAAGTTATGCAAGCAGAATTATATTTATCAAGGATGGTAAGATATTCCACGAGCTTAACCGTGGCGCTGATGACAGGAAGACCTTATTTAACAAGATAATAGATGTTGTTTCATTATTGGGAGGTGACGCGGGCGATGCTCTTTAAACTATCATTTTCTAATATGAAAAAAAGCCTGAAGGATTATGCAGTATATTTCTTCACGTTAATACTCGGTGTTGCGATATTTTATCTTTTTAATGCAATCGAAACACAGACAACTATGCTTAAAATATCAGAAGACACAAGAGAGATAGTAAAGCTTATTAATACAACACTTTCGGGAGTAAGTGTATTTGTTGCATTTATACTTGGATTTCTTGTTATATATGCAAGTAATTTCCTTATGAAGAAGAGAAAAAAGGAATTTGCATTATACATTCTTCTTGGAATGGGAAAAAGGAAAATATCACTTATACTGTTTCTTGAAACACTGATTATAGGTGTTATATCGTTAGGAATAGGACTTATGGCAGGAATAGGACTTTCACAGGTTACAAGTATATTTGTTGCCAATATGTTTGGGGTTAACATTGAGAAATACAGATTTGTATTTTCTCATCAGGCATTTGTAAAGACATTGATATATTTTGCAATTATATATGTTATCGTAATACTCTTTAATATGTTCTGCGTTAACAAATATAAGCTTATAGACCTTCTTACAGGAAGCAGAAAGGCAGAAAAAGCAACTAACAAAAATCCATATATATGTGCAGTTGTATGGATAATATCAGTTGTACTGCTTGCATTTGCCTACTATAAGGTATCAGATAGCAGGAATCTTGAGTTAGTTACTGACCTTGCCAAATATATAGTAATGGGCTGTGCAGGCACATTTTTATTCTTCTGGTCATTATCAGGAATTATGTTCTCAGCAGTACATTCTATGAAAAAGGTGTACTATAAGGGGCTTAACAGCTTTGTGTTCCGTCAGATGAGCAGCCGTATGAACAGCAACGTGTTCGCAATGACAGTTATATGCCTTATGATGTTTATAACAATATGCGTATTATCAAGCGGACTTACAGTGCGTAATTCACTTGTACACAATATTGATATGTTATCACCAGCAGATGTGCAGATAGAGAAGGAACTTTATTCAGATGATGAGGCAGAATTGATTAAAGATTATTATAAGAGAAAAGATATTGACCTTGAAGATATTCTTAAAGATATAGTAGATGTGTATGTATACAATACAAGTGAACTTACAATTAATGATACTTTAGGAAATACAGAAGCAGCGAAGGCTGATAATCCGGATATCGCAGATAATATTGATTCATCATATTTTGATGCATATTATTCTGAAGATATTATGAAACTTAGTGATTATAACAAGGTGGCAGCTCTGTATGGTAATGAACAATACAGTCTTAGTTCTGATGAATATATAATTGTTGCAGACTTTAAGTCGATGGCAGAAGTGCGAAACAAAGCCTTAGATAAGGGAGTAAAGATTGCTTTAAATGGGAAATTGTTAAAGCCAAAATATAATCGTTGTTCGGATGGTTTTGTCCAGATGTCATCTAACCATATAAATATAGGAATTGTGGTTGTGCCAGACGAAGTACTTGAAACAATGCTTCCAACAGGTGAATATTATATTGGTAATTATAATATACCAGAGGGTGATGAACGTGAGGCAGTTGATAAAAAGATTGTAAAGATAGCGAATGGTGCTGGTAAAGAAGGTATTATAATGGATATTAATACGCTTATTTCAGTAAAAGAGAATTCAATGGGACTTGGTGCTATGATAGCATTTATAGCATTGTACATTGGACTTATATTCCTTATATCAGGAGCGGCAATACTTGCATTAAAAGAACTGTCAGAAAGTGCCGACAATCTTGGCAGATATAAGATACTTAAAAATCTTGGAACAGACAATAGCAAAATCAATCACGCAGTATTAAAGCAGACAGCGATATTCTTTGGAATACCAATGTCTCTTGCAATAATACACTCAATATTCGGAATGAGGGTAAGCTATATGGTGATGGAACTGCTTGGTACGGAATATATGGTACAGTCAATAATAATGACCGGAGTGTTTATACTTTTGATATATGGAGGGTATTTTGTTATAACTTATAATAGTTGTAAGAATATGATAAAGAATATTTGATTGGGCAATTGGGAGAGAGGAATGTAGGTTGTGAGGGATTGGGGAGAGCTGGCACAGGCAACGGCGACACGCTTGCGCTTAAGTGTCGGCGGCTCCCCATCCTAATCTACATTATTGGCAGGAATGAGAGAGTTTACTTCTTTGCCAGTAAATATTGTTAAATAAATATAAACATATTGACAGAACTATAGTTAAATGATAATATGCGAAATGCAAATGATTTGCAAATTTAATGCAAATTACAATGCATTTCGCATTTTTTATAAAAAGGGAAGCCATTAAAGTAAATTAGCAATTAATGCCCTCCCTCACAAGAAAGGAGCTATACATAATGCCCAAAACATACCACACCAAAGCTACCCAGGAAATCGAACAATATCTTTCACTCCAGAAAGACAAGAGCTTCTGCGTGGCTGACGTATATCATTACCTTGAAAGCAACAATGTAGATGTAAACCAGTCAACAGTGTACCGTACGCTCGACAGAATGACAGATAATGGAGTGCTTGTGCGTTTTAAGACAGCAAGCAGTGGTAATTATTATTATAGAATATCAGATGAACATAATAATTGTGATGCACATCTTCATATGCAGTGCCGTAAGTGTGGAAAGGTTATGCACCTTGACTGTGCATTTATGGACGAAATAAGAAAAAATCTTATGAAACAATATGGATTTACACTTGAATGTAATGGCTCAACTTTAAGCGGTCTTTGCAGGAATTGCAAAGATGAGCAGGGTTAGAATGGAGTAAAGATAATATGCAGAATAAGCATTTTAATATAGATATAAAAATGGCAGGAAAAAGAATAAAAGCATTATTTATGAGTACTGTTCTTCTGATTGGTACATTTTCAATGCTGTTATTAACAGGCTGTTCATCAGATACAGGGTATGATGATGACAGGATAAGCATTGTGTGTACAACATTCCCACAGTACGACTGGCTAAGTCAGATAATAGGTGATAATTCCGATAAATTCAGGCTGACACTTCTTATTAATGGTGGAGTGGATTTACACAGTTACCAGCCTTCAGCTAAGGATATGACTAAGATTTCATCAGCAGACGTGTTTGTGTATGTCGGAGGCGAGTCTGATGCGTGGGTTCTTGATGCGGTAAGGGAAACTAAGAATAATGATATGATAAAAGTCAATATGATGGAGCTTATAAGCGACAGGACTAAAGAGGAAGAGGTAATAGAAGGTATGCAGGAGAGCCGTTTCCAGTTCAGGCATACACACACACATTCCCATAGTGCAGACGATCACAGTGATGACCACGCAGATGAATATACGGCAGGTGACCATAGCGAAGATAATTACGCAGACGACCACAGTTTGGAGGCAGGGCACAGTCACACAGACGAGGATATTGAATATGACGAGCATATATGGCTTTCATTAAAAAATGCGGCTGTATTAACACAGTATCTTGCGGATATAGTCAAGGATTTGGATAAAGATAATTCGCAGTTATACCAGGATAACGCTGATGCGTATATAAATAAGCTTGCTGGACTTGACAGTGATTATGAAAATGTATGTGAGAATTCAAGGCTTAAGACAGTTATATTTGGCGACAGATTTCCATTCAGGTATCTTGTTGATGATTACGGAATTGATTATTATGCCGCATTTGCAGGCTGTTCAGCAGAAACAGAGGCAAGTTTTAAGACAGTTACATTCCTTTCTGGCAAGATAGACGAGATAGGAACAGGAAGCATACTTGTAATTGATGGTTCCGATAAAAGAATAGCTAACACTATTAAGGGCAATACAAGCCAGAAGAATCAGCAGATACTTACTATGGATTCAATGCAGTCGGCAGGGATAGATGATGCAGATTATACATATCTGAATGTTATGAGTAATAACCTTGTCGTATTAAAACAGGCTTTACAATAGATTTTAATGTCAGACGTGAACGATAATTTTTGTGTTTATTATGCTTATAAGAGAATGTTTATCAATAACAATTGATAAATAGGAATTGAGAAAGGAAAAGAAAATGTCATATATAGAATGTGAGAATTTGGCTTTGGGATATGAGGGCAAGGCAGTTGTATCAGGTCTTAATTTCAAGGTCAATAAAGGCGATTATTTATGTGTGCTTGGTGAAAATGGAGCTGGAAAAAGTACACTTATAAAGACACTGCTTAACCTTATAGATAAAGTATCAGGAAGGATAGAATATGGTGATGGCCTTAAGGATTATGAGATAGGTTATCTTCCACAGCAGACAGTTGTACAGAAGGATTTTCCAGCTACTGTATGGGAAGTTGTTCTGTCAGGAACACTTGCAGGAAGCGGATTTAAGCCATTTTACGGAAAGAAAGAGAAAAGTCTTGCAATTGAGAAGATGAGAGAGCTTGATATTACAGACCTTAAGAAAAAATGTTACCGCAATCTTTCAGGCGGACAACAGCAGAGGGTCTTACTTGCAAGAGCACTCTGTGCAACTTCCAAGGTAATACTTTTAGATGAGCCTGTTACAGGTTTGGACCCTAAGGTGACAGCAGAATTTTACGAGCTATTAAAGGAGCTTAACGATAAAGGAATAACAGTAATTATGGTGTCCCACGACCTTCAGTCGGTATCATATGCGACACATATTCTTTATCTTGACAGTAAAGACAGCTTTTATGGTACTAAGAAAGAATTTATGCAAAGCGACAAAGCCAATGTATTTGGACAGATGGAAGGAGATGAGGAGTAATGAGTGGCTTTATACAGGAATTTCAGTTTTATATGTCATATCCATTTGTAAGATATGCGCTTATCGTAGGCGTGCTTATCTCTTTATGCTCATCACTTCTTGGCGTGACACTTGTGTTAAAGAGATTTTCCTTCATAGGAGATGGCTTGTCACACGTTGCATTTGGTGCACTTGCAATAGCTACAGTGTTAAAGATTGCTAATGTAAATATATTCATTATGCCTGTAACAATAGTGTGTGCGATATTGCTTCTTAGAACAGGAACTAACACGAAATTAAAGGG
>ENA-OPAH01002167-OPAH01002167.1-human-gut-metagenome-genome-assembly--contig:-NODE-2167-length-11512-cov-2.067993_pt1 | contig 11512 bp, 10 predicted proteins | sample MGYA00241050_ERZ501416 | MGnify/ENA primary metagenome ERZ501416 (study PRJEB25962, sample SAMEA2042632) | human gut metagenome | biome: human gut; feature: human-associated habitat; material: faeces... | reverse complement strand
GACGTCAAGGCCATGATTTTGGCTGCCATGATCACCATTTTCCCCATCTGCCTGGGCCTTATTCTCCTGATCTGCCTGATCGCCTATTTCTTCATGGCCCGTTGATGCGCAATATTTCCTGATAATTTTGTCCCCCCTGAACGCGAAGGCTTGCGTTCAGGGGGGTAACATTTTGTGGAAAGACTCATGTTGTCTTGAGACGCCGGAAAAGCGCTTACCTGCTTTCTGCGGGGACATTCAGCAATTGCTGGGTTCCAGATTCTCCAGCTCTTTGAGCCACAGCCCGGCCGCGGCGTCGGAGGGCATGCGCCAGTCGCCTCGAGGGGAGAGGGTGACGGAACCCACCTTGGGCCCGTCTGGTAGGCAGCTGCGTTTGAACTGCTGTTGGAAAAAACGGCGGTAGAAGCTTTGAAGCCACCGCAGAATTTCTTCGTTGGGGTATCTTCCCCGGAAGGCCAGCCTCGCTAGGCGGTAGACCTTCCCGGGTGCATACCCGCACCGGACGACCTGGTATAGAAAGAAATCGTGCAGCTCATAGGGGCCAACCAGATCCTCGGTTTTTTGGGAAATTTCTCCGTCTGTGGGAGGCAGCAGCTCAGGAGAAACCGGTGTGGCCAGAATGTCCCGCAGGACGTTGGACAAGGCTGTATCGGACTGGGCGGCCACATAATCCACAATGTGCCGCACCAAGGTTTTGGGCACACCGGCATTCACAGCGTACATACTCATGTGGTCCCCGTTGTAGGTTGCCCAGCCAAGAGCCAGCTCGCTTAGGTCCCCGGTGCCAATCACCAGCCCCCCCAGCCGGTTAGCCAGGTCCATCAGGACCTGGGTCCGCTCCCGGGCCTGACCGTTCTCATAGGTGACGGACCGGTCATCGGGGGGCAGGCCAATGTCAGAAAAATGTTGAGCCACAGACTGACCAATGGGAATCTCCCGGAAGGTTACGCCAAGGGCCAAGGCCATGTTTTCTGCATTGGACCGGGTCCGGCTGGTGGTGCCATAGCAGGGCATGGTGACAGCTATGAGACGCTTCCGGTCCCATTCCAGCCGGTCTGCCGCCCGAGCCATTACCAGCAGGGCCAGGGTGGAATCCAGTCCCCCGGATAGTCCCACCACCGCTGTCCTGGCTTGGGTGTGATCCAGCCGCTTGGCCAGACCAGCGGCTTGGATGGAGAGAATTTCTTCACAACGGCTCTGCCGCCCGATTGAGTCGGCAGGGACAAAGGGGTGTGGGTCTATGGTCCGGGTTAAGAGGGTTGGCTCCAATGGAAAATCCAAAGGTAGCTCCAGCAGTCGCTCCGGCCTGGAGGCGCAGTAGGTACTTTGCCGTGTCCGCTCTGTGATCAGATGTCGCACATCGATTTCCGACACCAGAAAATCCGGATCCATGGTTGCCGACTCTGCCAAAATGATGCCGTTCTCCGCAATCAGGTTGTGACCGGCATACACCAGGTCTTGGGTGGACTCCTGGCAGCAGGCGCAGGCGTAGAGATACCCACACATCAGCCGGGCAGATTGGCTGGCCACCAGATCCCGGCGATAGGTTCCTTTCCCGATCACAGCCGGAGAGGCGGAGAGATTGACGATGATGGTGGCTCCTGCCAATGCCAGGTCTTGCGAGGGCTGGCGGGGAGCCCAGAGGTCTTCACAGATCTCGCATCCTACAGACAGCTCCGGCAGCTCTCCATGGGTAAAGAGCACGTTCTTGCCAAAGGGCACATCCCGTCCCTGACTCCAGAAGCCGCTGACCCAGCCAAAGCCTTCCGGGGCTGGGGCAAAGTACCGGGACTCATAGAACTCACTGTAATTGGGGATGTGTGTCTTGGGGATGATTGCCTGAACCTCCCCATCGTACAAGGCTGCTGCGCAATTATACAGCCGTCCGTTCCAGGCAAAGGGCACCCCCACAAATACCAGCACGCCGGCGCCGGCCGTGGTCTCTGCCAGTTGGGCCAAACCGGCCAGCGCGCCCTGCCGCAGGGCCTCCTGCCCAAAAAGGTCGTGACAGGTATACCCTGTGAGGCACAGCTCCGGCAGGGCCAAAATCCTCACGCCCAGACGCTTGGCCTCGGAATCGCGGCCGTTGCGGGTGGAGCCGACGCCCTTCTTGTGGGCGAAAAACTGAAGACCGATGTTCAGCATGGTGTCACACCTCCAAACTTGTGTGTTAAAAACGTCGCCGTGACGGAGGTCATTCCTCCTCCATCACGCTGATATGGTCGGGATACTCCTCGTGCAGGCTGGCAAAGTGAACCATGAGAGCCGCCAGAAGGGTCTGACAGGTGGTCTCATTGGCCTCGCTCAGGCCGCCGGGGATTTTCATGGTGATGGAAGCGTCGCTCTCCCGCACCTTGACCGATGCCCCCAGGCCCAGCACGTCGTTGACGGCGCACTCGGCCAGACGGACCGCGCTGGTGACGGCGGCGCAGACGATGTCGGCGCCCGCCTCGGCGTAGCCGCTGTGGCCACGGGCCTCAAAGCCGGTGATCCGGTCGCCTTCCATATGAAATGTGACGGTGGTCATTCTCTCTTCGCAGAGCTCAGGCTACGACGATTTTGCCGATGGTCACCTTGGTGTAGGGCTGACGATGGCCCTTGCGAACCATGCTGCCCTTCTTGGGACGATAGGTGATGATGTTGAGCTTCTTGCCCTTGCCGTTCTTGATGACCTTGCCGACAACGGTAGCGCCTTCAACAACGGGAGCGCCAACCTTAACAGCGCCCTCCTCGCCAACGGCCAGGACTTTTTCGAAGGTGACTTCGCTGTCAGCCTCAGCGTTCAGCTTCTCAACAAAAATGCTGTCGCCAACTTTGACGCTGTACTGCTTGCCACCGGTCAGAATAACTGCGTACATGTGATAACCTCTTTCAATAAGTCTCGCTGGATGCGGGGCGGCGTGCAAATGCACACACTTGCAGAGCCCATGCCATGCGGCCTAATTATCATACCACATGCGCCCAGTTCCGTCAAGATACTTTTTGAAATAATTTCAAATAGCAACGCCATTTTGCATGGCGGCAGCCTGGGTGGTGTTCTTCATCAGCATGGCGCGGGTCATGGGGCCAACGCCGCCGGGCACCGGGGTGATGTAACCCGCCACGGCGCTTGCTTCCTCAAAGTTCACATCGCCGTGCAGCTTGCCGTCCGCACCGCGGTTGATGCCAACATCGATCACCACGGCGCCGGGCTTGACCATATCGCCAGTCACAAAACCAGCGCGACCAACGGCTGCAACCAGAATATCCGCGTTGGCGCAGATTTCTTTCAGGTTGGCCGTGTGGGAATGGCAGACCGTAACGGTTGCATTTTTAGCCAGCAGCAACAGGGCTGCGGGCTTGCCCACAATGTTGGAACGGCCGATGACCACGGCGTTTTTGCCGTCAATTTTGGTGCCGGTAGATTCGATCATGCGGATGCAGCCCGCCGGGGTGCAGGGCAAAAAGCAGGGCTGGCCGGTCTGCATACGGCCCACGTTGACAGGGGAAAAGCCGTCCACGTCCTTTTCCGGCGGGATGGCATCAATCACGGCGCTCTCATCGATCTGCTTGGGCAGCGGCAGCTGAACCAGAATGCCGTTTACGGTTTTGTCGGCTGCCAGCTCTGCAATTTTGGCCAGCAGTTCTTCCTGGGTGGTGGTTTCCGGCATGCGCAGTTCCAGGCTCTTGATGCCGCATTCGCCGCAGTCCTTTACCTTGCCGCGCACATACACCTGGCTGGCGGGGTTTTCGCCCACCAGAATCACAGCCAGGCAGGGTTCGATACCCTTGGCTTTCAGGGCCGCTGCTTCGGCGGCAGCTTCGGCTTTGGTTGCGGCCGCAAGGGCCTTTCCGTCAATGATCTGTGCACTCATCTTTGCATTCCCTCCTGTGGTTTTCAGGTGCAGGATGCACCTAAACGTTACTCCCCTGCTTCGTCCTCCGGGGCCGGGGTTTCCGGCGCTTCGGCGGGCTGCTGGGGTTCGGCTACCACATTCCCCTCTTCTATCGCTTCACCATTGTCATTATTATCTTCCACTTTTTCCGCTTCGTCAAGGTCAAATTCCTCCAGGCGGCGGTTCATGGCGGCAGTGGCCTGAACAAATTCGTGATGGGACGCACTTGCGGGCAGTTCATCCACCACAAAATAAGTTCCGGCGGCATCCAGTTTTTTCAGGTTGCTCACCTGCAGCGGCACCATCAGCTGCGCGCCCTTAAATCGCTGCAACCCGGCCACCAGCAGCACCACCGCCGTGGCCACAGACACCAGTGCCACCAGCTGGCTGGTGCGCAGGGTGGAAGTGACCATCAGCGCATCGGTGCGCAGACCCTCGATCCAGTAGCGGCCCAGGCCGTACCAGATGATGTAGAGCAGAAACAGTTCGCCGTTAAAGCGGCGCTTTTTGATATGGCTTGCCAGCAGCACAAACCCAACCAGGCACCAGATGCTCTCGTACAGGAAGGTCGGGTGTATCGGCTGGGTGGGGTCCACAGTAACGCCCTCAGCGGCCAGGGTGGCCTGTACGCTGAGCAGGTAGTTATAGGTACCCTCGCTGTACATGCCCCAGGGCAGCGTGGTGTTGCTGCCGAAAGCTTCCTGGTTGACAAAGTTGCCCCAGCGGCCCACGCCCTGACCAATCAGGAAGCATATCCCAACCAGATCAAAGAGCGGCAGGATGGGAATGCGGCGGATCTTGGCCATCAGGCCGCCAAACACAAATGCGCCGATGACCGCGCCGTAAATGGCAATACCGCCCTGGCGGATATCGATCATCTGCCAGATGCTTTCATACTTGAACGGCGCAAACACAATATAATAAATGCGCGCGCAGACGATTGCCATGACCGCGCCCACCAGGATCACATCGATCAGGCGGTCGGAGTTGATGCCGAAATCATCCGCATTGCGGAAAGCAAACAGCATGGCAAGCACCATGCCCGCGGCGATGATCACACCGTACCAGTAAATGTTGAAACCGCCAATGCTGAGCGCAACGCGGTTGATGGTAAATTCCAGCCCAAGGCCGGGAAACTGAACATCAAAAGACATCTGCCATTACACCTCATTCCTTCGGGTCGATCTGGATATAGGCGCTGTTTTCTTCCAGCAGCATGGTTTGCAGTGCCTTGTTCACATCGTCAACGGTCAAAGTGGCCAGCGCTTCAATTTCATCTGCCAGGGTGCGGCCTTTCAGGAAGGCCATGCCCATCTCCTCGGCGGCATCGTCCACGTTCTCCACATCAGCCAGCATTTCGCCGTACATCTGGTTTTTGACCAGGGTAAACAGCTCCGGGTCTACGCCGTTTTGGCGCAGGCGGGCAATTTCATCCCGCACCATCTGGGCAACCTCACGCGGGGTCTCACTTTCACCGGTAAAAGCGATGATGCAGGCTCCCTCGGTGGAAAGATAATCGCCACTGAACTCCGGGTTGACCAGCGATTCATCATACAGCTTGCGGTACAGATTCGTCAGCCCGCCGCAGATCAGGTCCGGCAGCAGGTCTGCGATGACCTCCATGCGGGTATCGCCGCGGTTAATGGCGGCTTCCTTGTAGCCAAGGGCAAAGCAGGGCTTGTTGACCGGCATGGTAAAGGTGGTTTCTTTGTGCTGCACCGTATCGGCTTCCTGCGGGAAGATGGTTTCCACCTGCGGGGGTTCCACTGCGTCATACACACCGTTGCGGCGGCAGGCTTCCACAGCCTGATCCAACGTGATGTTGCCCGCAACGGAAAGCACCATGTTGCCGGGGCGGTAGAACGCATCAGTGCAGGCGTACAGCAGTTCGGGCGTCAGCTCGGCAATGCTCTGGGTGGTGCCGGCGATATCGTCCCGGATGGGATGGCTTTTATACAGGCAGCGGAACAGTGCGGTCAGCAGCCGCCAATCCGGGCTGTCGTCATACATTTTGATTTCCTGCCCGATGATGCCCTGCTCCTTGGCGATGGTCTCCTTGGTAAACCAGGGATGACCGACCATGTTGAGCAGAATATCCAGGTTTTCATCCGTCATGCCGGTTGCGGTAAAAATATAGCAGGTGCGGTCATAGCTGGTAAAAGCGTTTGCCGCAGCGCCAGTTTTGGCATACAGGTCGAACGCATCGCCCTGCTCGGATTCAAACATTTTGTGTTCCAGAAAGTGCGCGGTACCGGCGGGCAGCTGGATCCGTTTGCCGTTAAGGGTAAATTCCCGCACAACGGAGCCAAAGTTGGTGGCGTACATGGCGTGTACCGAGCTGTAGCCCGGCATAGTGCGGCACAAAACCGTCAAGCCGCTGGGCAGGGTCACGCTCTGGCAGTTGACCGCCCCCGCGGCTTTTTCCCGGATGGCAGCCGGGCTGTGTTCTGCGTGTTCCATCATGCGTTTTCCCCCTCCCCTTTTGCCGTCAGCATGTAGCCAACAGAGTAATGGTAACTCTGCAGCACTTCACGCACTTCGTCCGCCGTAACGGCGTTGGTCAGCACCTTGCCGTATTCCGGCGGGGCCAGCGCTTCGTCACGCAGGATCTGGCCATAGTACCAGCTTTCCAGTCCTCCGAGAGAATCCCCCAGCGAATCCAGGCTGGAAAGCAGGCTGCGGCGGCAGTCGTCCATTTCCTGTTCGGTGATAGGGCCGGTGCACAGGTCGTTCAGTTCTTTCAGGATCGCAGCTTCGGCTTGGGCTTCGCGGCCCGGCTCCACGCCGGAATCCACCATCATCACACCGGTGGCGCGCAGAGCGCTGGAACCGCAGTAATAGCAAAGGCTCTGTTTTTCGCGCACATTGCGGAACAGGCGGCTGGTGGTGGAGCCGCCAAACACGCTCATTGCCATCCGCATCACGGTAATGCTGGGCAGGTCCTCCGGCGTGCCGCGGGTAAACAGCATACACAGCTTGGCCTGGGTCAGGCCGGGGATTTCCTCGCTGAAGTGCTGGGTTTCAATAATGGGCATGGCCAGCGGCATGGCAAAGCGCTGGGGGCTGCGGGCAGCGCCAGCCAGCTTTTGCAGCAGCAGCTCTTCCACCAGGGCGGGATCCGCCCCCTGCACCATCACATCAATGGATGCCAGCGAAAGGATGCGGTCATACTCGGCTTTCAGAGTCTGGGGCGTTACGTTGGGCAGGTCACTTTTGTAGCCGCCCAGCTCAATGCCTGCCGGGGAATCGCCGTAAAATTTGCGGCGTGCCTGGCGCACACAGTACAGGCGCTTATTGTTGAACTCGGCATCCAGGCGACGGGCCAGGGATTCTTTTTCAATGCGCACAGCCTCCGGGTCAAACACACCATCAATCAGGTACGGCTCAAAGATGGTACCAAAGGCGATATCGGCATATTCACGGGTCAGATTCTCACCGTCAAGGGCAAAGCGATCCTTGATGCCGCAGATGTCCACCGTCAGCACGCGGTCAATTCCGGCGCTGCTCTGGTCCACGCCAAGGTCGGCACCGTACAGCCGCGCCAATTTGCGGGAAAGCTCCGTCATATCCGGGCAGCCCGCATAGCCGCGTTCCAGCACCAGCGGCAGCACAGCGGCATCCGTTGCGCTGCGGCGCAATGCCGGGTAGCGCAGATGGATGGTAATGCGGCAGCGGTTAAATTTTTCGGCATCCAATGTGGTGATAAATACACCGGGAGCCAGTTTTTTACGTTCCAAATCAGTATCCTCCGAATTTCTTCCGAATTCCTCGGATGATGGGTCCCGCCCTTAAAACGATGTGCGGCGTTTGCCGGTCATGGCGGCAACGTCCAGGGCCAAAACCGTGGTGTGTTCCACCATTTCCGGCTCAAAGGGCAGGTCCGGGCAGTGGTAATGCTGCATCAGCGCCTGCAGGGCGATCAGCTTTTCCCCGCCTTCCACAAAGCGGACGGTCCCGCGGCCAATGACGCTCTGGTAGTTCATGCCATAAGTGCAGGAGGTTGCCCCGCCGCTTACGGTGCCGGGGCAGTCAGCTTCAAAGCTCACATTGGGGTCAGCGCGCAGCAGGTCCAGCTTGGTGCCAACGGGGGCACAGTGGAAATACAGCGTCAGGCTTTGCGGCCCGGCGGCCATACCAAAGTTCAGCGGAACAAGGTACGGCACGCCGGATGCCGGGTCGTTGATGGCAACGCGGCAGACGGGGCACTGTTCCAAAATGGCAAGTTGGCCCTCCAGGTCCGCCACTTCACGATCCTTACGGCGCATTACGCTTCCTCCTTTGCGGCAAAATAGGCAATGCTTTGCTGGGCAGCGGTTTCGATCAGGTCTGCCAGCTCCTGCAATGTACCAAACTTGCGCACAGCGCACAGGTAGTGGTGGAATTCCAGCACCGGCGTCTGGCCATAGGTATCGCCATGGTAGCCCGGCACATAGGTTTCGCAGGTAACAGGGGCGTTGACGGCATCCACGGTGGGGCGGCGGCCAATACCGGTTGCGGATGGCCACCAGCGGCCATTCAGCCAGATGCGGGTCAGGTACACGCCGGTGCAGGGCTGCAAAGCGTCTGCAGGATAGTTCTGGTTGATGGTGGGTTTGCCCAGCTTGGAGGTGCCGATGCCCTTGCCGTGGCGCACCGGCCAGTCAATGCAGTAGGGCGCCCCCAGCATGGCGTTGGCATCCTCGATGCGGCCTTCCTCCAGCGCGGCACGGATGCGAGTGGAGGAAACCGTCTGCCCGCCGTATTGTGCCATGTCCACAATGGTCACGGCGATGCCCAGCGGGGCGCACAGCTCCTTCAGGCGGTCCACATTCCCGGCGGCATATGCGCCAAAGGTAAAGTTATCGCCGCAGAACACCGCCTTGGCGGCAAAGCATTCCACCAGAATTTTGTTGACGAAATCTTCCGGGCTTAAGCTGCGGAAGGATTCAAACGGGGGTTCCATATAGGCGGTAATGCCCAAAGCGGCAACGCGGGCATGCTTTTGCCCAGCGGACAAGATACGCCCGCCCTTGAGCGACTGCCCGCCAGGCAGGCTGAAGGTAAAAGCCGCGGGGGTCAGGCCGTGGGCCGCGGCGTATTCCACCGCTGCCCCCAGCACACGGCGGTGCCCAAGGTGAACACCGTCAAAATAGCCCAAGGCCACGGCGCTGCCGTTGGGTGCGCCCACCGGGGCCAGTGTATTCAAAATATTCATGGTAGTTGGCATACTTCCTGTTGTTGAGCGGACAGCGGTTCTGCCCGTTGCGGTTTGGGTGCAGGCGTTCACGCCCGCTCGCAGAAGATCTTTTCCACCTGCAGCACACCCTGCGTCACGTTGGCAAGCCCCAAAAAGGTACCTGCGGCATCATACACGCGGTATTTGCCGTCCTGTGTGCGGTAGTGGCTGGTGGGGCAGCCGTTGAAGAGGTGCTTTTTCACTGCATCGTCCACCGTCAGGGCAGGCAGCGAGGCAAACACGTGTTCCACCGGCAGCAGCCATCCACTTTGCTGCAGGGTACCTGCTTCGGCAGCGGCCAGGATTTCCGGCAGGGTATGGCATTCCTCAATCTTGAACGCCCCGGCGCGGGTGCGGCGCAGTGCCGCCAATGTGGCGGGCACGCCCAAAGCTGTACCGATATCCTCCGCCAGAACGCGGATGTAGGTGCCCTTGGAGCAGCTGACTCGGATGGTATAATCCCCCGGTGCCGGGCTGCCCAGGTAGGTAATCTCATAAATCGTGATGGGGCGCGGGGTGCGCTCCACCGTCTGGCCTTTGCGGGCCGCCTTGTACAGCGGCTGGCCGTTGATCTTGACCGCTGAATACATCGGCGGCAGCTGCATCTGCCGGCCCATAAACTGCGGCAAAACGGCTTTCAGCTCTGCTTCACCCACCGTAACAGGAGCAGTTTCCAGCGCAGTGCCGGTCACATCGCCGGTGTCGGTGCGCGCGCCCAGTTTTAAAACCGCACGGTAGCTTTTATCGTGGTTCAGCTGCAGGTCCACTGCCTTGCTGGCACCGCCGCAGAACACCGGCAGCACGCCGGTGGCCATGGGGTCCAGCGTGCCGCTGTGGCCCAGCTTGCGGGTGCCCAGCACGCCGCGCAGCTTTGCCACCACATCAAAGCTGGTCCAGTCCATGGGCTTGTCAACGATCAGGATGCCCTGCATTTATGCTTCCTCCTGCGGTGCGTCCAGCTCGGCTTCCACCTCTGCCAGAATTGCATTTTTTGCGTTTTCCAGATTGCCCAGCAGCTCACAGCCTGCAGCGCAGCTGTGACCGCCTCCGCCCAGACGCCGGGCGATGGCGCAGGCGTCCACGCCCTTTGCGGTGCGCACGCTGATGCGGTAGCTGCCGCCGGGCTGCTGGCGCAGGGTCAGGCCGACCTTCACGCCCTCAATGCTGATGGGCAGGCTGGTCAGCTCTTCCAGATCCGCAGGGTCTACCCTGCTCTGCTCGATCTCATCCCGGGTCAGGTAGATGAGGGCGCAGCGGCCATCCAGATGATATTCCAGATGGTTGCGGGCGATCCGCTCGGCTTCCATCCGCTCCCGGGACTTGGTGTCAAACAGCAGGGTGTTCAGCTCCTCCACATGGGCACCGGCTTCCATCAGCTTGGCAGCAGTGATGTGGGTGCTGGCCTTGGTGGAAGAGAACTTGAAGCAGCCGGTATCCGTGGACAGGCCGGTATACAGGCAATCGGCAATGTGGGGGGTGATCTCCACATGCATGGCACAGATCACCTCATACAGCAGCTCTGCCGCAGCGGCGGCGCTTCCGTCCAGCAGCGTGAACTCGGCGTAGCCGCTGTTGCCTGCATGGTGGTCGATGCACAGGTCCACATGGCGCGTGTACTGGGGAACGCCGTTGCCCTCGCCAAACAGCTGGACGCTGGCAACATCCACAGCCACCACGATCTGCGGCTCAAATTCGCCCTTGAACAGGCGGGGGTTGGTAAATGCGTACCGGCCGGGGATGGGGTCGGCGCAGAGCACGGCTGCGTGTTTTTCCAGTGCAAGCAGCGCATAGTAGAGCGCGCTGCCGCAGCCGACCGTATCACCATCCGGGTTTTTGTGGCACAGAATCAAGATGTTATCTGCAGCAAGCAGCTTTTCTGCCATCTGCTGTACATTCAGCTGTTCTGTCATCCCATGTTCCATCCTTTCCGCAAGGCTGATTATTCCTCGGTCTCTTCCGGCTGGCTGGTTTCCTCAGCGTCACCGTTCACGTTCAGCGTGCGGAGCAGCTCATTGATGTGGGCTGCGTAGGCGGCACCGTCGTCCTCCACAAAGATGAAGCGCGGAGCCTTCCGGATGTGCATCTTCTTGCTGACCTCGGTGCGCACATGGCCTGCGGCACGGTTCAGTGCCTCGATGGCGGGCTTGGGGCCGTCCTCGCGGCCCATCACGCTCACATAGACCTTTGCAACATCCAGGTCAGGTGTCACATCCAGACGGGTGACGGTCAGCAGACCGCCCTCCAGGCGGGGGTCCTTCAGCCGTCCGATGATGGCAATGACCTCGCGCTTCATATCCTGGGCAAGACGACCCATATTTTTCTGAGACATAAATTTCTCCTATAATAACCTCTCCGTCATTGCTTCGCAATGCCACCTCTCCTGATAGGAGAGGCAAGCACACGCCCTGCCCAGCTCCCCTGC
>ENA-OPAH01002163-OPAH01002163.1-human-gut-metagenome-genome-assembly--contig:-NODE-2163-length-11536-cov-2.525390_pt1 | contig 11536 bp, 8 predicted proteins | sample MGYA00241050_ERZ501416 | MGnify/ENA primary metagenome ERZ501416 (study PRJEB25962, sample SAMEA2042632) | human gut metagenome | biome: human gut; feature: human-associated habitat; material: faeces... | reverse complement strand
CAAAAGCCCTCCTTCATTTTTAGTTACATAATATAACAATATAACAAATTTCCAATTTTGTCAATATTTATTTCATTAGATTTATTGTATTTGATGGCTTTTCAATTCCTTCTAAATTATAATAAGCATTTGGAATATTTCCAACAATAACATGTTCTGCAATAATAAATTGATTTACTACATTTTGATTGTATCTTTTCATTGGTGTTACAACAGCCATATCACAATTAAAATTAACATATACTCTATGCAAGGTTTGATTTATTCCTTGTGAGATAAATTCACTTTTTATTTCTGTATCAACACTTCCTGTCATAGAAATTTTTATAGGTATTCTTGGTCCAAATCCTGATAATAGATAGTTTCCTGTCAAATTTCCTAATGTTATATAAATTTTTTCTGTTGGTATCTTTTCAAATTCTTGTTGTATTTTTTCTGTTAAGTCTGAAATAATATTATTTACTACTGTTACATTTGATTTTATAGCAGATACATTTCCATTTGAATCTTTTTCAATTGTATATAATTCTTCATATTTATATTGATTCATTACTATTGTTGATTGCTGATTTGTTATAATTGTTGCTGTATATTTAACTTTTTCATTACACATTGCTTCATACACTGGTTCTAAATAATCAAATCCAATTTTAAATCCATATACTCCAATTAAAATTATTGATATGAATTTTATAATCTTTTTTGTAAATTTTATATTTTTAAAATTGGCATTTTTTCCACAAAACCTGCCAATAGGCTTTATTATAAACCTTTTTCTTGAATAAATTTTATCCATATTATATTACTATTGGCTCTTTGGCTCTTTTTAGTACATATTTGGGTATATATATTTTTTCTCCAATATTAATTTTATCAGGATTTTCAATTCCATTTACTCTAACTATGTCATCAACTGTACTTCCATATTTTTTCGCAATTTTCCATAATGTATCTCCATCTTTTACAACATAAATTATAACACTGTAATCTTCTAAATCATCTTCAGTTTCTTCTGTTATATTATTAATTGCTGGTATCTCAACATTTTTATATGTCAATGTTTCAAAATTCAAATCTACATTTGCATCAATTGTTCCACTCTGATTTGTAAATTCTTGTGTTCCAACCTCTATTTTTATACTTGTATTACAATTGTTTTCTACTCCTTCTATTGTTTGAGTAAATGGTATTGTTATTGTTTTACTATTTACTCCTATTGTTGATATATCTGTATATATTAAGTTTACCTCCATCTCTCCTTCTAATGCTATTTTTCCACTTAATCTATTTTCTTTGTTTATAGATATTTGTATTGATGTATTTATAATTTCTCCATTTCCAATTTCGGGAACATTTACTTTTTCCCTTATTTGACATATGTTTTTCAATGTTTTTCTATCTGATGTTGTTTTTAATGTTTTTAAATCATAATTTACTCTTTCACCTGGGCAATATAAATCTTGTATTACTTGTATTTCTTTTTCTTCATATGAAATACAATTTATCTCAACTTCAACCTCTAAATAAACTGTATGTTCTTCTATTGAATTTGGTTTTATTATTAAATTTTTTATTAAATATGTTGTATCACATATATTTTCTTCTTTGATATCTGGCATATCTATAAAACCAACTAATGGAACTCTGCCTATTGTTTTGCAAATTCTTCCATCATCTGTTAAATACACAAGTTTTAATTCTATTTCTGATTTTGCAAGTATTTTGTTATAACTTATTTTTATATCTTTATCAACTAAACTTATTGTTGCATTTAATATTTCTGCTAAATTGTCTGTATTTGGAATTGATACATTTTCTTTCACATATGTTTTATTATTTCCTTCACATAATAATGAGTTTATTTTTTCTTTTTTACTTAAAATTTGCATATTAACATCATTTACATTCGTTGTTATTTCCGCTTCTTCAGGTAAACGTATTTTTATTAAAATTTCCACATTTGCCTTTATTCCTATTTTTCTTCCATTTATTACTTTACATTCAAAATTTTTTATATTTGGTTCAATATCAACAATCATTCCTATTTGTAATTCTGGAACAACTATTGTTTCTGAAAAATCAAGTGTTGTATTTAATCCTCTTAAATTATTTTTCTCTCCATCTGCTAAATACATTATATATGAAACAATATTTCCTTCTAATCTTAATTTTCCTTCAAAAACTTCTTTTTTATATATACATATGTTTCCATCTGTATTAATTGTATTTAATATATCTGGCTTTGAGTCTGGAACTATCATATCTCCTTGAACAACTATTTGTTCTTTTTTCTCACAAATTATCTTATTAATTTTTATAGTTTCTTTTGTTATATCCATATGAATAACCTCCTATATATTTTTGTTTATTAATTTATATGGACATTTAATTTATTTTATTACTTTTTTGAATATTTTTTTTATTTTTGTTTATACTATTTTAGTAAGAGGTGATATCTTTGACAAATATCAATTGTTGTTTAAATTGTGTTTATCAAAAAGATGGAAAATGCTCTTATGATATTATTTCTAATATAATAATATGTTCTAATTCTGAATGTGCATATTATAAAAGTCCCAATTAAAGTAAATTTAATTGGGATTTTTCTTACACAATAAATATTAGGATTTATAGAATTCATATTACATGAAGTTTCTATAATCAATTCTTTATTTTTTCAAATACTTTTGCTAAATATTTCATACTTGTTAAACTTTGCTCTAGTGTATTTCCAGTTGAACCAACTTCTATTATTACTGCTGCTTTTCCTAGATGTTGATTATATCTTGAATTTCTTACTATCATTGGTTTAAACAATCCTGGATACATTTCATTTGCAATTTCTTGAACTTTTATTGCAAATCTAAGATTGTTTTGCCAATTTGGATGATATAATCCTCCTCCATTTGTTCCTATTACAAACATTAATTGTGATGCAACATCATCACCTATTTTAACACTTGGATCATAATCACTTTTACTTCCAATTGCATCTCTGTGTAAATCTATTATTATATCACTTGGGTTTTCTTGCAAATCTTTTTTTACACTTTCCAATGACCTAGAATATGAGCCTGTATATGCAGGATAATCATGATATGTTTTGTCATGATTTACCTTAAATCCAAATCCAAGTAAATAATTTGTAAGTTCATCTCCTAATCTTGCAACAGTATAATTTAAATCTGTTGTTCTAAAATTTCCTGTTTGTTCATATGGATATGTTTCACTTGGTGTATAACTTTCACATGTATGTGTGTGAAATATTAATATATTATTTTTGTCTATGTCTAATTCTGTATTCATAATATCATCTGGTATATCAAATGATGTCTCATTTTTTATTTTTACGCCATTTATTTCATTGTTAAAACTTTCTGATATTGGATTTTTAGTTACTATTTGTGTTTCTACATTTTCTAATATATTACTTACATCTACATTTGAGTTATTATTATCTTTTTCTTCTTCAACAGGCTTATTTTCTATATTTTCACCTGGAGTTTCTACAGGATTTTCTTCTATTTTTTCACTTTCTTTTAATCTAGAAAGTTCAACGCCTAATATTCTTTCTGAAAAATCTTTTGTATCTTCTTCATTTTCTTCTTTTATCGTTGTATTTGATTTTGAAACAATTTCATTTATAGCAGGTATTTCATTATTTAAACAATTTACTAATTTGCTTGATAAATTTATTTTGAAAACTTCTGTTGATTTTAAATTTTGTATAAATCTTGTAACAATAAAAAGCAATATTAAAGTTACTATTAATATTGCTATTTTTTTTATTGAACCTTTTGCATTTATTATTGTAACATTAAACATATAACATACCCTTCTTTTGAATTTCTCTTATATATATTATATGTTTATTACAAGTATTTTAGAACTATAATAATCGTGGTTTAAGCTCTAAATAAATTGGCTTTTCTTCTCTTATCATTGTACTTTTCCCATGTCCTGGATATACAATTGTTTCATCTGGTAATACCATTAATTTTTTGGTAATTGAATTTATTACATCTTCAAAATTTCCTGTTGGTACATCTGTTCTTCCCCAAGTTCCTCTAAATAATGTATCTCCTGAAAATAATAATTTTTCTTCTTCACAATATAAGCAAGAACCTCCTGAAGTATGTCCTGGTGTGTGTATTACTCTAAATTCAAGATTTCCTAAATGTATTAAGTCTCCATCATCAACTCTTGAATCAACTTGAATAACTAATCCTTCAAGTCCTATATATGTTGTTAAACTTATATTAGGGTCTAATAAATTTTCTGCTGTATTTCTATGTGCTAATATTTTTCCACCTTTTCTTTCTTTTAATTCTTTTACTCCTCCAATATGATCTCCATGGCAATGTGTTAAATAAATATATTTTAGATTTGCATTTAATATATCTAACATTTCTACAATTTTGTCAACATCTCCTGCAGGATCTATTACCATTGTTTCTTTTGATTTCTCGTCTTGTACAATATAACAATTTGTTACATCTCCAACCCATGAGTCTATCCTTAGTTCCTTTAATATCATTTTTCTTCTCCTCTTATTCCTTCATTTTGTTTTTTCTACTTACTTCATATACACTGTCTATTTTACGTAATTCTCTTATTACTTTATTTAAACTTTCTACACTATCTACTTCTAGTGTAACTTCTGTTATAGCAATTCTTTCTTTTGTTGCCTTTGCATTTACACTTATTAATCTTACTTTTGAGTCATTTAATTTTTGTACTATATCCCCTAATAATCCATTTCTATCATTTGCAAATATCTCAATTTCAACAGTATATGAACTCTTTTTCTCATCATTATACCATTTTACATCTATTATTCTATTTTGCTCTTTTAATAAATCTGCAACATTTGGACAATCTTTTCTATGAACAGATACACCTCTTCCTTTTGTTATATATCCTATTATTTCGTCTCCTGGTAATGGATTACAACATTTTGATAATTTTACTAAACAATTATCAATTCCTTTTACAATAACACCTGAATCAGATACTTTTGTATTATCTACTTTATTTTTTGCAAGTTCTTCTATTTTTTCTTCTATTTTTGGCTCTTCTTTATGTTCTTTTCTATATTCTATTAACATTCTTGCAATTATTCTGTTTGCTGTAATTGCTCCAAATCCAACTGCTAAATACATCTCATCTAAATTTTTATATTTATATCTTTCTAACATTGGATTTATATAATCTGTTTTGAAAAGTTCTGCATATGGAATTCCAATTCTTTTTAATTCTTTTTCAATTAAGTCTTTTCCTTTTTCTATATTTTCTTCTCTTTTTTCTTTTTTGAACCAAGAATTTATTTTGCTTTTGGCAGATGTACTTTTTACAAATTTTAACCAATCCATACTTGGACCTTTAGAGTTATCTGATGTTAAAATTTCTACGATATCTCCATTTTTGATTGGTGTTATTATTGGAACCATTTTACTATTGATTTTTGCTCCAACCATTTTATTTCCGATTTCAGCATGAATATTATATGCAAAATCTATTGGTGTTGCACCTCTTGGTAATACTTTTATTGCACCCTTTGGTGTAAATACATATACTTCATCTTCAAATAATTCTGTTTTTAGTGTTTCTAAGAATTGTTGTGGATCTTGCATTTCTTGTTGCCATTCTAGTGTTTCTCTAAGCCATGCTAATTTATCATCTTGTACTTTTACTACTTTTTGTCCTTTTCTACTTCCATAATTTGCTTCTTTATATGCCCAATGTGCAGCAATACCATATTCAGCAATTCTATGCATATCCCATGTACGTATTTGTACTTCAAATGGTGTTCCCTTTTCTCCTAATAATGTTGTGTGTATTGATTGATACATATTTGTTTTTGGAACTGCTATATAATCCTTAAACCTTCCTGGCATTGGACTATACATTTCATGTACTACACCTAATGCCGCATAACAGTCTTTTACAGAATTTACTATTATTCTTAATGCAAATAGGTCATATATTTGATCTAATGTTTTATTGTCTCTTTGCATTTTTCTATATATACTATATAAATGTTTTGCTCTTCCTGTAACTTCTGCCTCAATATGTTCCTTTTTCAATTGTTGTCTTATGTCATCCATTATTTTCTCAATAAATCTTAGTCTTTCTTCTCTTTTTTGCTCTATTCCTTTTATTAATTCCTCATATTCTTTTGGATATAAATATTTAAAGCTTAAATCTTCTAATTCCCATTTCATTGAATATAGACCAAGTCTGTTTGCTAATGGTGCATATAATTGCATTGTTTCTGTTGATATTGCTATTTGTCTATCTCTTCTTAAAAACTCTAATGTTCTCATATTGTGTAATCTATCTGCTAGCTTTATAATTATTACTCTTATGTCTTTTCCCATTGCTAAGAACATTTTTCTATAATTTTCTACTTGATTTTCTTCAATTGATGCATGTCCTATTTGTTTTAATTTTGTAACACCATCAACCATATCTGCAATTTCTTTTCCAAATTCTCTTTCTATATCTTCATATGTTGCATCAGTATCTTCTACTACATCATGTAAAAGTGCTGCACATATTGTTTGTTCATCTAGTCCAAGTTCTGCAATAGTATATGCTACATTTGTTGGGTGTATTATATATGGTTCACCTGATTTTCTTAATTGTGTTCCATGTTTTTCTAAAGCATAGTTATATGCTTTTTGTATTATTTTTACATCTGGCCATCTTTTGTTCTTTTTTACTCTTTCAATAATCTCTTTTATTGTATGATTTTCTGCCATATAAATCCCCCCATTGATTTATTTTTTTCTTTCACATTTTACATCTTTTTGTTTTAAATTTAAAGCCTTTTATCAAAATTTTATATTGATTTCATAATATCTTTAATATTAATTTGAATACTATCAACACCATTAAATGAATTTATTTCTAAATTTCCTGCAATATCAACTCTATCACCAATTCGATAAGTATCTGCTAATGCTCCCATGTTAAATCCTATTGCATTAATTATATTTTTATTATCCTTTACAGATAATCTTAAATGTTTTCCTTCTGATAGAGATCTTATTGAGTCTATTTTTAAATTTCTAAATGCAAATATTGGCATTTTATTGGCTTCACCAAATGGTTCAAGTTCTTTTAAACTGTCTACCATTTCTTTATTTACATCATCAAGTTTTATTTCTGCATCAAGATTTAAAATTGGAATTATTTTATCAACTTCTTTTTCTTTTGCTATTTTTTCAAATTCTTCTTTAAATTCTTCAACTTTTTCTTTCTTTATGTTTATTCCTACTGCCATAGCATGTCCACCAAATTTGTCTATTGTGTCATTACATTCCATTAATGCTTCGTGTAAATCAAATCCAGGTATACTTCTTCCAGATCCTTTACATTCTCCATCTTCTTCACATAATAAAATACTTGGTTTAAAATATAGTTCTGTTATTTTTGATGAAACTATTCCTATAACACCATGATGCCATCCTTTTCCAGATACTACTATTGTATTTTGGGTATCAAGTCCTTCTTTTTCTATTTGTTCTACAGCTTCATTATAAATATTTTTTTCTATTTCTTGTCTTGTTTTATTGTATTCATTAATTTTTTGTGTTAATTCTTTTACTTCATTTTCTTCTTTTGATAACAATAAATTTAATGCTTCTTCTTGATGTCCCATTCTTCCACATGCATTAATTCTTGGTGCTACCCCAAATGATATTGTTGTTGAATTTATTTTTGAATACCCACAGCTTTGCAATATTTCTTTTAATCCTAAATTTTTTGTTTGCTCTACTAATTTTAATCCCAGTTTTACAATTACTCTATTCTCATCTGTTAATGGTACTATATCTGATATTGTTCCAACACAAACTATATCTAAATATTTTAAATATTCTTTTGGGTCTAATCCTAATTTTATACTTAATGCTTGTATTAATTTAAATACTACTCCAACACCAGCTAAATTTCTACATTCATATTTATTATCTTTTCTTTTGGCATCTACTACTGCTATCGCTTTTGGTAATTCTTCTGCTGGCTCATGATGATCTGTTATAATTGTTTCAATACCAAATGTTTTTGCATATTCAACTTCATCTACTGCTGTTATTCCACAATCCACTGTTATCATTAATTTGTTTCCTTGTTTGGCTATTTCTTCCATTGCAGTCTTATTTAATCCATATCCTTCATTTAATCTATTCGGAATATATACATTTACTTGTATTCCTCTTTCTTCAAGAAAACTTTTCAATACTGTTACACTTGTAATTCCATCAACATCATAATCACCATATATTATTATTTGTTCTTTATCTTTTATTGCTTTTAATATTCTTTCAGCAGCTTTTTCCATATCAGGCATTCCAAATGGATCATAAAAATCACTTCTTTTTGGATTTAAAAATTTTGTTATTTCTGCTTCTTCTGTTATGCCTCTATTTGTAAGTAATGTTGATAGTAATCTATTTAATTTGTATTTTTCTTGTAATTTTTCAACTTTTTCTTCATTAGTTTGGTATATTTCCCATTTCTTATTCATTATAAATTTTGTTCCTTTCTCTATAGAAAAAATTCTAGCCTTATTTTATTCTATAATAATAAAAATAGCAAGAAAATTCTTGCTATTTTTCTGGATTTTTATAATTCAAAAATTACTCTTCATCTATTGGTTCTGTATCTTCTTCATCATCAGATGGAAGTTCTTCTCCTAAACTTTGTTCAAATGCTTTTGCAAAATTATCTCTAACTTTTTTCTCTATTTCGTCCATTATATCTGGATGTTCTTCTAAATATCTTTTTGCATTTTCTCTACCTTGACTAATTCTTTGACCATTATAACTAAACCATGCGCCACTTTTTTCTACAATGTCTAAGTTAACTGCCATATCTAATATATTTCCAACTTTTGATATTCCTTTTCCATATAATACATCAAATTCTGCTTCTCTGAATGGTGGAGCTACTTTGTTTTTTATAACTTTTACTCTTACTCTGTTTCCTATAACTTGTCCATCTTGTTTCATCATTTCTGTTTTTCTTATATCCATTCTTACTGATGCATAGAATTTTAATGCTCTACCACCTGTTGTTGTTTCTGGATTTCCAAACATTACTCCTATTTTTTCTCTTAATTGGTTTATAAATATTAGTACTGTTTTTGTTTTATTAATAGCTCCAGCTAATTTTCTTAATGCTTGTGACATTAATCTTGCTTGAAGCCCCATATGTGAATCTCCCATTTCACCATCTATTTCAGCCTTTGGTACTAATGCCGCAACAGAGTCTACTACAACTACATCTAATGCACCACTTCTTACTAATGCTTCTGTTATTTCTAATGCTTGTTCTCCTGTATCTGGTTGTGATACTATTAAATTATCTATATCTACTCCTAATTTTCTTGCATATACTGGATCTAAAGCATGTTCTGCATCTATAAATGCTGCTTCTCCTCCCATTTTTTGTGCTTCTGCTACAACATGTAGTGCTAGTGTTGTTTTTCCTGATGATTCAGGTCCAAATACTTCTATAATTCTTCCTCTAGGAACTCCTCCTATACCTAAAGCCATATCAAGACTTAATGCTCCTGTTGGAATTGCTTCTATTTCCATTGCTTTAAATTCTCCAAGTTTCATTACTGAACCTTTTCCGAATTGTTTTTCTATTTGACTCATTGCTGCTTCTAGAGCTTTTTTCTTTTCTGTATTTTCTGACATTATTATTTCCTCCTTAAAATATTGAACTTTTGTTTGATATCTACTTTATATCACTAAACACTTGTTTTTGTCAATACATTTTTTAAATTTTTTTATTTATGCCAATCTTTTATATTGTAAAATTGATAAAACCAGTTTGGTTCTATAGTTCCAGCTAGTCCTGTACTATATGCAACTGTATATTTATTATTATATAAACTTAAATATGGCATTTCACTTTTGTAAATTTCTCCTAATCTTTTATAATCTTGTTTTAATTTTTCGTCATCTGTTGAGTTTTTCACTTCATTCATTATATTTGTAACTTCTTCGTTTGAATAATTGGCCAAGTTGTTACTTCCAAAGAATGTTGATAAATCTGGACTAACAGATAAATTTATACTACATAAAATCATATCATAATTTTTATTTGTTAAATAACTTTGATATTGGCTATCACTTGCTTTTATTAAATTTATTCTAAATCCTTGGTTTTCTAATTGTGTTTTTATGTTTTGTGCAACTGCTACTTTATTTGTGTCACTTGCTTTAACAACAAAATTTAGTGTAATTCTTTTTGTTCTATAATTTACTATTTTTTGCCAATATTTGTTTTTATAATTCCACCCATCATCTACTAATATCTGTTTTGCTTGTTCTAAATTATATCCTGCACTTGCATCTTGTTCTTGATATATCCATGTTCCATAATCTAATGGAAAACTTGAAGTATAGTATTGGTCCGAATATACACTCGAAACAATATTAGACTTGTCTATTGAATAACATATAGCTTTTCTTATATTCAGTTGAGATAACAGGTCATTTTGTGTATTAAATGCTATAAAATCATGTTCTCTTCCTTTCATTTCTTTTGCTTGATATCCTATTGTTCCTATATATTCTTTTAATTTACTATTTTGAGTGCTTACTAAATCTACACTTCCTGTTTTAAATGAATTGTATAACTCTCCTACGCTTGAATATGTTGCTATTGTTATTTTATCTAATTTTAATTTATCTGCATCAGGGTAATATTCATTTTTGGTTAAAATTAATGCAGAATCTTGAACATCACTTACTTTATACATTCCAGTACCCACTGGTACAATATCTGCTGTGAACTCTTTATCGCTGTAATAATTGTTTGATAATATTGGAAATGTTAGGTTATATTCAAAAAATGGAACTTCTTGGTCTAAAGTTATTCTTACAGTTACAGAGTCAACCACTTCTACAGTTATTACATGTGCAACATTTGCTGAATATATTGTATCTGAATCTTTTAATCTGTCTATTGTAAATTTCACATCATCAGCTGTGAATTTTTGCCCATCAGACCATTTTTTATCATCTCTTAATTTTATTATATATACTGTTTCATTTTGCTTTGCCCATTCTTTTGCTAAACATGACTCTAATTTGTAGTCTTTTGTTAATGTCATTAATGGCTCAAAAATTATTTTTGAAACGTCTTGTACATTTTTATTTTTACTTAATATTGGATTTATGCTATCAAATGATGCTACTCCCAATTTTAATTCTTTTACTTCTTGAACTTCTTCTTGTTTTGTTTCATTTGTTGTATTTTCTTTTTTTTGCTCATCTTTTTTTATTTTTACTATTGCAAATATCATTATTGCTATTGCAAATATAATAAATATATATTTAAAGTATTTAGTTCTCATATATTACATCCCTTCCTTGCTTTGCTTCAAAGGTTTTACATAGAAAATTTAGGATCTCTATTTCTGGTAATATAATACATTATTTTTTATTTTTTTTCAAGCTTTCTTTTTTCTTTTTATTTATTAGGAAAGAACTCATCCGATTTCCTACTTTTCCTG
>ENA-OPAH01002158-OPAH01002158.1-human-gut-metagenome-genome-assembly--contig:-NODE-2158-length-11558-cov-2.870469_pt1 | contig 11558 bp, 7 predicted proteins | sample MGYA00241050_ERZ501416 | MGnify/ENA primary metagenome ERZ501416 (study PRJEB25962, sample SAMEA2042632) | human gut metagenome | biome: human gut; feature: human-associated habitat; material: faeces... | reverse complement strand
GCCTCACCTCCAGGCAGCAGATGATTGCCAGGATACCCATTCAAGATTCCCGTTGCAACCGCCCAGGCTACTGCATCCTTTGCCCAGCCGGAAACGCTGGCTGCATCCCCATAGGCGGACAGGGCGTCTGCACCTGCCACTTCCTGACCCTGCGCCTTTGCATAGCGGTACAGCATAGTCACCATTTCCTGTCTGCTGATTGCTCGGTGGGGAGCAAAGCTGGTATCACTCATGCCATTGGTCACCCCCAGCTTGACTGCCCAGGCCACCGCATCGGTATAGTAGCGCCCCTCTTTCACATCTGTAAAAACAGTTTTTGCAGACTCCACATCGGGGCAGCCCGCCAAACGGTAGAGTGCCGTCACACACATTGCCCGGTCCATCGTCCCTTCCGGTGCAAACCGGTCCACTGTCACACCTCGGAACAAACCGGCATGGCAGGTCTTCAAAATGTCTGCTTTTGCCCAGTGCTGATCAATATCTACAAACGGATTATCAACCACCACAGCTGAGTCGGAGGTAACGTCTATCTTTTTTTCTCCCACATAGATTTCAGAAGCCACCGCGGTGAAGGCTGCATCCTGACTCACCCCTTCGATGATCCGGAACGTCAGCTTCAACAGTGGATGTTCCCCAGTGGGGAAATCACTGCCTACCCAGGCCAGAGATACCGTATCTGCCCCTTCCCGATTCACGCTGGATGCGCCACAGGAAAGCAAGGCCTGGACGTCTAAAAGTTCCACCGTCTCAGAATCATACGTAACGGCCAGGCGACCATTGGTTACGCCCTCCGATTCCTCCATGGTCACCATTGCCATGATCTGCCCGTCTTGATAGCCGGCCGTGATAGACAGCTTGCAAGAATTGTCTCCGGCCGCCAGGCCGCCGGTGGCCATGGTAAAGATCAGAACCAGTGCCAAGCATAGCGCTCTCAATCGTGTTTTCACATTGCTCTTCCTTTCGATTTTTAATTTTCATGTGCAGGGTAGCCGCAACAGCGGCAGGTGGAATTGAGTGCGCAATTAATATATCACAGAATTTCAGCAAAGAAAAGGCGGTTGTTTTGCGAAAATTCCTCACAAAACAACCGCTTTACGCACTTTCTGGAGACCATTTATTGCACAAACTTGTGCAGCAATTCATATGCCTGCCGATATTGACGGTTAGAAACGTACCACTCCTCTAGCCAGGGCAGGTGAAACCGTATAAACCCCACCGGAAGTCGTTCCCGCATCACCTCAAAGCAGTTACATAGTACTTTGCCATATGCGGGATCTTTTGTATATTCCGCATGATCCAACCTGTAACGCACCAGTGCACACATTTGGTCCAGTGCTTCCAAATCCATAGGTGGTTCACAGGGCAACTCCAATGCCCGGTCCAGCGCTGCGCTGGCTTCCTGGTAATGTCCCAGCTTTTCATAGCAAATTGCCAGCTTGTGAAAATACAGAGGATCGTGTTCCAACGGATGCTCCATCAGGCGTCGAAAAGCCGGTTCCACCTGATTCATCTGCAATTCCGTGGAAGCCAGGCAGTAGGCAATTTGGCTCAAATCAGACTGGTCGCCTAGGGCCCGAATCATGCGGCTGGCCACCACATAATGTTCTCTAGCCTGTTCCAGCTGATTCAAATCGCTGTAACAGTTGCCCAAATACAGCCTGCACCAAAACTGCACATATACGCTCCCTTCCCGGGCAGCTTGCTCCAATCCCCGCTGGAAGCAGACGACTGCAAAACTATAATCCTCCTGGGAGTAAGCCCACTTGCCCGCCTCCAGCAAAAAATAGCTTCGGTCGGACACCCGCAGAAGCTCCTGGAACTGCCTGGTCAGGCACATATATAAGTTGCGCTGCCTGGTATCCATGGCTGGAACAAAGCCTCCAAGCTCACCCGGGCTCTGCCCGGCGGCTGCCCAGAACAGGAGAAACCAGTCCAGGCAAAAGGGGCTGTCCCGGAGCTCCACCTCCCGCCTCTTTAGCATCTTGGCAATCTCCTCCAGCCGTTCCCCAGCAAACAGGCGGTCATAGCAATCTTCCAGCCACTCAGATGCCTCCCTGCAAAAATCCGGATCGTCCCGCCATTGAATTCCCAGCCTCTGGAACAGAAGGTCCAACACTTCCGAGCTCCCTTCCACCTTGCCTCGTTCGATTCTAGAGAGATAGGAAACCTCACAGATTCCCGTACACAACGCCGCCTGAGACCATTCCCGCTCCTGCCGTCTGTTCCGAATGATCAATCCCTGTAATTTCTGCCACACAATCTCACCTCCCTATTTTTAATAATATAATACAGGCATATTAATTATATATTTGTTCTATTTCAAGAAATCGCAGTACTGCGCTCGCTCGCCGCCGATGAATTTGGGGCGGGTTCTGGCGCACAAGATGGGAGCCTGACCAATCTGGGTGACGGACAGCCGCACCGGCACGGCCACTCGGCGCAGGTGCATCCCGATCAGGGTGCCGCCAATGTCGATACCGGCGTGGGCGCGGATCTCCTCCACAGCAATGGGATCTTTGCACTGCTTCCAGCAGATGGTGGCCCAGCTGCCGCCCGCATGGGGCTGCGGCACGGCGTTCACCTGTTCATAACCATACTTTTCGGCAGCTTCCTGCTCGATGACAATGGCGCGATTCAGGTGTTCGCAGCACTGGGCCGCCAGATAGATGCCCTGCGCTTTGAGCACCGGCAGAATACCCGCCAGCACAGCCGCGGCGGCTTCCATGCTGCTGTCCTTGCCAATATGCCCGCCAACGATCTCGCTGGAAGAGCAGCCGACCACAAAAATATCCCCGGCGCGCAGGTGTGCAGCCGCCAGCAGTTCTTCCGCTGCCTGGCGTGCCTGCGCCGTAATGGCGGCGCAATCCGGTTTTTGAACGGTGTTTTGTTCCATAATCTACCCACCTTTTTCATTTACTGATCCGGCATTATTATAACACGGGATGCAAGGTTTGTACATTCTTAAACGGTTCTAAAACAATCTTACCCCCATACAAAAACGGTGCAGCAAAGCCGCAGCCTGCTGCACCGTTTTGGGGCACTGCTGAAAACAAACTTATTCTCAGCGCTTGATATCGTAATTCATGTCCATCAGGTTGCGGATGGTGGAAACATCATCGGTGATGTTGGCATCGCCGTGGATGGTGTGCTTGATGGCGGAGCTTGCCACCGCAAAGTTGACCATATCCATCGGCTTGTAGTTATGCAGCATGGCGTAAATCAGGCCGCTGGCAAATGCATCGCCGCCGCCTACACGGTCCAGAATATTAAAGGTAAACAGCTTGCTTTCAAAGGTATGGTCCTCATACCACATAAAGGCTTTCAGGCTGTTCTCGGAGCCGGAATGGGCATAACGCACATGGCGGGCAATGCACTTGATGTTGGGGTAACGCTCCACAAAACGCTGGAAGATCTCATCCTGCTGTTCATAGCTGGGCTGTAGGGGCACGCCGTCTTTCCAGTCGCCCTGGGCGTGGTCGGCATCGTCTTTCCACAGGTGGTAAGGCTCAATGCCAAACAGAACATCCACATAGGGCAGGCACTTGGTGCAGTAGTCACGGGCTTCTTCCCAAGTCCACAGGGTGGAGCGGAAGTTGCCGTCAAAGCTGACGGTCAGGCCCTTTTCCTTGGCTTTTTTCAGGCAGGCCATCACAAAATCGGCGCAGTTCTGGCCCAAAGCCGGGGTAATGCCGGAAAGATGCAGCCAGTCAAAGCCGTCCAGCAGGGCGTCCAGATCCACTTTGGAAAGGTCATACTCAGTAAAAGCGGAGTGCTTGCGGTCGTAAGTAACCTTGCTGGGGCGGATGCCGTAACCGGTTTCCAGGTAATAGGTGCCCAGACGGTGGGTCGGGGTTTCCTCCGGGGTGGAAAGGATCATCGGGGTGCAGTGCACATCATTGGAGCGCAGCCAGCGCACCGCACTTTTGCCCAAAGAGTTGTTGGGCACCACGCTGAAAAACGTGCTGTCCACACCCAGGTTGGCAAGAGCCAGGGCAATGTTGGCCTCGCTGCCTCCATAGCTGGCTTCAAAGTTGGAAGCCATACGAATCTTTTCATAGTTCGGCGGGGTCAGGCGCAGCATGACCTCACCAATCGTAATAAATTTAGCCGGGCTGTCGTTATGCAGGAGCAGGGGGTTAAAATGTTCCATAACATCTACCTCTCATTTCTGGCCCCACGGGCAAAACCAGGTCATGGCCCGCCGCAGAGTTTGTTATGTCATATTTATTGTACCGTATTTTCGTCCCGGTTTCAACGATTTTTACACAAACTGCGCTCATATTTTGCGTTCCTTTTCACTGTTGCACAAAAAGGGCGGTACCGGGCGGCAAAAAACATCGCACACCCATGATTTTTTGCCGCCCGGTTCGAATTGCATTTTAATGTCTTTTATTGTATAATAGTAGAAACTGTGCCCTGGCGGCGGCTGCCGCGCGGGGTGTTGATACAAGTGCCGCACAAAACAGCGTTCTGACGTTTTATGCGGGCCATAAATCTGGAGGGAGCCAAACATGGCCGAAACAATGCAGGTCTCCGCGCAGCGCGCCTGGACCCACCTGAAAAAATACCAACCGCTGATCCATGAACTTGTCAGCCGCGATCTGAAAGTCAAATACCGCCGCAGCTTTCTGGGTTACATCTGGAGCATTTTGAACCCGCTGCTGATGATGCTGCTGCAAAGCATCATCTTTTCGTACATGTTCCGCAACGATATCCCAAACTTCCCGCTTTACCTGATCTGCGGCAACACCCTGTTTACCTTTTTCAATGAGACCACCAGCATGGGCCTGACTTCTGTTATCCAGAACGCCCCGCTGATCAAAAAGGTGTACATTCCCAAGTTCATCTTCCCCATCAGCCAGGCGGTTTCCCGCTTTGTCACCATGCTGTTCAGCTTTGGTGCGGTTCTGCTGGTCATGATCTTTACCCGTGCCACCTTCTATTGGACCATCTTTTTGAGCTGGCTGCCGCTGGTGCTGCTCTTCTTTTTCAGCTGCGGGCTGGGGCTGCTGCTTTCCGCGCTGGCGGTGTATTTCCGTGATATGATGCACCTGTACAGTATCCTTACCATGGGTTGGATGTACGCCACCCCGCTGTTCTACCCCATCACCGCCCTGCCGGAAACCCTGCAGAAACTGATGAAGCTGAACCCGCTGTACCACTACATCAACCTGTTCCGCAACCTGATGATGTACGGCAACATTCCCGGCCCCAACACCTGGATTGCCTGCATTTTTTGCGCCGTTGCCTCTATGGCTATTGGCCTGTTGGTGTTCCGCAAGCTGCAAAAGAACTTTATCCTGTATATCTGACGTGAGGTAACGTATGGACGAGATTATTAAAGTCAATGACGTTTCCATGCGCTTTAACCTTGCGCAGGAAAAAACTGAGACCCTGAAAGAATACACCGTAAAACTGCTGACCCACAAGCTGTTTTTTAACGAATTTTACGCACTGAAACATGTTTCTTTCAGCATGAAGCGCGGCGAATCCCTGGCGCTGATCGGGCGCAACGGCAGCGGCAAAAGCACCATGCTGAAAGTGATTTCCGGCGTGATGTACCCCTCCGGCGGCAGCGTTGCCGTCAACGGCGAAATTGCCCCCATGATCGAGCTGGGCGCCGGTTTTGACATGGATCTGACCGCACGGGAAAACATTTTCCTGAACGGCGCGGTGCTTGGCCACGACCGGGACTATATGATGGAGCATTTTGACCGCATCATTGAATTTTCGGAGCTGAAAGATTTTGTGGATGTTCCGGTCAAAAACTTTTCCAGCGGCATGATCGCTCGTTTGGGCTTTTCCATTGCCACTGAAGTACAGGCCGACATTCTGGTTTGTGACGAAGTGCTGGCCGTTGGCGACTTTATGTTCCAGCAGAAATGCCACCGCCGCATGGAAGAGATGCTTTCCAACGGCACCACGCTGCTGTTCGTCAGCCATGATATCAACCAGGTGCAGCAGCTGTGCCAGCGCTCCATCTGGCTGGATCACGGTGTTCTGCGCGGGGATGGGCCATCGCGTGAAGTCTGCGCGGACTATGTGCGCGCTATGGAGGCCGGTGAAACCTGATGGAAAAGCTGCTGACGGTTTCGGTTGCCGCCTATAACGGCGCTGCCACGCTGCAAAAAGCGCTTGAATCCTGCCTGGTGGCGGATGAAAGCCTGCAGGCGTTGCTGGATGTGATCATTATTGATGATGGCTCCACCGATGGCACCGCCGCGCTGGCGCAGGCCTTTGTGCAGGCACACCCCGGCAGTTTCCGGCTGGTGAGCAAGGTGAACGGCGGGTACGGCTCCACGCTGAATACCGCGGTAGAGCTGGCCTCCGGGCGGTACTTTCGCACGCTGGACTGCGATGACTGGTTTGACACCAATGCTTTGCAGACCCTTTTGCGCCGCCTGCAAACCTGCACGGCGGATGCGGTATACACCAACTACCGCACCGTGCAGGAAAACGGCAGCGGAAAGGCCTTTGATGTCTGCTGCAAATTTGATACAAACCGTGTGTATGCTGTGGGTGAAGTGCAGCAGGCCACACCTGATTTGTGCATGGAGATGCACGCGCTGACCCTCTGCACCAAAACTCTGCGCGCCGCATGGCGCCCCATGCCGGAGCATTGCAGCTACACGGATATGGGCTATACGTTTGTTGGCATGGCTGCGGCGCAGACCATCTGCTTTGTGCCGGTGGTTCTGTACCAGTACCGCCTGGGGCGGGATGGCCAGAGCGTGAGCATGGCCAGCTACCGCGCCCACACGCAGGATTACATCCGCGTAGCGCGCATTCTGTTGGATGTTGCCGAACCGCTGGCCGCACAGCCTGCCCCCGCCGGGCGGGACCTGCTGCTGGTGCAGCGGGCGCGGGATGTGGCGCAGTACCTGATTGAGCTGTACCTGCGCTTTCCCCCCGACCGTGAAACCGGCCTGGCCCTGCGCCAGTATGACGAGATGCTGTGCCAGACTTACCCACACATCGCTGCCATGATGACCAACAAAAACACCCGTCTGCTGCGGGCCGGGCGTTACCTGCCCTACCGCACATTGAGCGCATGGGCGCGCGGAAAACAATCCAACGGCGGCATTTTATAATGCTGTGCCGGATACTTGAATACTTTGCCGGATATGATAAGGCAAAAAGTGAAAGGAGAATACCGTATGCTGCTGCAAAAGCTGCTTTGGCCCCGCGTGGGCATATGCACCGAGGACCGACTGTATTACCGTATGAAAGCCCCCAGCTTCCGCGATGAGGGGGATATCCTGCGCATTGAGCAGGGCGAACGCGTCTGCTTTGATACCTACTTTAACAGCGTCAGCGCAGACAAGTGGCGCCGCTACACCGCCGCGCAGAATTTTTCGCTGCGGCTGAAACTGAGCGGCAAGCTGCGCGTTGTGCTGTGCAGCCGCCATTTCATCAACAGCCAGAGCGTGCGCGCCGTGCTGGCCGAAAAAGTAGTGCAGGCGGATTCCGTGCAGGAATTCTGCTTCGATTTTCCCAAGGGCGCTGACGGCATGCTGTTTTTTGAGCTGCAGGCCCTGAGCGGCAATGCCGCCTATTGCGGCGGCGCTTATGAGTGCGATGCCGCTGAAAAGGATGTGCAGCCCGTCAAAATCGGCGTGGATATCTGCACCTTCCGCCGGGAGCCGTTCGTTATGGGCAACATTGCCCGCATGCGCAGCGATATTTTGGAAAACGCCGCCAGCCCGCTGCACAACCACCTGGAAGTGTTTGTTTCCGATAACGGCCAGACGCTGGATTACGATAAGCTGAACAGCGATACCGTGCATGTTGTGCCCAACGCCAATGTGGGCGGTGCCGGCGGCTTTACCCGCGGCATGATCGAGATCCTGAAAGCCAACGAAAATGGCGCAGGCGTTACCCATGTACTGGTCATGGATGATGACATTGTGCTGGATACCGATGTGCTGCTGCGCACCTACACCCTGCTGAGCCTGCGCAAGCCGGAATATGCGGATATATTTGTCGGCGGTGCCATGCTGCGGCTGGACCGCCCTAACATTCAGGTAGAAAACGGCGCCGCCTGGAACCAGGGCCAGTTGATCAGCCACAAAGCCAACTTTGATCTGACCAAGGTTGACCTGTGCGTTGCCAATGAGCTGGAAGAACGCCATGAGTATAACGCCTGGTGGTACTGCTGCATCCCCATTGCCGTTGTGCGGCCGGACAACCTGCCCATGCCCATCTTTATCCGCGGCGATGACATTGAATACGGCCTACGCAACTGCAAACGCCTGGTCACCCTGAACGGCATCTGCGTATGGCATGAGCCGTTTGAGAGCAAGTATTCTTCCTCGATGTACTACTACATCCTGCGCAACCAGTGTATTGACAACAGCATGCACTGCCCCGGCTATGATGCCAACGCCCTGAAAGCCGACCTGCGCAGCCAGGTGATGGGCGAAGTGAACCGCTACCGCTATAAGAATGCTGACCTGCTGATCCGCGGCGTGCGCGACTTTTTGAAAGGCATTGACTGGCTGGAACAGACCGATGCCGAAGCCCTGCACAAAGAGATTATGGCATATGGCTACAAGGCCCAGCCGGTGGACCAGCTGGATGTTCCGTTTGATTATTCCCGCTACCTGTACGCCACCAAAGAGGAAGAAAAAAACAAGGGCAAGCTGAAAAACCTCAAGGTCAAGCTGACCCGCAACGGCTGGCTGGTGCCCCCCACCCGCGAAAACACCGTTGTGAGCATGATGCACATGACCGCCTACAATGCTTACCGCGTGCAGAAGGTGCTGAACTATGATTCCAACTCCCAGAAAGGCTTTGTGACCGAGCGCAGCAAGGAAGAATACAGCCGCTGCGTGCGCGAGATGAAAGCCTGCATGAAGGAGATCGACGCCCAGTTTGACGCTGCCGCCCAGAGCTACCGCGAGCGCTGCGGCGAAGTGCGCAGTCTGGACTTCTGGAAAAAGTATCTGAACCTGAACAAGTAATTTTACCGGGCCTATCCCCGGTCTTCCCTGGAAAGGAATCTTACACTTATGGCCAAAAAAGAGGCAAATTCGTTTGTTCTTACCATTGCGGGCATTGCTGCTGCCACCGTGATCGGCGTGGTCGGGGTCAAGCTGACCCCTGCCCCGCATGTGATTTTCAGCCTGGCCCCCAGCGCAGAACCACAGGCTACCGCTGAGCCGGATCCCATCAGCTGCGTGCTGGCCGGTACCGGGCAGGTTGTGGATTTTGCGGATCCCGGCGCAGAGGAATATGTTTCCCTGCTGGATACCGACAGTCAGAGCCTGACCGAGCGCTATGCCCTGCCCGCTTTGGAGCGGATGACCCAGTCCGACACCGAAAGCCTGATTGCTCCTTTGCAGGTCATCCAGCGCATTCAGACCCTCGGTATTGACCCTGCCACCTTTGATACCCCGGAGGCCAACTGGAAAAACCTGTACAACTCTGTCATGACCCGGCTGGCCCCCCTGGCCACCGCCGAAACCACCCAGGCTGTGAATTTTACCGGTTCCAGCCTGGCAGAACTGAATGACTTTCTGGCAGCCAACCCCGGCAGCACGGTGGAGGTCATCTCCCCTGCTCTGGTGATGGATGCCACCCTGGTGGTACCCACTGGTACGATCCTGCACGGCAACGGCGCAGTGCTGACCCCCGGCAATGAAACGCTGGACAAAGCCATTGTTCTGGACCAGGCGGAAAATACCGCCGTGACCGGCTTTGTCATCAACGGCGGGTGCAATTACGGTGTGTATGTCAAGAATTCCAGCAGTTTCTATCTGGCTGACCTTGACATCAGCAATGTTTCCCTCAAGGGCCTTTGCGTTATGGGGGAGAACACCGGCTTTGCACTGGTCAATAACAGCATCCATGAAAACCAGAATGGTGCCATCTTCCTGAACGGCGAGATCAGCAATGGCGTGATCGAGGGCAACCGCATTGAAAATAACTCTGGTGCCCGCAACCTGACTGCCGGGCTGGTGCTCTGCTCCATGCCCATTGAGGACATTGAGACCGCCTACAATCCGTTCCCGGATGAAATGCTGTACGATATTTTACAGTCTCCCCATCAACTGGTTGTGCGCGGCAACACGGTTGCGCAGAACCATTCCTCCGGCATTTATTCGGAAAGCGGTTACCTGAACTATTATGTAGAGAACACGATCTACAAGAACGAAAAAGAAGGCATGTGCCTGGATTACGGCTCCTTCGGCAACTACATTACCGGATGTGAGATCCGCCAGAACGGCGGCCGCAACCGCATGAGTGATGAGGATCTGGAAGCTGACTTTATTCTGGATCAGGGCCGCATGGCAGATGGTTCCTCCCCCGCCAAGCTGCCCGGCATCTCGCTGGATAACACCGCCTACAACACCATTTACGGCAACATTGTGCGGGACAATTACGGTTCCGGCATCAAGGCTGTGCGCTCGGCGTTCAGCAACACCATTCTGTGCAACCAGATCATTGACAACAACCGGGGTGCCAGCGATACCTTCCACTTCTTTGGTATTGAGCTCAGCACTGACCTGAACGCGGACGAAGCCGTGCAGGGCCTGGATTTTACCCCCTGCTATGAGAACATCATTGCCCGCAACACCATTTCCGGCGGGTATTACGCCGGGGTGTTTATGGGCGAAGATGCGTTCATGAATGATATTTTTGACAATACCTTTATGGACTGCACTGACTGGGCTATGGAATCCCTGAGTGAAAAATACAACTCTACCCTGAACAATATGGCAAACATGCCCACCCGCGGGATCGAACTTTCTAACGGTCAGGGCTGATGCCGCGAGGCTGCTACATGAAACAAACACTGCAAAACCGTTTCCCGCGCCGGTGGCTGCTGCTGGCTTTTGTGCTGAACTTTGCCATTGCCGCGGCTGCACTGCTGCCCTACATGATACGGGACGGCGGCCTGCTGTTGGTTGCGGCGGATTTTGACGCAGAACAGCTCTCCTACAACATGCTGTGCAACAACGCCATCAAAAGCGGCGAGGTGCTGTGGAACTGGCGCATTGATATTGGTTCGGACTTTGTATCCTCGTTCAGCTTTTACACCCTTGGCAGCCCGTTTTTCTGGCTGAGCTTTTTCTTCCCCGCCAGCGCGTTTCCCTATCTGGTCGGCTGGATCTATATGCTCAAATATGCTGTTGCTGGGCTGACCTCGTTTGCCTACTTCCGCCGCAGTGCCAGCGAGAAAAGCGCCCTGCTTGGCAGTGTGTTGTATGCATTTTCCGGTTTTTCCTGCATCAACGTGGTGTTCTATCACTTCCATGATGTGATTGCCCTGTTCCCGCTTTTGATGCTGGGGCTGGACAAACGCATGCAGGAGGGCAAAAAAGCTCCGTTCCTGTTTGCCGTTGCCATCAACGCGCTGGTCAACTATTACTTCTTTATCGGGGAAGTTTTCTTCCTGGTGTTTTACTATATTACGCGGTATCTTTTTGGCGGCGAGGACGCACGCCCCGGGGCGGATCTGCGCAAAAATGCCCGCAAAATTCCGGCCTGCATCCTGGAAGGCTGTCTGGGCGTCGGCATGGCGGGGGTACTGTTCATCCCCTCCATTGCGGCGG
>ENA-OPAH01002151-OPAH01002151.1-human-gut-metagenome-genome-assembly--contig:-NODE-2151-length-11598-cov-3.405960_pt1 | contig 11598 bp, 5 predicted proteins | sample MGYA00241050_ERZ501416 | MGnify/ENA primary metagenome ERZ501416 (study PRJEB25962, sample SAMEA2042632) | human gut metagenome | biome: human gut; feature: human-associated habitat; material: faeces... | reverse complement strand
GAAGGCATTGAGCCAGAACAAAAGCCCGCTTTTCGCATTGAATTTTGCCGAGCCTGTCGTTATCGACCCAATGCTGGTGTATGTGAAACCGGCTCCCGAAGCGGTGAAGGCTCGCCATTTGGACGGTAGTGCTTATCTGGATTTCCCGGTGAACCAGACAGCCATTCATCCGGACTATCGGAACAACCCGGCCGAATTGAAGAAGATCCAGCAGACGGTCGAAGCGGTGAAGAACGATCCGTATGCAACGATTACCAGCTTGTCGATCAAAGGATATGCTTCTCCCGAAGGCACGTACAAAGGGAATGCTTATCTGGCCGAAAATCGCGCCAAGGCTTTGCTGAATTATGTGAAAGACCGCTATGACCTCTCGGGCGTAAAACTGTCGGTCGATTTTGAGCCGGAGGACTGGGAAGGCCTGGAAGCGGCTGTAGAAAAAGGCAATTTGCCGGATAAGGAAGAATTGCTGGCCATCATCCGTGCCGACGAACCGGCGGATTGGGATGCCCGCGAATGGAAGTTGAAAACGCTAAATGGGGGTACTTCTTATAAGGTTTTGTTGCGTGATGTATATCCTGCCTTACGCCACTCTGATTATCGGGTAAATTATAATATTCGCAACTTTACGGTGGACGAGGCAAAACAGATCATCCAATCTGATCCTTCGAAGTTGAGTTTGAACGAGATGTTTATGGTGGCCGAAACGTATGAGGCTGGTAGTGATCCATTCAACGAAGTGTTCGAAATTGCGGTTCGTATGTATCCGGAGGATGCAGTATCCAACCTGAATGCGGCTATCAGTGCGGTGAATACCCGCCAGCTCGACAAGGCGAAACGCTACCTGGCCAAGGTGAACGACTGTCCCGAAAAGCAACTGGCCGAGGCTTCGATCCTGATGTTGGAAGGAAATTTAGATGGGGCAGAAGCAATCTTGAACAAGCTGACCGACCATCCGTCTTTAGCTGAAGCTGTACAGGAAAACCTGAATCAAATTAACGCAAAACGTAAGGAATAAAATATGAAGGGATTGAGGAATATCGGATGGATGTGCCTCGCCTGGACTTTCTTTTCTTGTACGTCAGACCTGGATATAACCCAGGGTGGTACGGCAGAAACAGATGGCGAGGGGGCCTATTTCGTTTTGGAAGTGACTGCAGCTACAGGTACTTCCACACGTTCGAACCCGACCGGAGGTGAACTGGGAGATGGTTCTGAAACAGGGCTGGATTATGAAAATCGTATTGATGATTTAATGCTTTTCTTTTATCAGGCGGAAAAACAAAGTAACGCTTCTGCTGATACGCCGATTGATAAGATCTTCTATTTTGACCGTGATAAGTTGGAAGGCGACAACCGCACCGAACCGGTACAGGTGAATTTGCCAGCCGGAGAATATGATTTGCTGGTCGTGACCAATACAGGGGATATGCGTGCCCAGTTGCAGGGTAAGACCTTGGGAGGTATACGCGATTATATCCTAACGAAGGCTTGGACGGAAAAAGACGGAAAGTATTCGCGCTTCGTGATGACTTCCAATGGACATACGGCAGACAAGGTGACGCTTTGCGGCAATCCGAAGAATGAGCCAGCCAATGCCGTGGTGGAAGTAGAACGGGTGGCGGCGCGGATTGATTACCGGGCGAAAGCGGCTATCTTTGATGTGAACGATCATGTCTATGGCCGGGCGAAGGCTTCGCTGGTGGGAGCCGTAGTCCTCAACAAGATGGCCGAAGGCTCGTATCTGCTGAAGCGGACGGCGATGCCGGACAACGGTGCCCTGACGAGCGCTTCGCCGGTTCCCTACCTGGGCGATGAGCTGCCGGTCGAAGGGGGCGTGCAGCGGAATTATGTGGTTGATCCGTGGAGCTTGAAGAAGACGGCCAGTCCTGTCAATTCTTCGTTGGCAAGCTTATACGACAATTATTATACCTCGTTTGACAAAAAACAGTCGGCGTGGGAAGCCGTGGTCCGTACCGGCAAGCAGGCGGGCGACTGGCGGGTACTCGATTATACGCTGGAGAATACGATGAGTCGCGAAGCCCAGCTGGACGCTTAACGCACGATGGTGGTTTTCCAGGTGCGCTATACTCCGAATGGATATACCGAGGGAGAGACGTTCTACCGGGTGAAAGACAAGATTTATCACACACGGGCCGAGGCCGAGGCTGCTGCCGAAGGAACAGGGGCGTTGGTGCGGGAGTTCCACAACGGCCTCTGCTATTATGTATGGCGCGTTCGCCATTCTGATGACGACAACGACGGCGCCAAGGGCATTATGGAATATGCCATCGTGCGCAACAACATCTACCGCCTGCTGGTTTCTTCGATTTATGGCCTGGGCGACGAGGTGCCTTTCCCGGACCCGGATGGGGAAGATCCGGTTGATCCAAATCCCGATCCTGATCCCGATCCTGATCCAAATCCTGATCCAGACCCAGGTCCCGACCCTGAGCCAGATCCAGATCCAGATCCAGATCCCGACCCAGATCCTGATCCCAACATTGAAATCATCGTGACGGTCGAAGACTGGACTCAAATGAAAGGTGAAGATATTTATTTATAAATCAGAAAGCATACAGATAAAATGAAAACATATACCTATTTATTACGGCTGTTGCCCGTTTGGGCTCTCCTGACGCTGGGTCTGGTCTCCTGCGAATACATCCACGAAGATTTGAAGCCCTGCGATCATTACTTGCATTTTACTTATACCTATAATATGAAGTTTGCCGATGCCTTTGCGCATGAAATGGTCAATCAGTCTGCCGACAAGCAGGTCGATCTGTTTGTGTTCGATGCCGAGGGCAAATTCCTCTCTTCGCGGGTGATTGCCGGAGATGAATTGCTGGCCAACCGGGTGAAGCTACAGTTGGAGCCGGGCGATTACCGCTTGTTGGCGTGGGCAGGACTGAATGATACGGATTATACTTGGACTAAACCGGCTGCCGGCGAGTCGATGGACGAATGGCTCATGTCGGTGCGGCAAGACAAAGGCGTTGTGGCCCGCGAGCTCTCCGGTCTCTTCCAGGGTACTTTGGAACTGACCATCCCGTCGGGGGGCGAGACCGATACGGAATTCCCCCTGGTAAAGAATACCAACAAAATCCGCCTGGCACTGATCGACGCGAACAGCGGCACGGGCTTGCAGGCCGACGATTTTACCATCCTGGCAACAACTCATAATGGCGATCTGAATGCGCAAAACCAGCCGGTGGCCGACGAAGCTGTGTTCTGGAAGCCTTATTTGCAGCAGGTGGAGACGGTGGCTGATACCGAGGGGGGAACGGCCATGCAGGCTGTTGTGGCAGAGCTGAACACAATGCGGCTGATGGATGGCTCGCAGACTTCCCTGCAGTTGTCGCACAAAGGGGAAGCGACTCCCTTCCTGCAGGTAGACCTGACTGATTTCCTGCTGCTCACGCAGATGGAATCACACGACCTGGATGCCCAGGAATACCTCGACCGTCAGGACGAATATACGATTGTGGTTTATTTGGATATCGTGGACGGAAAGGCGCATTGCCTCGAAATTATCGTGAACGACTGGACTATCCGTCTGGATGACGTCAACTTAGGAGGAAAGGAGGCTTGATATGAAGCGACAATTTTCTATATACGGAGCCTTGGCTGCCATCGCCCTCTTTTGGGGGATGCTGACCGGCTGCGAGGCGGACGATACGCCGGGCGGAAGCTCGTCGGGCGAGGTGGTGCCCGTCACCATCTCCCTTCAGATGGATGAGGTGGATCAGCTGACCAAAGCAGTGGATGAAGATGCTATTAACACGCTGGATGTTTATATCGTTCAAGGAAATCAAACGATTCATTTGACAGAATCTGATTTTGATCACACTTCTTGGAAATCTACCTCCACTGTTGAATTGGTAGATGGGCAGACTTATCAGATTTATGCCATTGCGAATGCTGATGATAATAATAATCCGTATGGTAATACTGCCCCGCAGAATGAAGAGGTTGATGCCTTTGACTGGCTGGGTGTGCAGCCAAACGCATATATGCCCATGTCCACCACAAAAGACACTACCTGGAAGGTCAGCAGTACACAACCGGAATATGAAGTCCGCCTGAACCGCATGGTGGCGAAAATGAATGTCAAGATTGTGGATGAAAGAAACACAAAAACAGATATTACGTCTGTAACCATTTCTGATTTAATGGTTGGAACCACGAATTTATATCGTGAAGGTTATGGCGAAGTTTCATTGCCTACGGGTGCTACATCGGATTGGACATGGGAAACGCCTACATTCTCAAATTCAGAAGCTAATTCGGGTGATTTCTACCTCCACGAAAACAGTGGAACATTCCCGGTTTCAGTGAAGGTTGGCAATGATACTCGAGAGGGTTCATTTACAAAGACGATTCCCCGTAACCATATCTTCCCTTTGGTGATCCACCTGACGGATTACAGTTTGAATATTGATGTGGAATATCAATTGGCTGCCATCGGCACACTGCCTGTTACAAAAAATTTGAATACTTATAGTTTTGAACTGCCCGAAGGCTGTACTTATAAAGTAACTGTTACGCCTGATAAGAAGACAGGTGAGACTTGGGCTGAAGATGCTAAGTGGACTTGGACTGTACCTGACGAATTTGGCTCCGGAAATTTGAAGGTAGATCAAACTCCATCTTGGCCTAATGGTGCATCAATCACTAACACGGATGATAATGCCGTCTTTTTCAGTGGTTCGGTTGTTTCCGTGCCAACGGTTGAAGAGTATAAAATTCCCATTGTCTTAAAGGACGGTGAAGTGACGATGAATTTCGATTTGGTTATTAAAACCCGTCCATTGAAAGACGGCGATTCAACAAAAAGCTACTCCGTTTCAGCGGAAACAGAAGCTGTACATATTGATTTGTAATAAAAAAGCAGTCAAAAGGTCGCCGCTGTTTTCGGGAGGCGATTGATTGCAGTCAGAAGGTAGCTGCCACTGTCGGGAGGCGATTGATTGCAGTCAGAAGGCTGCCGCTGTTGTCGGGAGGTGGTTGATCGTAATCAGCAGGTTCCCGATGGTTTGCGTGAGATAAAACAGGAAAAGACAATAAAAGAATAGGAGAAAAAAGATATGAGAAAAAAGTATATCCGGGTAGAAGAGATCAATTTGGTCCGGTTGGCCAACGCCGAGTTTATGAATTTTATGGAACGTTTCTTGAGCCTGCTTCCGCTGGAGGCCGAAGGTGAGCCGGAGAGTGACGAGATGGGTGCGCCCAAGCTATCAATCACGGCCGAGCAGGTGACCGAAGCCAAAGGTTACTTGGCGCAAATGAACGATCTGACCCGTATCCCGCAAATGAAGGCGGAAACGAAACCTAAAGAGGAAGTTGACCGCAAGCGTGACAGCCTGATTTCGCTCCTCTTCAGTCGTGTCAAGACATCTCGCTCGGTGCCTATCGAGGCAGAAAGTAAGGCTGCCGAGCAACTCTATATCGTGATCAGTCCGTATCGGGGTATCGGCAAGCTGCCGTACAATCAGGAGACGGAGATGATCAAAGGGTTATTGTTGGACTTGCGGAAGTTGGAAAACAGCGAGGCTGTACGCACGCTGGGACTGGATGCGTACGTCGACGAGCTGGACAATTGCAACAAGCAGTTTGAGGCATTGGTGAAAACGGCCGATATGAAGAATTCCGAACTGGGCTTCAACGAGCAGATGCGCGACCTGCGTGTAGCCATGACCGACCTCTACCACGAGATGACCGACTATGCCTTTGCGACGAACCTGCTCAACGAGACGGAAGAGTCGCTTTACTTCATGTCCGGTCTGAATGCCCTGATCCACGACGTCGAATCCATCTACAAACAGCGGTTGAACAGTCGGAAAAAGAAAGAAGAAGAGAAACCTGCGGGCGAAGGCGGCGATTCCGGCCTCGAGCTCGTCCCGGTGGATAAAAATTGAGAATTGACAATTGACGATTGATAATTGAGAACCTTTTCGCCTGTCGTAGGGAGCTACCCGAAGGGCTGAAGGGTTAGCGACGAATAATAAATTCCGGGTTTCCACCCGGGGAGAAAGGAAAATGATATGAAGATAATGGACATGTATAAGAAAACAGCCGCCCTCTTCTTCCTGATGGTGGCTATCCTCGCGCCAGTCCAGGAGGCGTGGGGACAGGTGACGGGGGATCAGTATGAGACGATATCTGAGGCTATATCTGACGATTTTTTTACTGTGGAGCTGAAGGGTGAGGATGACCAAGACATCGGGAAAGCCTTTGATGGGAATTATGACGGCGACGGCAGTTGGTGGGAGGCAAAAACAGCCGGGGAGAAGACAATCGTGATCTCTTTCGGTGAACAACCGACCTATATCCATTCGATTGACCTGATGGGTGGTGGAAGTGGATCTACAGACGTAGATCGGAATATGAGGCCAGAGAGCGTGACAGTGGAGGGAACGACAGCGGATAATGAGGTTGTGTCGCAGAAGTTTTCTCTAAATCGGGAAGAACGATACGCGACCTTGACTTTGAATGCGGAAAATCGTAAGGAATACAGGACCCTCAAGCTGACCTTGATACCCGGTAAGAATGATCAGGGTCAGTATCATAGCTTAGTGATGAACGAGATCACTTTGCGGTCTGATGTAAAAAGCATCCAACACAAGGCCGCGAAGTGGTATGATTTGAGAGATCGCTATTCAAACGCAACAACCGGTGATACTTTTAGTGAAAAAGAAGAAATGTTTGATCTAAAAGATAATCCGTTAATTGTAGCTTCGAATTTAGATCCTATCCAGGCAACGCACACTATGATTGATACGATCTATATGCATAAAGGTACGAGTATCACTTTAACATTGCCGGATTATCTTAATAGCAATTTTAGTATCAAATCTTATCAGCGATGGTATAGCTTCCGTACGGGTAAAACATTTGAAACGAGATATCATGGGAATGATCCGACAGAAAATGTGTGGGATTTGCTAACTCCCACTGATTTGAGTGATGATGTCTATCGTTTGGAAAATGGATATGTGGGAAATCCCTTAAAAGCAGGGAATCCGGCATATCAGATGAATTTCTATTTTCCAACAGATGAAGAATTTGGACTGTGGTTTAATACAAGCATAGATGGAAATACTCCAGGGAGAGATAACAACTGGTATGTAGTGGCTTGCGATGTTTCTACCTACAAGGATTTTTCTGAAAGTAACGAGGGTGAGTTAGTAGAACCTACATTGTCTCACCGCATTCTTTATTATATTTGTGCGGTCGAGAATGAGAACAATTGGTATCCTAAGGCTTTGAAGAATCAGCATAGTTCTAGTTCTAGTTCCGATACTTATTTGGAAGAATACGAGATTACGATGCCGGCTACCAGAATACCCAATCGTACCAATGAATTGGTAGCCCTTTCGAAAGACGCGCGGAGTTATGTCCTTCCCGATGGAACTGAAAATTCCGGAAGTTTAACCGTCACTATTGAAGAAAATACAGCGGGGATTTCTTTAACTTCTTCTGCTACATCTACTACTGGTTCGGATTTTGTAAACCTGACAGGTTCGAACCGCTGTATATTCTTTCTGTATCCTTCTGATGGTGGAAATACTGATGGTACATATTCGGTAACACAACCTGATGATGGTAGTATCCCGACCGCGACAATTCTGGTAAAAAGCGATGATTACAGAATTGCCCGCTATAAATTGAAATTCGTGGAAGAAAGCCGTTTGCTGTCGCAGTCAATGGTTAAAGAAATTGATAACCCAACAGGACAAACAGATAATGCCAGTTGGCGTAAGTTGACCTACCGTACACCGAAGGCACTTGCTGAATCAGATATGTATGAATTACTTACCGAATTGAATTTTGATTATAATAACAACTTCACAGAATTAGATCAATATCGACCTGATGAGTATTATCCGTTTCCCATGGCTTGGAGCTACAGCAGCTATGGATTCTATGATGGTTCTAAGGCAACATATCATGCGGGTAATCAGAATTGTGCGCAATGGGGCTATTATGCAATTACGAGCGACTATGTGGAATGTCAAGATGGTGGTTGGGGGAAATCTTTTGCAGAACCTGTCCCTTTGAAAAATAGTGAAGGAAATGAAAGTACCTATCACCTATATGTGGATGCTTCAGATCGTGCCGGGGTTATTGCTCGTTTGCCTTTCCGTGAAAATCTTTGTCCGGGTTCAGAATTGTTTGTCTCAGCTTGGGTGAAAAATGCGAGGGAAAATGATAATACAGACAATGCGGCTATCTTGTTTACGATTTGGGGAATTGAAGAAAGTGGCAATCGAGTTCCGCTTTACCGTTATCAGACAGGGCAAATACCATCGACCTATATTCCTGAGAATGTAGGGTTACCAGGATTTGACTTAGATAATAATGAATGGATGCAAGTTTATTTCTCATTCATAGATGATTCGGAAATAGATTTTGATTCGTATGAGGTTCAGTTGGATAACAATAGTGCATCTACTCAAGGAGGTGATATGTATGTAGATGATATTCGGGTATATATGGCAAGACCACGCGCCAGCATTAAGCAGAAACGAATAGAATGCGATAAACGGACTATGGTTAACTTCCGCATTAATTGGGATCAACTTTACTCTCGTTTGGGCGGAGATTTTGTAGTTGATGAAATAGATGGAATTGATTTTTGCATGCTTGATACTTTGAAGTATCGAGAGGTGATACCTTATGCGGAACGGGCAAGTGCTACTCAGGATGAGATAAAGGAGGCTATTCAAGCTTCCGCCGTTTGGATCGGGAATAATACGGAGGATGCCTCCAATTATTATAATCAACAATATGGAACCCTGTATTATAAATGGGATTTTAATGAAAATAGAGTGTATAATGATTCGGATGGAGACTGCTTGGCGGCTAATAATAATATTGGTACATCTGATTCACCTAAATATGCTTTTTATAGTCTGACAGAGAATGATGAAAACTATTTGGCTGTAGATATCCAAGCCGAATTGGTGCCCACCCGAACTTATTGGTTGCTGATACAAGACCACGAAGGAACTGTGCTTACTCAAGAGAATTTTGCGTCCTGTTTTGGAAATCCGGATGATAATTGTGCGATGCGGAGTAAACTTTCGGTTGAAGGCCAGAATTTGGTGAAGATAAATGGAGAGGTCGTGACGGATGAAAATCTACAAAACTATTGTATAGGTCAAAGTTTTGAGTTCTCCGTAGATATGAGAGCTTTTGATGATAGTGGCGATGAAGTTGAAGAGGATGCAAGTAATATTTATTTTGATTGGTTCTTTGGTTCTAAAGAAGAGTTTGAGGAAAAGCAAGCTAATTATGGAAATGTTTCTTTGGAAGAAGCTTTAGATGCGTTTCGATATTATTATCATGATAAGGGTGATCTCACAGGGGTTACTGAACAAGGTGATCTTACAGAAACCCATATAAGTCTTATTCAACATTATTTGGAACAAAATCCGGATGGAGAGGGATTAAATTCTCAATTAGTTTTGTATAGGAAAACACTTGAAATCCGATTATTGGAAGATGGCTTGAAGCTGGCTGTAATCCCGATTAATCCAGAACCGGATGATGAGCAGATATTCTGTTTCAATCCAAGTTTTTTGGAGTTGGGAGCAAATGGCAAAGCCCCGCAAGTACAACCCGGATTTGAATATGTGGATTATCAGGATGCGAATGGAGTTACCAACGATGCCTATAATCCGGCAATGCGTATCGGATTAAAGCAAATTAAGGCTTCTGAATCTGAAAATAATACGATTACGGTGAATCTGCGAAACGCGAAGTTTGCGTATGGTGATAGTGATACTAATAAACCTGCAAATTATAAACCAGAACATTTAGGACTGATGGATGAAGATGGTGATGATAATGCAACAAGTAAAGGATATATTTATTTGGTAGGTTCTGATGATCCGGCATACGCTGATCTGTTTGGTGAAGATATGCACCAATATGTAATTGGTACTGTGGAATCGCTATATGCGAAACCTTCTCCTGATACTCCTGATGATAATAAAATGACAATCAAATTTAATTTGACTGATCCGATGGAAGCAGGAGGTAGTGATGCTTTTGATCCTAAAGAAGGGTATTCATATACGATGCATATTCATGTGGAAGAAAAAACTAACGGTGGTACGAGTATAACTTCCAGTTGTTATGGAAATATGAATCTCGTCATGAAAGTCGTACCGGAATATTTGGAATGGTCAGGAACGAAAACCTCCGATAACTGGCATGATGATGCGTTGTGGAAACGCATTCCGTCTGATAGAATAAACAAAGCAAAAGAAGAATCTTCTGATTATTTTACGGATGGAAGTAATAAGACAGAAAAGGCTTATGTCCCAATGCTCTTCACGAAGGTGATCATGCCAAAGGATAGTAAAGTTGAATTATATAAGGCTGGATTTGAAGGGAACTCTAGTGTACTGAAAAATATGACTTGGGAGACTGAACGACCTGACCATATTAATCCTCCTGCTATCGTAAATATAGAAGATGGCCAACCGATTTATTACGACATGATGGTTTATTCTGCAAACGGTGATAATACAGATATGGTTACCAAACCATTCCGTGTTAATTTGTGCAATGAAATCCACTTCGAGCCGGGAGCGGAGATGATGCATGCGGAATTATTGGATTACAAGAAAGCATGGGTAGATTATCAGTTGGCAGGAGACCGGTGGTATGCTCTTTCTTCACCGCTGAAAGGCGTTGTTTCAGGTGATTTTTATACGGATCCATCAGGTATGGAAGCACAGGAATATTTCACAGATATAACTTTTGATGGAAAGATTAATGGGACTATTTCTTCTGCCGGGAATGTTAACGAAAACAACAGCCGTACCAATCCATCCGTTTATCAGCGTGGTTGGAAAGGAGACGATGTTACGATGGTGGGTGTTGGTTCAGGAGATACAGGGGAACGAGCCATTGCCGGTAACTGGAGTGCTGTCTATAACAAGGCAAATGAAGGATATGATGCAGCAGGTACAGGCTTCTCGTTGAAGGTATTGGATTTACCGGAAGGAACAAATAATGCAACCTTCCGTTTGCCAAAGGCGGATACGAAATATACCTATTCTGGCGGAACAACAACTGCTCAGGAAACAGATCTAATCACTCGAACAAATGCCAATAAGTTGCATATAACGGATTTGAGTAAAGAGACAGTAACTTCAATTTCTGTTCCTTTGAAAGTTAACGGTGATAATCCGTATTACTTGGTGGGCAATCCATTCATGGCACATTTGGATATGAGTGCGTTCTTTAATAATGATGTTAACGGTTCTGTCTTGGAAAAGAAGTATTGGTTGGTAACAAATGGTAATCAAACAGCTGCGGTAGGTACAGGAGATGGTTCATGGGTTGAAGTTGGTGATAATTCAACCGCAAAAATAGCCCCTCTACAATCCTTCTTCGTTCAAAAGAAGACAGGTGCAAGTAGTAATGTCATCAAATTCACCCAAGATATGCAAGTCTTAGGTGGCACAGGCGATGGATTACGCAGCGCGAATGCCCTGACCATTACTGCCACAACGACCGACGGGCGGACCAGCCGGGCAGCTGTGGCCTACGATATGGCAGCTTCGGCCGACTACGAAGCAA
>ENA-OPAH01002148-OPAH01002148.1-human-gut-metagenome-genome-assembly--contig:-NODE-2148-length-11603-cov-4.336595_pt1 | contig 11603 bp, 9 predicted proteins | sample MGYA00241050_ERZ501416 | MGnify/ENA primary metagenome ERZ501416 (study PRJEB25962, sample SAMEA2042632) | human gut metagenome | biome: human gut; feature: human-associated habitat; material: faeces... | reverse complement strand
AATGCACAGGAAAACTTGCATCCGAAGAAAGTGCAAACTGAAGCTTATCTTCCCCCTTTAAAGAATATGGAACAAATAAAGCAGAAGGGTTAATATATAAAGGAGTTTTCTCCTGAGGGTAAGGCACTGTCCGCACATTCGCATGGATACACTTTTGATCCGAGTGTCCGGAAACACTCATCACAGTCAGACAAAGCCCCCATACGATTACAAAAATCTTTTGCAAATTATTTTTCATGGCATATACTATTCTTTTCTCCGCAAAGATAGTCTGCCACTGAAAGACACTTCTTTCAATACTGTTGCAAACAATTTCAAAACCGTTGAAAAAACAGCCCCGTAAGGCTGTTTAGTCCACTTTTTATAGGTTAATCCATAGTTTCCCGCAAAGCCTTGCAGAGCTGGTCGGGACAAGAGGTCGGTTTCCCTCCACAACGGATACCTTCCAGACGAGCAATCACTTCATCTATTTTCATACCTTCCACCAGGGCTGAAATCCCTTTCAAGTTTCCATTGCAACCACCGGTAAAATGCACGCCCTTCAGTATGCCATCCTCTACCTCGCATATATCGTCATCAGAAGATGTCCATTCCACGTCATGACTGCATCCCTTCAGATCCAGAGAGACCGTATCTTCCACGTCCATCTCCACTACTGTCTTATTCAGTTCCGGCGTTTCTACTGTCACCTGACAGGATTTTTTCTGCGTTCCCTTCTTTACCGTAATGGTTGCCTTGCCTTTTCCTTTTGCGACCACTTTTCCGGCGGAGACACCAGCCACCGCTGTATTACTGCTGCCCCAGGAAACGATTCCTGCACCACCCTTTACCGTAAGTTTCCTGCTCTGTCCTCTTACAAGCACAATCTTTGTACTGCTGATCGACAGCGGACTTATCTTCGGTCTGGTGTTCTTTTTCTTCGTTGTCTTCTTCGTGGTTGTCGTGGAAGATTTCCGCGTCTGCGAATATCCGCCCGATGAGCCAAAACACTTCTTGCACGGTGTCAGACCGCGTGCCAATGCATTGGAAAGTGTCGTCTGATAAAAATTTCCCCGCCCGCATTTGTGGGTATGGTATTTACTGCCGGTTGGCGTCACATAGACCATTGTCTGTGCCTGTGCCGTTACCATGCCGGCACTGTCACCGACTGGCAAAATCATCATAAAAAATACAAGTGTAAAACTTAGAATTGTTTTTTTGATTGTTTTCATCAATTGCCTCCTTATCTTTTCCTCCGCTTTAAACATGTCTTATATTTTTATCATACGCCTTCTTATTTTCGAGTACAATACCATTTTCCCAAATTGACAATTCGCGTTTTGTCAAAAAACAATCTCCTGCATACCATAAGGAAAAAGGAGTTTTTTATGCTCGCTCCTCATTTTATCCAGCTCTTAATATCTTCACGTCCTGCCGCTATCGCCAGAATAAAGCCACTTGTGAATACTCCTTTTGTGTTTTTCTTCGCAGTTAATACATTAAGGGACACAAGTGGTTTTTTCAATATGTTGTTATTAATTTATGGTGCTGGGCTTCCACCATTATGCCAGAAGCCTCTATTTTATTTCTATTTTTTCCTGATATCCGGCCAGCCGGTCCAGGCGCATTTTTTCTGCCACCGGAAATAACTCTGTATCCGTGATGCGTTCCAGACTTTTTATCCGTTTCTCGGAAATTGTTTCATTCGACTTGCTTTTTTCATAATCCTCAACTGTCATGTGCCAGTAATGAAATTCTCCTGCATAATACTCAGAAATTTTCTGCGCAATCAAAAGCCCCTCCGGATCCAGATCTCCCGCATAATATACCACCGTTCCCGATGCCGCCAGAAGATCTAACGTAACAAGCCCTGCCAATCGCGGCTGCCCGTTCATACACATACAGGAAACCTGCTTTGTGTGCCCTGCGCAAAGGCCTGCAAATACGGACGGATTTTCCACGATATACATTTCATTATCTTTGCAAAATATGCTGTTCCACTTTGAAAGGACTGCAAGCGGAATCTGTACCATATCATCCTCCTGCCAGAACCCTTCCATCCCCATATGCAAATCACCATCCTTTTTCTGAGCCTTTACATGCGATAACATCACATAATTTGATATATCATCAATAAGGATTCCCTCTGCCAGAAAACATCTTTGCCGGAAAAATGCCGGAAAAATTTCCGATTTCTGTGGGAATACCTTTCTCTGCCGCAATTCCATCTGGATCACCTGATACAAAAAAGTTCCCCAGGAACCTTTTTGATCAAATGCATGTGGATTTCCAGTGATTTCCGTTGCAAAAACAGCAAGATACTTTGTCTCGTTTTTTCTGAATGGAAAACAATTATAGATTTCTGCACCAAGCATCAAAGACTGCTCCCACTCATTTAAATTTTTTATGTGACCTGCCTTTATCACATCCAGCAGTTCTGACAAGACTTTTTCCACAGGTGTTCCCTGATATTTTTCCTTCCAGTGTTGTAAAAAACGGTCTTTTTTCTGTTCTTCCAACTGTCGTTCTTCTTTTTTACCTACCAGTTTTTCCCGAAAATATAACTCCAGCAAATGCTCTGGTGTCATATTAGAAAACCTGCTGCTTAACAATGCCTGGGAAAAACGCTCCGCTGATACCGTCACACTCTTTTTCCCATGGTAACTCTTTGCAAAAAATCCCTCAAGTCCTTCGACTTCCTCCGCTGTAATTTTTTGTAACACAACTTTTCCTGAAAAAGATCCATAAGACCGGTACTTTTCCCAAAATCCACGAAAAACTCTGTTCCACACGGGATTGGATTTAAAATAGGCGATACAATTATTCTCCTGCTGACTGTTCAATCTCTGTCCTCCGTTGTTCTACAGCCTCTTCACTTTCCATAAGTTCTCTGGAATGCCCATTCCACACATAAGGCATCACTGTCACAAATTTTGCATTTTCCGGTCGTATTAACTGGTAGATGGCAACCGCGTCCAATGTATCACAATCTCCCCAAAGTACCTGTGAATTGATAATAAAATCAAAGGAAAACTCTGTCATGAGACGGAACATGTCACGGATGTTACGGTTATCAACGCCAGCAAATGCCTCATCCAGCGAAACCAGACGCGGTGCATCTGCACGTCCTCCCTGATATTTTGCAACAACTGCGGAAAACAGCGGTACATACATAGACATCGCTTTTTCTCCGCCACTGAAGGTTCCAAACACACTGTTGGTAAGCTCCTTAACACGCTCTCCCTTTTTCTGGGAAAACAGTTGAAATTCAAACCACTTACGATAATCCAACGTCTCTTTCATAACCTGGTAAAACGAAATCATACCGCCACTGTCCGAGGCTCTCCTTCTTGCTTCTTCGACTTTTGAGCGAAAATGTGTGGACAGGCGTGCTGCCTCTTCTTCACTCATTAACCGGTAATCCTTCTTTAACAGTTCTACCAGTTCTTTTGTATCCAGCTGGTTTTCACTCTCTGCCGTCTTGCTGCGCCAGCGAAGGCTCAGCTTTAAGCCACTCGATGTATTCATGCTGCCCATCAGTGCATTCATCTTTTCTACCCATGCATTGGAAGCATTAATTTTGCCGCGGATTTTACGACTGACCGTATTGGCCAGAATATCTTCAAACAACTCACGGTCCCCCGCTTTAATCAGATCCTGTAACTGTGCGATATCTTCTTCCAAATGTGCCAAAAGCCGTGAAAACGGAAGCTTTATTCCCTGATAACGCGCTGTGAAATCCTGACGGACAGCCTCGGCTTCTCCCAATGGCCGGTTTTCATCCAGTTCTTTAAATAATTCCCCCTGCATCACCTGATACTCATTTAAAAAGCCCCGGTTTTCGAAATAAATCTGATTCAGACTCGTAATTACATTTTGCTTTCCAAGCGATTTCGTATCAGCCTCCAGATATTCGCAAATACTGTTTACGTCCGTCTGCATTTCTTCTGGAAACCTGACATAAGCAAGGGCAAATTCTGCCTCGTAACATTTCCCCCTCCAGATACGCTTTTGTTCCAGAATCTGTTTCTGGCTTTCGCCTGCTTCTTCCTGCTTACGCAATGTATCCAGATGCTCCTTTATTCCGGCGCGTTTCTGCAGGCATTGGTTCAGATGCTCTGGATATTCCTTCAGCCATGTAATACAGGCATCCAGCCGATCGGAAACAAATAATCAGTTTAAAAATCAAACGGATTAAAGGCTATCCCCTATTGGCGTAGAGGATAGCCTTTCCGTTTATTTGCGGTTATGTTTATTGTCTATGTATGTCAAGGCTGCAAATACAACCAGTAAAAGTGTAAGCACTTCTAAAGTATTCATACCGACCTCCTTTCTGTTTCCAGAAAGGACAACCGCAAGACTATCCCTACTGCTCTAATCTGACTGAAGAATATTATATCACGTGGTGTCAGATTTTACCAGTACCGACTTCCATTCTATCCTGCTTCCCAAATCACACGATTCACTACTGCACAACTAACATCAAACAACGTCTACGTCATCATTAAACGCAAGTGTCAAGTAAATCTATTCGCCCTCAATACTCTTTTTCTTCTGTAGAAGATTCTAAAAAGCAAGATCGCATTCGTATATACGTATTTATTATTTTATAAAATTTTCATTGTGTCAGGCACTCCTTGCATATTATCAATCATCAATGCTCGATTGTCAACGTTCAAATAGCGGACAATATAAAATCAAACCAGAACGCCTCGCACGAGTCTCCTGTTCTCCAGACTGATTATCGTAGCTCGCCATAAAATCATCGTAATTCATTTTGGATATCAGTAAGCTCTGCAACTGAATATCCTTCTTTTCCGCAGATGAACAACATCTGTCTTTTGGACATACCTGTTTTTGGCTTTTTGAGTTCAAAATATCAGATATTTGACAACAACCGGGTTATCGAACAAAACTTCGAACAACTGGCTTAATGGCATTGCCCCTTGTTATCATAAAAATTAATATTTTGTATTTCTGCCTCCAGTTCCTGAATTGAATTTTTTAATTGAATGGACAACCAGTTTTCGAACGGCTGAAGTATCTCCATCTTTTGGTGAACAATTTGTAAATGATTATAAACGAGCATGACATCACTATGTTTCTGATTAAGATTTCCAGTAAACAACTTATATGCTAACAGAAAATATGGTAAAGCGAATTTGATTTGTCCATCTGAAAGATATGTTGTTCCCATTCCATCAATGGTTTTAGCTGTCTGTGGATGTGATAAACCAAGTCTGCTTATTTCTACTTCAATTGCTTTCATGTAATAGTGCCGTGCTTTTTCTAATTTCCCCATATCGGCCAATATACTTGCTAAATTTGCCATTTCCAAAGCAAAATTTTGGTTCTTTTCTCCATATATTCTCTTATAGATATTAAGAGATTTTTGGGTGTATTTTATGGCATTATCATACTGTTTAAGTTTCCAATATACACTGCCGAGGTTATTATAGGTAATGGCAATATTTGAATTCATACAGCCAATCTGTTTTTCTTTAATTTTAAGAGCAAGCATTAAATATTTTAAAGCGGATTCTTCGTCATGCTTCTGATGGTATGCTTCCCCTATATTATTATAATCTGCTGCAATTTCAATATGATCATCGCCCAATATTTTTAATTCGATGTTGATGCATTTTTGATACCAAGAAATTCCTTGGTCGTAGTCTCCATTTCTTACTAATGCCAATCCTAAATTATTATAGGCAATTGCAGTATCAAGGCTTTTTTTACCTAAGCTTGTCTCCAAAATACTAATAGCTTTCTTATGCCATTTGATTGCTTCCGAATAGCTACCAGTTCTTGTATGCAATAAACCAATATTATCATATTGTATTGCTGTCTCGGAGTGCCTTTTACCTAGATAAAGTTCTTTTATTTGAAGCGAATTCAAATAATTACTAAAAGCATTATCAAAAATTCCACAATCGTCATAACAGTCGCCTATTTTATCATACAAGTTTGCCATTTTTAATTTTAGATTTTCTGTTTTGGCAAGTCTAGAATAATGTTCGGCAATAGATTCTGCATGAATAGCTATTGGCATAAATTGTGATACACTATCAGCTTCCTCACACGAAGTAGGAAGATATGACTCTAACATATTAAAATCTAATTGGAGCCATTTGTTTACACCAGAATTATTTCCACCTTCAATTTCGTGATGCTTCCTGACTACTTCCTGAACAAGCCTATGAATATTGATATATTCAACCGTTCCACTAGCCAAAGAGTACGTTCGAAGCCCTGTTACAACCCGATTTAATGTTAGCTGTTTTGATAGTGCATTTTTCAGAGGATCCAGAAGCAGATTCCTCATTTCTGCGAAAAAATTCACTGGAATATTATCAGCTCCCATATAGGCACAAAGATTTAATAATTGCTGCGAACTATCTTCAAGTGCCGCAAATGAAATATTCCATGTTGATGTAACAATACTTGTATAATATTCTGGCGAGGCGTATTTGTCTGAAAATGCATCAACACTTGATTGTTTTAGCAATTCTAAATAATCAGAAATAGAGCAACGAACTTCTTTAATATATGCTGCTGCTTGTTCTAACGCAAGTGGTAAATAGCCTAAGCGCTTTATCAGTACAGTTGATTTTTCGGAAAAATCCTTGTACTTATAATACTCCATTTTACCTTCATTCGTTTTAGATAATCTCTTTTTCATGAAGATTAGTGCTTCATCTAAATCAAATACATCAAGAAAAAACGGAGTTCCATAGTCAAAACGAGTATTTCTTGTAGTTATAATGATTTGTCCGTTTATTTTATCAGGTAAATAAGATAGTATTGTATCTACAGTTTCAAGGTTATCCAAAATTAGTAGCCAGCTACGATTTTCAGATAACCAAGCTTTGATGGCTCTCTGTAAATCACGTATATTATAATTCTTTGGTAAAAAAAGATTAAATTGCTGTACGAAAACAGAAAAACTATTATAAATAGAAGAACTGCTTTCTGCGTCTACAAACCAAATGCAAGTTTTATATTTATAATGATAATTATAGGCATACTGAATTGAGAGCTGTGTTTTTCCAATTCCTCCAAGACCTGAAATAGTTTGACAGATACTAACAGTATCATTTTTTTCTTTATTAAAAAGTGAATCAATACTTTTCAATACATCTATTCGTCCACTAAAATATTTATTTTGCTCCGGAAGATTATTGGTACACATGGTTTCATCTTGAAACGTATTAGGTCTACTAATTGCATAAAGACACACATTTGCTAAAAAATTAGCTAAACTTTCCCTATTTGCTATTGATAACAATTCTTTCTTGTTTGATTCAGAAATAGAAGAATCATATGTAATTATCATTCTCATATTTTCTAAAAAATCGTTAAGAAGGGAAGGGAGAATTTTAGAAACGATGAAGCGTTCAAAATACGCTTCTGCATGGTCAATTACTTCTTTTTTACTAGTACCTCGTTGAATTTCAAGCTTTACGTCTCTTTTCCCTTTTAGTAAATAACTGCATTCACCTTTTCCAGCATAATATGGATTGCCATTTTTATCTTTTAAATCTAATGGCTCATAGACACAAGCTAAAAGAATGTTAACTAAATCTTCATTAGTGAGTTTGGTGACATAAATCAATTCATTTGCAAGTTTTGCAAACGTTAACATATAATCGCTCCTTTCTTGCAACTTTCTGCAACTTCAAGTAAACGACATCTTATCCAACCTAAAATATAATTGAAATGTAAAAACAGAAATACCTTATACATGAAAGGAGAACACATATGTCCTATATTAGTAATTATGGTGAATTTATTAGCATTCTTATTTGGTTTTTAGGTGGCATAGATAACTTACTATTGTCTTTGATGATTTTTGTTACTATTGAGTGTTTAACGTCCGCCTTATGTTTTCTTTCCCTATACCAGTTTTCAATAAAGTCTATTGTCCGTTGGATTGCAAATAAATTCACTATATTTCTATTAATAGGCATTGCAAATACAATCGATACTTTCTTGATTCAAAGTGGTGAATCTTTACGGACAATTGCATTGTGGTTTTATATATCCTATGAATGTATTATTGTTTTAGATAATTCAAAAAAACTTGGCTTACCTATTCCAGAAAAACTTGTTGATTTTGTACATGGAATTCTGAAGGAGTCTGGGAACGGAAAATATGATGATTAATTTTTCATACAGGTTGCATATATCCAAAATTCAACCGCCAATTTGGCTAATTATAATAGGTTGGTTATACTACGGATGAGCGTGATGCTCTCCACTCCCTGCTGAATCATTTCACTGGCGATGGAATATTATGCAGATATCGGCATAATATTCCATCGGAATGAATACAGAATGATTATTCCGCCGCACCGTAATATTCACATAATGATACAGTTTCCTTCCTTTGTTGTGAAAAGAGTGTATCAAAAAAATATAGTTGCGGACAGATACGAATGATTACGTACTTACCAACTAATATATATAATATCTTATAATATTTGTAAGGAAGTAGCTTTCTCAATTTCAATGGTTTTAAACCAATTTCATTATCGATATTTTCTTTTTTATCTAAATATTTCATATTCCTCTCTTGAATTCAACATTCTCACCTTCTTATTTGTAATGTTAAACACCAATTGCTATCCTTCTACCATGTTTTCCTGTCTAATTGCTTCATTAATCAAATTCTGAATCAACTCCATCATCATACCACTTTCAAATATTTTATTTAACAATTCTTGTATTTCAAGCATTGAATTTAACTTTACAATTGTATTTCTTCTTCCACTTCCATATTCAGCAGCTATATCCGCATTCAGAACAACTGTTGCCGGATATGATACTGTACCATACTCAACAAACATCATTCTGTATTTATAATTCTCTATACCTTTTACTTTTAGATAAACCTCAAATTTCTTTTCCTCATTATTTTGTTCCCCTAACTTGTCTTGAATATCCACATGTACAGTTTCTTCACTATTTTGATATAAATTCAAATTAGCTAATCCTGTTCTTTTTGTGTAATCATAGGAAAAAATACAACCACTATATGGCTCAATCTTTCCCTCCACATAACCTTTTGTAACTTCCACTAATTCTTTTAACTTATCCTCAATCACTTTATCCGGAGTAAGTCGATCTACCAAATCAAAATTAAATTCCATTGCCATTTCTATATCCTCCTCATACATCTTTTATCTCACACATAATCGGGAAATGATCACTTATTTCTTTATTAGGATGCATATTTTCATCCATAAGTTTCGCATAACTACACGATGTCAAAATTTTCAGACTTTCCCTTTTAAATTCAGGTAAAATGTCTTTGCTCAGAATAATTTGATCAAACATATACCACATTGGATTATGTAATTTTGCCTGATTATAATAATAAGTTCCTGGTGGGTATGAAAAGTCTCCCATCAAATTCCACATTGGATTATAAAATTTTCTATATTCAACATTGCGTACCTTTCTAGTCGGTCGATCCTCCAAATTCAACTCGGGTAAACCATGAAACCCATTAGCATTCAAACAGCCGTTATCGTATGGCATCTCATTCATATCTCCAATAATAATCGTTTTTTGCGAGTGAATTCTTTCTTCTGCCTTTTTTATATCTTCCATAATCGTATGAATAATTTCAAGACGTTCATCTCCCCCATCCCCATACATGTTGGAAAACAAATGAACACAGCAAATAATATATTGACTTTTTATAACTTGTATTGAATAATAACTTTCTTGAATATCGGGTTCAATGTCCTTATAGTTACACCAAAAACTTATTCTTTTGCAACCAATTGTATTCTGTAAGGTCAAAGAAATTCCTGCTTTATCAAAAAGCATTTTTAACTCATCTTCGTTGTCTTCATACTCAGCCATAACCAATACATCTATGCCATTGTCTATAACCAGATTAACAATATATTCATTCACATTATTACTATGTGTATTCCAAAATAAAATTTTCAAATTGTATCCCCACACTTAAAACTCGATACCATTTTCTTTATAGTCGTCACAACGAATATACAACTTTAGAACAATAGCAGCATTTCATCTATCAACAAGTTTTCCAATATCTTACTTTCCCAGCAGGAATAGTTACATAAATACTGTCATTCCATTTGCAGTTTAACCTACAGGACACTCGTTGTAAGCAGAAATACCTTTAAAAATTTCTTCTTCAATCTTTGAAAAAAGCTTCTGTATATGCTCACGGTCTATTTTACGATCCTGCTTTAATGACTGAATCAACTATGTCTAAGTAACAATTGTTACATTCAGTTGGATGATGAGATCTCTGTACTCAAAAAATTTTAATTCTATTGCGCTTACTAATATGTGATTTTCTGTTTCCTTTTGATATTTCTATTATACCACAAAGAACACCTCAAAAGAAGCGGAAAACCCATAAAAATTGCAAAGTTTAACTCTACCGTCCATTGAACAAAAAAATTCACTTTTTCTTTTCCAATCCGCATTTTGTCGTTCAAATTCACACTTCATTGCATTTTTGTTTAATTTATGATACTACGCAAACAGTTGTTAGCACTATTTTGTTATTATAAATAACTTTTCATTATTTTATAGCCTCAGAAAGGAAATCATCATGAAAAAACTCTCCACCGCCATCCTGGCGAACCTTATAACCACGAACCGTAAAAAACTCTCCATGACACAGCAATCTCTTGCTGATGCAACCGGAATCAACCGTTCCCTAATCTCTCGTATGGAAAAAGAAGACTTTCTTCCTTCCATTCCTCAACTGGAACAGTTAGGAGAAGTCCTCGGTTTCGAACCCACTGACGTATTTACAAATGGAATACATGAGAAAAAAAGGAATGTACCATCACCTATGAACATTGCTGTGGCCGGAACCGGATATGTTGGTCTGTTAATCGCTACTCTATTGGCACAAAACAATCACGTCACAGCTGTAGATATTATCCCGGAAAAAGTTGATATGATTAACAAACGTCAGTCTCCCATCCAGGATGAATACATCGAAAAATATCTAACTACTAAAGAACTGGATCTAACTGCTACATTGGACGGTGAAGCCGCATACAAAAATGCTGATTATGTCGTTGTAGCAACTCCTACCAACTATGACAGCCAGAAGAATTATTTCGATACCTCCGCAGTAGAAGCAGCAATTGAACTTGTCCTGAAAGTTAATCCGGATGCAATCATTGTAATTAAATCCACCATTCCTGTCGGATACACCGCATCTGTTCGAGAAAAATATCACAGTTCCAATATCATCTTCAGCCCTGAATTTCTACGTGAATCCAAGGCACTGTACGACAATCTTTATCCAAGCCGTATCATTGTATCTACTGATCCGGAAGATTCACATCTGGTCGAAGCTGCCCACACTTTTGCAGCATTACTGCAGGATGGAGCGATCAAGGAAAACATCGATACACTGTTTATGGGATTCACCGAAGCAGAGGCTGTAAAATTATTTGCCAATACCTATCTGGCACTTCGCATATCATATTTTAATGAATTGGATACTTATGCGGAAATGAAAGGATTAAATACAAGAGATATTATCGATGGTGTGTGTCTTGATCGTAAGCGCATAGTTTTAGGGCGTACCCTATAAATGAAATCTGACACCCCGC
>ENA-OPAH01002130-OPAH01002130.1-human-gut-metagenome-genome-assembly--contig:-NODE-2130-length-11667-cov-4.639425_pt1 | contig 11667 bp, 8 predicted proteins | sample MGYA00241050_ERZ501416 | MGnify/ENA primary metagenome ERZ501416 (study PRJEB25962, sample SAMEA2042632) | human gut metagenome | biome: human gut; feature: human-associated habitat; material: faeces... | reverse complement strand
CCGGATATGGTGATTACGGTGATTCTTTGTGTGGTTGTGGGAAAGGCTGCAGAGGCGGTCAAAGCAAAATAGAAGTTCTGTTTTGAGAGCCAACGTTTTTGACGAGGATGTCAAGCGACCGGAAAATTTTGTACTATTGGTGCTTGACAGTGGAAGGTTTGGGATTGACGGGTGCGTCAATGTGCTGCGCGGGCTGTTTGGATAAAATCAGACGATAAAGTAATAATTTAAAATGTGGGCATCCGTGCACACCAAGCGATATCCTCCTTTTGGTACAATTGTACTATAAAATAAAAGGAGGATATTTGCTTATGAAGAAAAAACTGAGTGCGCTTTTTATGGTATTTGCAATGGTACTGAGCCTATTTTCCGGGCTTGGTGTAAATACGGTATGGGCAGATGATAATGAGGGTGGGGGCACAGACAATGTCATTACTGGTCTGGCGGCGAAGGACTGGTTTGATTATGATGACGAAGGACAGGTCACAAAGCCGAAGGATCAGGCAGAGTGGTCGAAAGAACTGTGGTCTGCAGTAGATGGATTGATACTGTTGGTGCAAAAACTTGAAAATGGGGTAACAACGGGAAGTGCAATCAACGCAGATGCACTTACACTGGCGTATTGCGGAGACGAAGATAAGCCGGATAATAATTTACAGACAGGGAATGTGGGATCAGTTTCACCTGTGGATTATAATAATGATTATGTGCAACTGAAATTCACAAAGACCGGATGGTATAAGCTTTATCAGACAGCGGATGCATCGGATGCAATTGTGATCAATGTTGGCTATAAAGAACTTGGTTTTTATACAACAGAGACAAAGACACCGGAGAGTGCAATGGAATCCGCCGCTTTGTATACATTTACACCACAGGACTCCAATAGTATTTATTTGATTACCAACGTGCCGGATGACGTTACGTGGGATGGCAGCCTGAAGTGGGAAGTAAATGCGAATGGAAAAAATATTGATGAGAGTCAGCAGGGACGATATTTTGAGAAAACTCTAATAACAGGAACGGAAAGCAGCAAAGATAAGACTTATAAAATCACATTAAAAAAGGGTACGTTTGACTGGATGGATATTCGTGTGAAAGCAACCGGAACCATTGGTGAGAACGGTTCTGAACCGTGGACTCCGGAAGAAGGAATAACGATCCATTATGACGGTAATGTGGTAGGATTCAGCGCAACGCAGGAATTTGACTGGAATGATGCTGCAGGCTGTCCGGTTGTCAGACCTGATGCGACGTACAGAAAAGAATGCTGGGCAGATTTCAGTCATTCGGCACCTTATCAGTTTGCAGAAGTTAATGAGAACGGAGAGGTAGAAAAAACATATACCAAGGATCAGCTTACGATTGAACCGATGGCCGATGGAACCGGAGATGCATATCTTCTGCAGGACAAGAAGGTTATCAGAATTAAATTTAATGGCGTTGGTACCTATAAAGTATATGCAAAAGACGATCCGGCTGATTATGTAATGATTTCGGCAGATTTTAATAAGGTTGGATTGTATACCTCACAGACGGTGAGCGTAGATACAGCATGTGATTCCGAATCCACTTTGTGGAGAGATGAATGTAATGAATTGTATGTGATTCCGCATGGTTTGGATGATGGTGTGACACCAACATACAATTTCTCTGTAATTCCGGCAGATTCGGATCAGCCGATTGCATATGATGGTTATTATACCGTAGAAGATTTACAGAATGGAAATCACAAGATTGTAATTAACAAGGATAAGAATGAAAACTTCACGGTTTTAGTTACGATGGAGTGGACGGAGAATGGAAATACAGAGATTGCAGAAGCTTCTGTTTGGTCAGAGAACAGAGGTCAGGAAGCTGATGAAACAGGATTCGTAGCTAAAGCCGATGTTGACAGAGAAAACCCACAAGTTCCGACAGATGTCAACTGGTATTCCGGCGTTGGTGCATATTATACGGATGATGTATGCATTGTATTTGCAGATATCGATGACGAAGGAAAGATAACTTATGTGACAGCAGATCAGTTATCGCTCATCGATGAGAATGGAAAATCGGTTGGAAGCATTAAGACGAATGCAAAGAATCCTAATTTCTGTGATCTGGAATTCCCGGAGACCGGAAATTATAAAGTAGTAAAGAAGACAGATCCAAAAGCTGTTGTTAATCTGAAGGTGTATTATCGAGAGGTTGCATTTTATAAGAACACAACAGTTTCCAAAGAGTCTTATCTTTCTTCACTTGCAACAGCTTCTGACCATGAAGTATTTTACATGGTAGAAAATGAGGGTAACGATCCGGTAACGTCAATCGAATTTCGTGGAGGAACGGATAAGGGAGAGAAAAAATACTTTGCAGATAATACAAAATATTTTACGTGTGAAAAGGTAAATGCCAGCGAACCATATATTTACAAGATTACATTGGCAGCAAAGGCAGATCTTCCAGAAGATTTCTTTATTGAAGTCCATGCAAAACTGACCAATATGTATGAAACATACGATGCGGATGGAATAGTATGGATTCATACAGACAAGAGCAGCAGTGGAAACACTGGTGGAGGATCTACCGGAGGCTCAACAGGTGGTGCTTCGTCTGTAACTCCAACACCAGAACCGACACCGAATCCGGGTGAGACAACCACGGAAACAAAGACAGAGACTACCACAAACAGTAAGGGAAATACAGTAAAACAGGAGACTACAATAACAAAAAATCCAGATGGCTCTGTAGCTTCTACAACAACCAAATCCGAGATCGAAAACATTGCAAAGAATACTTCTGCAAGCGTTAGTGTAACCAAGGATGCAGAAGGTAAAATTTCTGCGGTAGAGGCAACTGTAGAGAATACTGTAAAACCGGGAAAAAGTGATACCGTTAAGACTACAATCTCTGCAAGTGTTGTAAAGCAGATGACCGATGCAGCAGGAACCACAGATCTGACCATTAAGCAGACGGTAAAGGATACTAAGGGAAATGTACTGTATACTGTAGAGACAAAGGCGGAGGATCTGGCTGCAGGAAAGAAACTGACACTTGTAAAAATTGAAAATGGTAAGAAAGTTCTTGTGTCTAAGCCGGTTACCGTTAACAAGAACGGTAATGTAAGCGTCAAAGCAGAAGAAGGTGAGTATCAGCTGCTCAATGAAAAAGAGACAAAGGCATTACAGAAAGAAATTTTAAAAACCGTAACACCAAAGACGGGGAATGTGTCGGTTGACAAAGGAAAAAAGACAACCGTAAAACTGAGCAGTAAGCTGGATATGGATAATGTTGCAAAGATTACCTATACATCTTCCGATAAATCGACAGTAAAGGTTGATAAAAATGGAAATATTATTGCGAAGAAGAAAGGCAATGTCACGGTAAAAGTGAAAGTTACCTTGAAGGACGGAACAACCAAAACAGTCAAGGTCAAGGTGAAAGTAAAATAACAGGCAGAGCATAGAACACACAAAAAAGTCCCGGAAGTTTTCCAAAAAGGAAAGCCTCCGGGCTTTTTCGCTGTATTTTGAACAGGTTAATTTAATTTAACGGTTCTTCGCCGATTTCTTCTAAAAGTTCGTAGGTTTCGTCCAAAGACATTTTATGCTCCAAAGAAAAAATGATAGCTGCATCAAAGCGATTTCTTGGATAGAGCTGCGGACGCTGGGCAATGGTGAGCATTTTCTGAGTTTCATCCAGAGACAAGCTGATAAAGATTGCGATACGCAAAAGAAAATTGCGCGTAGGTTTTCGGCGTCCATTAAGTATCTGATAAGTATAAGAACGTTCCATGTTCAGATTAAGGATAATATCTTTTGGCTGTAGATTATGACTTGTAAGAAGCGAGCACAGATATTCATCGATAGAAATGCAGTCAAAACTTTCTTGTTTTTTAAAATCTTCAATATTCAATTCTTTGATCTGTTTTAGTAATTCATCTGTCGCTTTCATATGGTTCCCCTATTCCATAACATCAACTCAATCAAATTCGATATTGGCTATTTTTGGTATATTCTATATTTTACCATATTGAAAATATGCGATGGTGGGCAAAACTGCTCACTCATTGGGAATCTGCTTCCTGTGGACAGGTGAAATTATCGCGTTGGTCAAGTACACATTGCACATTGTCTAACAGATCGCTGAGACAAAATTCATAGTAATTGTTTCGTTTATCGGGAGTGCTGTGTGCGTATTGGTAAAGGTTGCTGGTATCAGAGCCGTTTGTTCCGTAGAGACAGTGGCGGATCATATGCAGAAGCTGTGCATCATAGTCTTTATAGGAGCCGATATTTTTTTTGAGGATACTGTCGCGGTAAACAAGGCGAAGACGGACAGCGTCCATTCCAGATAGAATCCAATACCCTTTTGGGAGCACATCATAGGTGGAATAATCTTCCGGGGGATTGCGTGTAAGCTCTGGTTCCTCATATAGTTGTGAGATCAGCGATTCTAAGTTGGATGTGACGGATTTTGCATCATTCTGGTAAGCAGCAACGATGATCGTATCAATCTGATCCTGATACTTGTATGCATCAAATGCTTCGACACCCGCCTTCTCGGCCAGTGAGTGTTTGTCATCTTTTTGAGAGACGCAAGTATCCGGCTCCGAGAATTTTATTGTGTCCGTTTCCGATACAGGCAGAGCCGATTCGTCCTGCTGTGTGTTAACTGATGTCGTTGACGCTGTCTGAAATGATTTTTGTGCTACCATGACACCGATTCCTGATCCGATTCCGGAACCTAAGACAATTCCGGCAAAAAGAAGTGTCAGTGAGCGTCCGAAACCGGAGCGTGGTTTGTCGTTTTTTTGATTGCGTTGTATTTGCAGCTTTAAGAGTGCTTTTTGAAATTGTAAAACGGTCGTATAACGATCCTCTGGCTTGAAGGAGGTTGCTTTTTGCAGGATCGTGGCAAGATCCGCGGAAAGACCGGGAATGTCCGTATCCGATTCTGGAGAAGATTCATTGCCAGACAGGAGAGACAGGAATGTTTTGCCTAACCCATATACATCGGTACGGATATCGCTTTGTCCGAAACCGAATTGCTCTGGAGCAGCATTACCATATGTTCCGGTAAAAACAGTATCTCTTGTTTTGGAAGGGGTAAATTGCCGGCCGGCATCAATGTCAATGAGCACAAGTGTCTGGGAAGATTCTTCCCAGACAAAGTTTTCCGGTTTGATATCCCGATGGATAATGGGTGGTTTCTCATGATGCAGGATGGAGATAATCTTACAACATTCCATCATATAAGGCAGCAGTGCATTCTCAAAATCCCGGAAGTGCGTGTACCTTGCGTATAAATGTTCGGAATGTTCTCCGAGTAACGGACCTTTGATATAATCACGCAGCAAAAAGCACACATCCGATTCTTCGAAAAAAGTTACAGCGCCAGGAAAACAGTCCATGTTTGTATGATGCGTCAGAAAATCATATTCCTGTTGAAGGGCATTTGCATACATGGCAGAACAGCATTTCAGAATAAAAGACTGGTTGTGCTGATCTTTCAGGAGATAAACTTTTTTATCAGCGGTATCTTTGATAATACTGCTGATGGAATAGTCTTCAGCAAGTCTCCGGGGCAGTGTGGCATGAGCGATCTGACTTTTATATTGGTGAATAAAGTTTTCTTTCTTGGAATTTTCCATAAGATTTTGCAGACTCCTTCTGATGGACCTTTTTAATTATTGTACCAAGCCGCTGGTGCGATGGCTAGTCCTAAGTATGTGAACCTACTACTTTTTTCATGAAAAACGTTTATTGACAGATGATTTCGTGCAATATAAGAAAGTAATGGTTTTGATCGACTCCTTTAAAGGGAGCATGAGTTCATGGAAGCTGGAAATGCGAAAAAAACGGCAGAATGCATGGGAACAGACTATGCACAAATGGAAGGCGCTGGTGCGGCAGGTGGACTTGGATTTGCATTTGTCAGTTATCTTGGTGCCAGACTGGTGCCGGGCATAGACCTGATACTGGATGTAAAGTGATTGCGTTTGCCGCTGGCTTATTATATGGGTATCCAGCCGGATGCGAGCCTTACAAAAATCGGATTTGCGGCTCCGGCAGCTACTATATTTGGTATTATATTAAATGTGATTTATTATCTGTGGCTCAACCGGGCAGCCCAAAGAAAGGAATCGAAATAGAAATGTTTCGGCACCCGGCAATTTTCTTCTTTGACGAATAAAAGATAATGGGTATAATATTATCTGTGAATATTGAATACAAGGAAGAAGAAACGATGGATATTATAAAAAAATTTGGTGAAATGGTGGGCAGTACGTCCCTGAAAGATGCAAAGAAAGCACGTAAGCTGCTGCTTCTTGGATATCAGCTTCAGGAGAAACGGCTGCTCCTTTTTCCGGATAAAAAGCTGCCGTACTCCGGTCAGTATGTGGCACGAATTGTTATGCAAAATATCATCAAAGCACTTTCGAAACCGGAGGATACTGCGATGGTCAGCATCTTTGTGCCGGGAGAACTTCTGACAGCGGCAGGACTGACGCCTTACTCCGTAGAAGCAATGTCCTGTTTTATTGCGGGAACGCAGTGCGAGCAGCCATTTTTAAGGAAAACCGAGGAGGAAGGTTTTCCGGAGACGATGTGTTCGTACCACCGTGTATTTTTGGGCGCATCTTTGACAGGGCTGGTTCCGGCGCCGAAATGCATGGTTTATACAAATCTTGCCTGTGATGGAAATATGATGACGTTTCCATATTTGAAGCAAAAGCAGGAGCTTTCAGGCTTTTATATTGATGTGCCGTATGAAAAGAATGAGGATTCCATTCAATACGTGGCAGGACAGCTTCGGGAATTAAAGAAGTATCTGGAGGATATGACCGGAAAAAAGATTGCAGAGTCTGCGGTGCAGCAGGCCGTTGCCAACAGCAAACAGGCCGCGGAGTATTACAGCAGGCAGCTTGCATTAAGAAAAGACCATGACCCGGTTTCCACACTCACCAATGAGCTGTACGCGATCTTTATGTGCCATTTGTTAGCCGGTTCAAAGGAGTCTGTAACATATACGAAACTGCTTTTGGAGGATGTAAAAAAAGCACCAAAAGGAGAGGGGCTTCGTATTTTATGGATGCACATGATGCCATTTTTGCAGCAGCCGGTCAAAGAGGTGTTTAATTATAGTGATCAGATGCATATCAGTACGTGCGATTTTGTCGCAGATGGATTTCAGAAAGTGCATCACGAAGATCCCTATGAAGCGATGGCAGAGAAGATGGTAAACTGCATTTACAATGGAAGTGTCGGACAGAGGATAGAAAAAGCAAAGGAACTGGCACAGTTGACAGAAGCGGATGGAGGCATCCTTTTTGCGCACTGGGGCTGTAAGGGAACGATCGGAGCATCCGGCCTTATAAAAAATTCGCTGGAAGCATCGGGACTTCCGACCATTATTTTAGATGGGGACGGCTGCAATCCGGCCAATACAAGCGATGGCCAGGTGTCTACCCGGCTTCAGGCCTATATGGAAATGTTAAAGGAGGCAAAATCCCATGATACATTATGTCTGTAAATATACACCGGTAGAATTATTCAAAGGATTCGGGGAAGACTGTGCGGTGTTAGAAGAAATGCCGGAGAATTTTGAACTGTCTGACAAAATCGCACATGCCAATCTGTGTGGGTTTGGAAAATCGGTCATTCAGGCGGTTCTTGAAGGAAAAGTTGAGAATCTCGTATTGGTGAATTGCTGCGATTCCATGCGGCGGGTATACGATATTGTGGAGAGTACCGGAAAATGCAAATTTCTCTATCTGCTGGATCTGCCGCATGAAGATAATGAATGTGAAAAGGTTAAGTTTGCACAGGCAATCGGACGATTGAAGCAGGCATATGAACGTTTTTCCGGGAAAACCTTTGACAAAACGCTTTTCTTGCAGGCATTTGAAGAACGGACGACAGAGCCACAGCCATACATCGGAGTAATGGGCGTCAGAGTGAGCGGCGTTTTGGAGCAGATGATTCAGGACAATATCCGGATGCGGGTGGACAACCTGACCTGCACCGGCGGAAGAAAGCTGATATTGCTTCCGGAAGAATTAAGCGATATGGAAGAAGATGTGATGTTTCTTGCCTACGCAGAGGCACTTTTAGGGCAGCTTCCGTGTTTTCGCATGAACAACAACACAAGAAGAAATCAGTTGTATCTGGACCCGAACCTGAAAGGCATTATCTATCATACCATCAAGTTTTGTGATTATTATGGATTTGAATATGCCAGCATCAAAAAGGGGATCAAAGTTCCGCTTTTAAAGATCGAAACCGATTTTACCAGCCAGAGTGCAGGACAGTTGTTGACACGTATTCAGGCATTTGCAGAGACGATCGAGGGTTCCGGTGATGGAAATCCAGACAAAGAAATCAGTAAGGAGGCCAGGGAGAAAATGGCATCAGGCGTATATTATGTGGCAGGAATTGACAGTGGTTCGACAAGTACCGATGTGGTAATTTTAGATCAGGATGGAAAAATAAAATCCACCATGATCATTCCGACCGGCGGCGGTGCGATGATGAGTGCAGAAAAGAGTCTGGAGCAGGCAGTGGAAAAAGCCGGAATCCGTAAAGACGAAATTGTGCGGATTGTCACAACCGGATACGGACGTGCCTATATCGACAACGGCGACGACAGCATCACCGAGATTACGTGTCACGCGAAGGGCGCCAATTATCTGAATCCGAATGTGCGCACAGTTATCGATATCGGCGGACAGGATATCAAGGCAATCAGCATTGACGAAAATGGTGCTGTCAAAAATTTCCTGATGAACGACAAATGTGCTGCCGGAACCGGACGATTCCTGGAAATGATGGCGCGGACGCTCGGATTATCCTTAGAGGAGATGAGCGTAAAAGGACTTGACTGGAAAGAAAATATTGTGATTTCGAGTATGTGTACCGTATTTGCGGAGTCCGAGGTGGTGTCCCTTGTCGCACAGAATAAAGATGTGGCAGATATCATTCATGGACTGAATGTGTCCGTGGCTTCCAAGGTGGGCGCACTTGCCGCGCGTCTGGGACAGAACAATCCGGGAGAATATATGATGACCGGCGGCGTTGCAAAAAATCCGGGCATTGTGCATGCGCTGGAAGAAAAACTTGGTGCGAAGCTGTATATCTGTGAGGAATCGCAGCTTTGTGGGGCGCTGGGGGCAGCGATTTTTGCGTTTGAGAAGTGCAAGGGGGAATAGAAAGGAGACGGTGATGAAGAAAATACTGATAACCGGGGGAACAACTTTTGTAAGTAAATATGCTGCAAAATATTTTGTAGAGGCTGATTATGAAGTATATGTACTTAACAGGAATTCAAAGTCACAAGTGGAAGGGGTTCAATTAATAGAGGCAGATAGGCACCATTTAGGAAGTGTGTTAAAGGACAAATATTTTGACGTAGTAGTCGATATTACGGCATACAATGCATCAGATATTATAGATTTATATGAGGCACTTGGCCCATTCGGGCAGTATATCATGATTAGTTCAAGTGCCGTGTATCCAGAATATGAAGCACAGCCATTTAGAGAAGATACAGAAAAAGCGTTGAATAAGTTTTGGGGAAAATATGGTACTGATAAAATAGAAGCGGAAAGGGCATTGTTAGACCGAGTTCACGATGCGTATATTTTACGTCCGCCATATTTATATGGTCCAATGAATAATGTTTATCGAGAGGCTTTTGTATTTGACTGCGCGAAAACAAATCGGAAATTTTATTTACCTGAAAATGGAAGAATGAAGTTGCAGTTTTTTCATGTTAGAGACTTGTGCAAACTAATGGAAGTAATTATTAGTAATAAACCAGAGGAACATATATTAAATGTTGGTAATCCGGAGACGATATCGATCAAAGATTGGGTAACTAAATGCTATGCTTGTTATGGGAAAAAACCGGAATTTATATATGTGTATGATGATATAGAGCAGAGGAATTATTTTAGTTTTTATAATTATGAATACAAATTAGATGTGAGTCGACAAAAATGTATATATCCGGAAACCATTCCTTTAGATATTGGCCTTAAAGAAGCTGCCAGGTGGTATGATGAACATGAAAAAGAAATAAATAAAAAACCATATATTTCATATATCGAGGCAAATTTTCCTAAATAAAATACGCAAACTTCCCACACAAAAAATTACCTGCATATTGGCCATCCGCTTTTCACAATATTTTAGAAAAATGTAAATGGAATATAAGAGGTGTGCGTGGTACAATTAAAGTTGATGGAGGATAAGATGGCACAGCAGATTATATATGATAACGAAGTGTTCTTTGAGGGGTACAAAAAGATTAGAGATAACAAAATAAATGCTAATAACTTATTTGAAATACCTGCATTGTTTTCTATGTTGCCAGATATAAAAAATAAAAGAGTATTAGATTTGGGATGTGGATTTGGAGAACATTGTAAACGCTTTATTGATTGCGGAGCAAAAAAGGTGGTTGGGATTGATATATCCGAAAAAATGTTAGAGGTTGCCAGAAACGAAAATAGTGACCCTAATATAATTTACATCAATATGCCTATGGAAAAAATTGCAGAATTAAATGAACAATTTGATATAGTAGTTAGTTCATTAGCGTTCCATTATATTGAAGATTTTGAAGGAGTTGTTAGAGACATCTACAATATGCTTGATACAGAAGGGATATTTATTTTTTCACAAGAGCATCCGTTATGCACCTGCCATTCTGGAGGAAACAGATGGACAAGAGACGAGCTAGGCAATAAGATACATCTTAATCTTGCGGATTATGGTATCGAGGGTGAAAGAGAGTCCGTATGGTTTGTTAATAATGTCAAAAAATACCATAGAACTTTCTCGACAATCATAAACACATTAATAAGTGCAGGATTTTCGATAGAAAGAATGATTGAACCATTACCAACAGATGAAATACTTGAACAATATCCAGATTACAAGGATTTGTTTCATAAGCCAGATTTCTTATTGCTAAGAGTAAAGAAGTGAAAATTTCAGTTTGAGCCTTTGTATATCACTCTCTCACGAGCGGATTTCATCCGCCCGTGGGAGAAATAATTGGTGCCTGACACAATAAACTCTTGTACTAGCAGACGAATTGGATACATCTGTGAGCACATTACTTGGTGAATCCGTATCAGAATCAGCGTCAGACGATTTGAACTTTAAGAATAAGTAGGAAGGAAATCCATGGAATATATAAGAGTGACGAAAGAAAATATTGAAAAAGAGCATATCTGCTGTGCGATTTCAAGCAACAAGGATATACAGGTAATATCAAAGAAAAACTGGCTGAAAGAGAGGTTTGATGACGGATTGGTATTTCTCAAGAGTGTAGAGCGTGGAAAATGCTTTATCGAGTATATTCCGGCGGAAAATGCATGGAATCCAATCAATGCAGATGGCTATATGTATATTGACTGTCTGTGGGTGGCTGGTTCTTTCAAGGGCAATGGTTATTCGACTGATTTACTGAATGCCTGTATAGAAGATAGCAAAGCGAAGGGGAAAAAGGGAATCTGTATCCTGTCAGCCGCTAAGAAAAAGCCTTTTCTGGCAGATCCGAAGTTCCTCAAGTATAAGGGATTTACAGTCTGCGATGAAGCAGATAATGGTATTCAGCTCTGGTATCTGCCTTTTTCTTTGGATGCGGCTAAGCCTGAATTTAAGGAGTGTGCGA
>ENA-OPAH01002128-OPAH01002128.1-human-gut-metagenome-genome-assembly--contig:-NODE-2128-length-11680-cov-2.652043_pt1 | contig 11680 bp, 9 predicted proteins | sample MGYA00241050_ERZ501416 | MGnify/ENA primary metagenome ERZ501416 (study PRJEB25962, sample SAMEA2042632) | human gut metagenome | biome: human gut; feature: human-associated habitat; material: faeces... | reverse complement strand
CGCGGCTTATAACCGCTGCCGTCTGTAGTAAGTGCGAACTGCCAGTATCAGAAAGGCCGGAATCTCAATCACCGCTGAAATGAAGATAACATATGGTGTCCAGAGACTCAATTTTCCAAGGTGCAGAAACTGAAAATCCACAAACTGATAGAGAAAACTATTTTGCATACCAATGCCTGCGGAAGGAAGTATCGTCGAAAGCCACGTGGAACCACCCAATCCAAAATAAGCAAAAATCGGTAAAAATAGTACCACAAAAGAAATCAAAAGAGCCGTCAAAGAATCTTTACACTTTGCGGATAAAAACAGTGCACAACTCATACTCGCAATCAACGAAATACCTCCGCAAACTGCCAAAGTCAACTGAAGCTGGCCCAAATTCATATTGGGCAGATTTATGATTGAAAACAGCATCTGCATGGAAGTTTTCAGACATTCTGTTCCAAATGCGAGGTTGAGAATCGTCAAATGAATGGCCATTCCCAGAATAAAAACAGCAATAAAAATACAGCAGGATGCAGTGATCCTCACAACAGCAAACCTCATTCGTCCATATTTCGCACAACGAAAAATGTTGTCACTGCCAGTCTGATATTCGTTGGCAAAAATCGGTGCTGCAATTGCAGTACACAGGACCATCAAGACCAAAATATACAGCTCAGTATAGTCAAAAGCGTCTCTGCTCACCCCTGTATAGAGCTGAAAGGGAACTTCCACCTTGGAATATTTGTCTGCCGCATACTGTCTGGCAGCCGGATATTTTTTCTGTTCAAGGTTCATAATATCATTCAGATGGTTCCTGCATTTTTCATAATAACTCTCCTCCACCTCATCCGGGTTAATCTTCATCAAATCTGTCCCTATTCCAGTCTTAGGGTCAGCAAATGCCTCTGAAAGCCCCTGTAGGACTGGTCTGACGGCCAAAATATTTTCAACATATAAATCCAATGGAACCTCATCTAAGGTACCATATTCTCTCACATAACTCTGATATATTCTCAAAGCCTCTGCTACTTTTTCCGGTGTAACTTCACCATTAGTTTTTCTGTAATAATTTTTCTTAAATTGAAGGGCCTCCAAACCGTCCAATTCCACAATACTCCCGTCTTCTCCCGGCCGATTGATGGATTCAAATCTTACTGGCAGATAAGCCATAATCACTGAAAACACCAACGCTATAAAAACTAAAATTAAAGTACGACGTGTCTTTACAAGTCGCTTCATTTCCAACATAAATAGACGCATATTAGTTTCCCTCCTTTTCTAAGACGGTTTGAGGAAAAAGCCACAAATATAAATCCTCTAGCCTCGGAGGCACTGTTGCGGACTTTGGAAGCTCAGGTTTCTCGGATAAGTAACGGACAAATACCAAACCGTGACCTTCATCGCGCCGACTGACAACCCTCAATCTTTTCTCATATTCTGTCAAATCCTCCACAGATACGGCCCCCTCCCATACCTTTCCTTCTATCTGCCTTACCAATTCTTGCGTCGTCCCTATATCTACGATCCTCCCCGCCTTCATGATTGCATTCCTAGAAGCTATATATTCAACATCTGAGACAATGTGAGTAGAGATCAATACGATACGATCATGAGAAAATTCAGAGATCAAATTTCGAAACCGCACCCTTTCACCTGGGTCAAGCCCGGCCGTGGGTTCGTCCATCACGAGAACTTTTGGCTCATTTAGCATGGCCTGAGCAATTCCGACACGGCGTCTCATTCCCCCGGATAATTTGGCAATCTTTTCTCCTCTCACCTCGGACAAAGTGAGGAGTTCCAAAAGCCGTTCTATTCTTCCTGCAGTTTCTTTGATGGGAACATCCTTCAAAGCCGCCATATACTCCAGATAATCTTTTACAGTAAAGTCACGGGAATATCCGAAATCCTGCGGCAGATATCCGAATAGGTTCCGATAAGTCTCCCCCATTTTACGGATTTCTATTCCGTCATAAAAAACTGCACCGCTGGTGGGAGCTGTGAGATCTGCAATCATTCTCATCAGCGTAGTTTTACCTGCACCGTTAGCCCCTAAAAGTCCCCAAACACCTGCTGTCAACGTAAACGACACCTCATCAACCGCTTTTTTGTCTTTAAAGTGCTTGCTCAACTGTTGGATTCTCAGTTCCATGCCCTTTCTCCTTTCCCTAACCTGCTCGATACCACGGACAATGGTGCTACGTGCCGGTGGCACGCGTCTAACATGAACCGCATCGAAACGAGACCCGTTCGTGCTAGCACGGTCCCCTTTTCCTGGCCTATCGCGCAAACCTTCATGTCGCCTGTCGGCGGTACCTCCAAAAAGTATAAGCTACAGATTGCTCCGTGCATCGCACTCCCGCAATCCTAACAGGCATTCACACTCCGGCGCATACGCCTGTGTGCTCACACAGTAAAAAGCCGCTGCAAAATAGCCTTGAACTATCTTGCAGCGGACTCTCAACTCAATTACATAACTCTTCTTACTGAAAGAATTGTACGGTAAGCCGCATTGTCACTAATCTTGATACCACCTGCTGGATATGGAGCACTATTGGATGCGTGAACAATCCTGCCACCTCCAAGATAAATTGCCACATGTCCGCCGTAGCAGATCAAGTCTCCTGGCTGTGCCTCTGAGTAAGAAACCTCTGTTCCCACGTTCATCTGGTCATAGGAAGTTCTCGGAAGACTCACTCCAAAATTTGCATACACACTCTGAACAAAACCTGAACAGTCAGCTCCATTTGTAAGGCTTGTTCCACCGTATACATAAGGATTTCCGACAAACTGTGTAGCATAGTCAGCTACCGATGAACCACTTCCAGAATAACTTACAGAAGAATCTGTACTGCCTGACTCACTGTAGTCTGTGTCCTCCACAGTGTTGTCCTCATCGATGACATTTCCATACTCATCAGTAACCACATCCTCAGAGCCATCCTCCTCATAAGTGCCATCTTCTTCTGTGTAATCTTCTTCACCGTCTGCATCCTCAGCATCAGTATCTTCTTCCTGATTATTTGCCTCCTCGGCAGCAGCTGCAGCAGCCGCTTCTGCCTGACGTCTCGCCTCTTCCTCAGCGGCAATCCTCTCAGCTTCCAGTCTCTGAATCTCTGCCGTCTGTTCTTCCAACAAGGCTGCATATTCATTGGCCTGCTGTTGTGCATAAGCAATCTCATTGCTTGCATTGTTAGCCGCACTCTGTTTCTCACTAATCTGTACTTCCAGGTTCGCCTGATTTGCCTCCTGCTCAGCCTTCATGTCTTCCAGCTCAGCTTTCTCTCCATTCAACTGCACGCCCAGAGTTTTGATCTCCTTGATCGTCTCCACATATTTATTTAAAGCGTCACGGTCATATTTATACATCTTCTGAGTATACTCAGCCTTGTTCAATAACTCAGACAGATCATTAGAATCCAACATCAGGTTATACCAGGCATTGCTTCCGCCATTCTCATACAGATACTGAATTCTGAGCTTCATCGCCTCGTACTGCTTCTCTTTGTTAGCCTTTGCTCTCTTTAAATTCTTTCTGGTCTTTTGAATCTCTGCTTCCTTATTGGAAATATCCGTATTCAAAACCTCAATATTAACCATTGTATTTACTAAATCCTGATCCAAAGACGCAATCTCCGCATTCAGTGATTCGATCTGAGCTCCCAAATCATTAATATAACTGTATGTAGCATCCAGCTGACTGCTAGTATATGCCGCTTCTTCTCTTAATTCTTCTTCTCGTGATGCACTAACAGTCATCACCTGACTTGCACTTATTAAGAGTGCCAATGTTAAGCACACAATTCTTTTCTTCATAATTCACACCCTTCGTAAATTTTCTGGACGGATATTTAATATATCCGTAACATTTTCTTTACTTCTCCTACATATTAACACAATATTACAAAGGATGCAAGCCTAAAATTAATTTTTTTAAAAACTTTGTAACAATTTCGTTGCGTTTATTTTATATTATTCCGGGAGATGTTTCGATATGAAGGGCCAAAATCTATCAAGCTTAACACTATGTTTTCAGATTCTCAGCATATATTCACAGTTCCAATGCAATCTTCATCATACTATGAAAGCTCTCCTGCCTTTCCTTCGCGCTTAGGGATTCCTTCCGGTACAGATGGTCTGAGATTGTCAACAGACACAGGGCCTGTTTTCCTGCTCTGGCCGCATTCATATAGAGAGCAGCCGCTTCCATTTCAACACATAAAACTCCCATCTTCTTCCACTGCTCACTGCTCACTTCATTGTAAAAAACATCGCTAGAAAGAATATTTCCCACATGCACAGGCGTCCCTTGTCTCCTCGCCACGTCCACAGCCTTTTCCACCAGCTCATAGCTGGCAATCGGCGCAAAGGTTCCCGGAAGCTGATACTGATGAGCATAATTGGAGTCTGTGCATGCCCCCAGACCTACGACCACATCCATCACTCTCAGATCATCCTGAATTCCACCGGCAGAACCAATTCGAATGATCTTATCCACATCATAAAAGTGAAACAGCTCATAGGAATAGATGCCAATAGAAGGCATTCCCATACCGCTTCCCATGACAGAAATCTCCTTACCATGATAGGTACCTGTATATCCAAACATATTTCTTACAGTATTAAAGCAGATGGGATTTTCCAAGTAAGTCTCCGCTATCACTTTTGCCCGAAGCGGATCTCCAGGCATCAGCACAGTTTTGGCTATCTCTCCCAGTCTGGCTCCGTTGTGCGGCGTCGGTGTCATTTCCATTTCCATTACCTCCTGACTCTCTCTTTCTCCCCAGCTTACAAAAACACATGCACTCCTCAAAGAATGTCTTTCGTGCCTTTATTCGCTGAAAGTATCTGTCTCCATTATACAAAAATACCGCTGCAAAAGAAAGACTCTTTTGCAGCGGCACGCCATTGTTTCTCCCTTGCCACTCTCTTCTGCGTCTGCCACCTTTATACTTCTCCAAACAAATCAGCTAGAATCTCGGCAGCATCCATGCTTAGATATCCATCTGGATCAGACAGTACAGAACTCTTCCAACGCATCGTGTTACATCCGCTGAAATAGGTAGCGTAACCTGTAGAACTGCCCAGTCCAAATTTATTTACAGTACTTGAATAATATTTTTTCATATATTTCCTAGCGAGTGAAATCGCCTCGCTGCTGTAATTGCCTGAAGGAGTAGGCGTTCCCGCAATCTGTACGCATGGAGGCGTAGAATGGACGATCACATAACTGCCATCATCACATTGTCCTAACACGATCCATGCATGTCCCGGACTGCTGGCCACATCCCCAGCCTTAAACTGGCCACGGTAATTATTCTTTTTCAAGGTCGCCTGCGTCCGTTTGGTTCCCCATCCAAAACCAGCGTAAGTCGCTGCCACTGAGTCTGCACTGGTAGCATATCCTGCCCCAACACCACTCTTCGTCTGCATGACGTTGTAGGTAGACCAGGCTACAAAGCCCGAACAATCCAGTCCTTTTGCTCTGGTAGCCACACTCAAATCTCGATAATCATTATAGTCATAGGAACCTGAATTTGCGTCATACCACTGTTTCCATTTCGGATACAGTCCTTTGTATGTGACCGTGGGCTGAGCCCATCCGCCACCCCATACATACAAGGTGGAACCTACCGGCTTCAAAGCATTTAGCAGATAATTCTTCACCGTCTTGGAAGAAGTAGGTTGCTCTGCTGAACCTTCCGACGGCTCCTTAATCAACACTCCATTACTGGAAAACTCATATTTTTTTCCGTCTATCGTCTGCTTTCCGGTTGCCATCACACCATCGCTGAAGAAATAGCGTCTCTCACCTTTTCCATTCTTCATCCAACAGTCAAATACACGGTAACCATTCTTTATGTAGTAATAATCACCGTCAATTTTCAAATAGCCTTTCATCACTCGGATACCGGTCTTCTGGTAATAATATCGGAACTTTGTCTTTCCAAACTGGGCCCAGCCCTTTACCATCTCTCCGTAGGTGTCCTTCATTTTACTAAAATATCTGGCATCACCTTTTGCATTCTTTACCTCACCGGTGCGCATCTTTCCAGTACTCTGGTGGAACCAGTAGGTTTTATCCCCCTGATAAAGCCATCCACTGTGACGAACACCATCTGTCCCAAAATAGTACCGGGAACCGTTGATATTCCACCAATTAGTCGCCATGACGCTTCTGCTGCTGAAATAATAGGTCTTACCGTCAATGGTCTTAAAAGCTTTTTTCACTGCTTTTCCATTAGACTGAAAATAGAGATAGTAAGTTTTTCCGCCGCTGACATTCTTTCCCCAGGTATTGGTCCTCATGGCTCCGTCTGTTCCAAAATAATACCAATAGCCACTGATCCACTTACATCCTGTTGTCATCAACTTTGTAGAAGGATTGAAATAATACTTTTTCTTTCCTATAGTCTGCCAGCCAGTGCAAGCTTTTCCGTTCTTGTAATAGTACTTTCCCTTGGCCGTAGTCTCCCAACCACTCTTGGTCTTCGTGGCCGCCTGTACCTCTGATGTCGTCGTCTGCAAAGTTACCCCGCCGGCGAAAAATAGCATCAGTAAAAGCAGACACCAGAATTTCCAATTACGTTTTCGCTTTCCCATAAAACTTTTTCCATCCTCTTCAAAATTCTTTTCATTTTCTTTTTGATTTTATGTACTTTTTTTTAAAGTTTTTACAAGTGTATTACATTTCTGTGATCTTATTATAGACCGATCTGGACCAAAGTGTCAATAAAAAAAAGACCTTTGTTAGATTTCCAACATAATTGAAAATTACCAAAGGTCTTTTTTGTTAGATTTTCACATTTTTCCTAAAATTACCTCAAATACCAAATCCCATCTGTGTATCGGAATCCTCTCTAGATTACAGCAAATGGCTACGAAGCTCTTCCGCACTCTTCGGGCTTAAATAAGCTGGAGGCACATCAAATACCGTCTTACACCCTGACTGTCCCTCCTGGCTGAAACGGTATGCTGCTCTGGCAAAAGCCGCTATGACAGAAGAAGTAAACTGAGGATTTGAATCCAATTTCAAGCTGTATTCAATCACATGATGATTCTCGTCCTCCCAGCCTGTACTTCCCGTGCGAATCACAAAACCGCCATGCGGAATTCCGCTGTGATCTCTTTTCATCTCCTCCTCAGTGATAAAATGCACAGTGGTGTCATATTCATCAAAGTAGTTCGGCATTGTCTTGATCTCATTTTCAATCCGCGCTAAGTCCGCACCTTCCTCAGCCACCACAAAGCACTCTCTTTTGTGTTTCTGACGAGTCGTCAGCTCAGGATTCTCCCCTCTACGGACAGCCTCTAAAGCTTCCTGAACCGGAATCGTATACTGTTTTCCATCCTTTACCCCGTCAATTCTGCGGATTGCGTCAGAATGGCCCTGGCTAACTCCTTTGCCCCAGAATGTATAATCTCTTCCCTCTGGAAGAATACAGTTGGCATACAGGCGGTTCAAGGAGAACATTCCTGGGTCCCATCCACAGGAAATAATTGCTACTTTATTATGCTCCCTTGCGGCTTTGTCCACTGCTGCAAAATGCTCCGGGATTTTTGCATGGGTATCAAAACTGTCCACCACATGGAACCACTTTACATACTCCGGCGTCTGTCTTGGAAGATCCGTAGCACTGCCACCGCACAAAACCAACACATCGATCTCATCTTTAAAATTCTCGATCTGGCTTACCGAGTAGACTGGCACTCCTTCTGTCAAAATCTTTAAAGATGCCGGCTCTCTTCTGGTAAATACAGCTTTCAGCTCCATGTCTGGGTTATGCTTCACTGCGCACTCAATTCCTCGGCCTAAATTTCCATAGCCCAGGATACCAATACGAATAGTCATAGTTCTTCCTCCTGCTTATCCATCTTTTTTCTTTTAAATTGTACTGGATGTCTCAGGAGTTGTCAATTCAAACCACTTTTCTCCTTATTCCGGCTGTCTGGTAGGAACAAATTTCGCACGGTTCATCAGTGGATGTTGAAGTTTAATCGCTCCCTCATCCTGCCTCGGACATGACATCACGCAAGCTCCGCAGTAATAACACTCCCCTGGATAAGCCACAATCGGCGGCTTTCCCTTCTCAGGGTTTGGAATCAAGATATCCACCTGGCACACTTTTGCACAGCGGTTACAGCCAATGCACTGTGTCTCATCAAACAGAATTGGACGAACACTGCATGGCACTGGTGTTACTGTCATATCAATTTTCTTCACGTCTAGCCACCTCCTCGATATACTCCTGGTTTCTCTTCTCATATTCCTCTTTGAGATTTCCAAAATATCCCAGAGGCACGCTTCCCTCTATAATCTTTCCATTCTCCTGACGAATCGTTATGATTCTCTTATCTTCTTCCGGATCCATCTGAGGATAATCACTTCTTTGGAAAAACAGAGGAGCTGAACTGGATTTTCTTGCTATGCAGGCATGGAGAATCAGTTTCGCTACATCCAAAATGTCAAACACTTCATGGGCTCTCATCAGTTCATGAGGATTTTCGCAGGAAATCTGAGGTACGATATCTTTTTCAAAGCTTTCCAGCAAATCCAACCCCTCCTTCAAAAGATCATCACATTTCACGCCACCACAGTAGTTTTGCATAGCCTTTGCGATCGCCATATTCAGCTCTCTCCAGTCCATGCCTTCCTCCCGATACAGAGGCGCAAACAGACGTGCTCTCTCCCGATCGGCTTCCCCCGCATCATAGTCTTCCAACTGCACGGTGTCTGTGTAATCCGCAGCTTTTCTTCCCGCATAATGTCCCGTACAGCAGGCAAATCCTGCACAGTCTGATGCAAAAAGCTGATCTCCTGCTGCATAGATACCATCAATATTCGTCTTCATATCCCAGTCATTGAGAATACCGCCCGGAGCTCCGAACAGTTGCCTCTCCTGGTCCAGAAAACTTGCTGACTGCCAGCCAGTTCCATAAGACTGAAGCATATGCTTCGTAGGATCAAAGCCCCGGTCGTTATAGTTTTTCAAAATCGGAATTTTGGTCTTTCCTTCTTCTCCTACCATCATCCCCCAGATCACTTTCCGCTCAAATTCCGGCATACGGCTTAAATCTGCATAGAACGGCAATTGATAACCTCTCTTCATCAGTTCTTCAAAATCCACAGTCTCTGGTCCTCTGAACTCATATTTCGGATTGTCAATCACGCCACCTTTCAAAAAGAATTTTTGCCCCTTTGCAGGATAATAACGCTCTGAAACCGTCTTCAACTCATTGCCATCCCTGTCCACATAAGGAATCTCCACACCTCTAGCATCCACCATGGTAGCTGCATACCAGGTATTATGGTTATTTCCCGCTCCGTATGGCGGAAAGCTCCTGCCTGCTGCCGAGAACTCTCCACGAACAGACTTCTCCATCAGTGCAAATTCTATACCAGCTCGGAATCCCATCGCATGGCCACTTCCGATACTCTGTGGCGGACGAAACTCACTAAGCCCCATCATATCGGAATTGAACAGCCAGATTCTAGCTGGTCTGGACATGGTCAAAATCGTAGCCTTTGCCTTAAAAATCAAGAACTTTCCCGTATGTACGTTCATCCCCATCGCACCGATTCCACGTTTCTTTCCGTCTACTGTCTTCGTGAGCAGAGCGGTCGCTTCTGTGCGGTCGTAAATTCTCACCCCGACACGCTCCAACTCTTTTTTCAGAGCTGGCTTAAACGTAGAACCCCAAATACGCAAGGTGAATTTATTCTTATAGTCGTAGGCAAACATCAGCTTCGTCTTATCATCTCTGAATTCGGCTCCCTTGAACTCATCTTCCGTATCTCTGATCTTTCCTCCGTAGGACTCTACATCCAGCATTCGGTCATAGCCTTCCCTACAGGTGATATAATGAGCGATTCCGTTGGAGTAATAATCCTGTTCTTCCACGTAAGCCTCTGCGATTTCCTCAGGAGTCACCTGAGAACAAGGGTTCGTGCAGGCTGACTCCCAGTGATCCACTCCGGTACCTGCAGACCCGCTTCTCTCCGTAGCTCCCTTCTCCACGAGAATGACCGACTTGCCTTTCTGGGCTGCGGCGATAGCCGCAAAACAGCCTGCAAGACCGCCTCCCAATACCAGAACGTCACATTCAGCCACTTCCTCCTGTCCCACCTCATTAGGATAGGGCCATTGATAAGTCTTCATACCTTTTCCTCCTTTTTTGCCTCACGTTCCCGAGGCCTTTTGCGATGTCAAACATGCTCTGCCTTCTTACTGTTTTTTATTTTACTCTACTTCTATATGTTTTGCAATACACATTTTGCAAAATATATAATGCAAAATGCCTGTTGAACGAACTTCCCCTTTATGGTATAATGCCTTCAATAAACAAGAATCATTTTATCATTTTGAAAGGTGGCACGACCATGGCTCTAAACCGCAGCACATTATCCGAACAAATCTACGAAATTCTTCGCAACGATATTCTGACTCAAAAAATTCCCTGTGGTGAGAAGCTAACTCTCAATACACTAAAAGAACGCTTTCAGGTAAGTTCCACACCCATCCGCGACGCTTTGACTCGTCTGGAAAAAGATGGACTCCTTCAATATTATTCCAATATCGGCGTCAATGTGATTGATTTAAACGCCAAAGATTTAAAAGAATTATTTACCTTTATGGGAGATTTAGATGCCCTCGCTATTCGTTATGCATCAGGCTATCCCCAGCAGCAGGAAGTTCGTCGCGCCCTGATTCAGAATCTGGAAGAAACCCAAAAATATCTGAATACCTCTGACATCAGGCAATGGCGTTCCTGTTCCGATGGCCTTCACCTTGTTTTTTATCAATACTGCGATAATTCTCGGCTGTGTTCCTCGGCACTTCAAATGCGCAGCCAGATTACGATTTATTCGAACCGTTATGAACGAGAAGTGGAAAACCGGGAAAAAGTATTTGAGGAACACCAAAAAATTGCCTCCGCTTTTCTAAACGGTGACATCGAGGGAGCAGTAAAAAAAATGCAGAGCCATCTGCAAGATTCTTTAGCGCAGGCTTTATGTCTTCTGTAAACAGTTATGCTTTAGAAAAGAGTTTTCTCGCATTATCGTAGCAAAGTATTTCCCATAACATAAAAGAACGCCGCGCCATCTCTATCAAACCTGCGAATCAGCTGATTTGACGGAGGACGGCACGGCGTCCTTTTTATTTAGAATGTATTTTTTGTCAGCTCCACAAGCGGTCCAATGCCGCACCAAAAGCCTCTCATCTGTCTTTGGAATAAAACTTCTCTGTATGATTCATATACCTGCGCAACAAAAGCACAAACCCCACAGTAATCAAAATTCCTTTTAAGATACTAGAAATGCTGATACTCCACCAAATTCCATTCAGTCCCAAAACCGTAGCCGACAAGGCAACTGCCATCGGAATTCTAGCCACTGTCAGAACAATTCCCGTAGCCGCAGGAAAAACCGGTCTTCCAAGTCCTTGAAATGCTCCGCTTGACGTGATTTCCATACACATAAACAACTGTGAAAATCCTATAATTCTCAGATAATCCACACCCATAGGCAAAATATCTGCCTCTGTGATAAAAATTCGGAAAAACACCTGCGGAATACAAATTAAAGCTAAACTTGTACAAATTCCCCACACTGTGATGATCCCAGCCGCAGTATAATATCCTCGGCGAATTCTCTCCTTTTTTCCCGCTCCAAAATTTTGCGCTGTAAAAGCGTTTA
>ENA-OPAH01002124-OPAH01002124.1-human-gut-metagenome-genome-assembly--contig:-NODE-2124-length-11690-cov-2.220456_pt1 | contig 11690 bp, 10 predicted proteins | sample MGYA00241050_ERZ501416 | MGnify/ENA primary metagenome ERZ501416 (study PRJEB25962, sample SAMEA2042632) | human gut metagenome | biome: human gut; feature: human-associated habitat; material: faeces... | reverse complement strand
GGCCCGCCGCAACGGCAATGGTCCGTTTCTCCGGGTTGGCTGCAGCCGCCTGCAAAATTGCAGAAATGGTATTGAGCATATGTATCCCCCTTCTGACCAATCTTCGACTGATCGCTGTAAATTACGGATAGACTTTCGCCTGCTCCCCGTGGAGAACCCGCAGAGCTCCCTCCGCCAGGGAACGCATCTCCTCCTCGCCAGGCAGGCGGAGAACCGGAGCCAGGTTCCCCACATAGTCCGTAATGGCCTGGGTGAACCGGTCGGAATAGGCCATGCCGCCGGTGTAGACAATGGCGTCTACTTGGAATTTTAAAACGGCGGCCATGGCGCCGATGTCCTTGGCCAGCTGATAGGCCATGGCATCGAAGACCATGCGGCAGTCCGGGTCGTTCTCCTCAAAGGCCCGGCGCTCCACCTCACGAAAATCCTTGGTGCCCACATAGGAGTAGGCCCCAGCCTCAGAGCCCAGGAGTTTTTTCACTTCCTGCTTGGTAAGACCGGAGAAGCACAGGTTAATCATGGCATTCACCGGTAGGCTTCCGGCCCGATCCATGCCAAAGGCGCCCTCATCCTTGACGTTGAAATCATCCACAGCCAGCCCGTTCTCATGGGCCGCCACGGAAACGCCGCCGCCCATATGGATGACAATAAGCCGGGCCTCTTCATAGGTCTTGCCCAGCAGCTTCGCCGCCTTCCGGGCAATGGACTTTTGGTTGAGGGCGTGGAAAAAGCTCTCCCGCTCCATGCCCTTGAAGCCGGTCACATGGGCCACCGGCGTCATCTCATCCACACAAACCGGGTCCACAAAGAAGGAGGGAATCCCAGCCATGTCTCCCAGCTCCCGGGCCAGGAGAACCCCCAGATTGGAGGCGTGCTCCCCATAGGGAGGATCCAGCACATCGGCAATGGCCTGGTCCGACACCGCATAGGTCCCGGAGGGAATGTGCCGCAGCAGGCCGCCCCGGCCGCACACGGCGTCAAAGTCTGTCATCTGGTAGCCGGCTTTCTCCACCGTCTCCAGAATGAGCTGCTTTCGGAAGGGACCCTGATCAATCACATGGGCATAGGGCGCCAAGTCCGCTGCATGATGAACCAGGTTTGTCTTAAAAACTTCGTTTTCTTCCTCAAAGATCGAGATCTTTGTGGAGGTGGCTCCGGGGTTGAGCACCAAAACCTTCATAAAAATCCTCCCAATGTCTGATTTCGCCCGTTTGACGCGGACATACATGTGTTTCTGATTTGTATGACCAAAGCGCGGGAAGTATGATGTTTACCAGGTTCATCTTATCATGCTGAAAAACCCATGTCAACCATCCTGCAAAAATTCTCCGCCAAGAAAGTCAAATTTTTGTGCATCTCGCCGTTCCTCATCCATCAATCTCCCTGTGGGCCCAGACGTACCACCAAGGCAAACCCTGCAAATTGGCCCGGGTCACACCCAGACGCAGCGCGCCCCTACGGGGATGTACCGTGGTTCCCCGCATCCCATGAGTCTGAGGACGTAGGGTGCGGCATCCTTGACGCATCGGGGGCAGCATGTTCTGTAGCCTGACGCTTTTAGGCAAGTCCGGACCTACCCTCAGGCCGGTACGTTCAGGACGCCGCTCCCACAGATGGCAAATAAATCGGCCAACCGTTCTCCTTCCGGTTGGCCGATTTGCCTGTACGCAGTATTTTCAACCTTTGCTCCAGTTTTCCGCCTCCGCTGGGGCTTACCATCAGCAGTAGAAATCCTTGATCTTCTTGGCCCGGCTGGGATGGCGCAGCTTGCGAATGGCCTTGTTTTCGATTTGGCGGATTCGCTCCCGGGTGACGCCGAAAATCTGGCCTACCTCCTCCAGGGTGTGGGTCCGGCCATCGTACATGCCAAAGCGCATCCGCAGCACATCCGCCTCCCGGTCTGTCAGGGTCCCCAGAATCTCCGACAGGGCCTCTGCCAGCAGGGCGTTGGTGTCGTAGAAATCGTCCACGCTCTGATAGCCCAGCATCACACTATTGCTGGCTGCTGCCTTTTTCGATTCCCGCTCCAGCGGAAGATTGACCACCAGCGCACTGCCCACACAGCATCCCGCCGTCAGCAGCGCCGTCAGCAGAGAGAGGAAAAAGCTGAACCACAGCATGTTAAACGAAACGCCCATGCGAATCAGCGAGATTCCCACGGCGACCACCAGCGAACCGCCGGAGTAGAGCGCCGTCATAGGACGGCAGAGAATGTCGGTCAAATCGTTGGAATACGTATACCGCAAAAAATCACAGAGCGAATCCACCCTGCGCACAGAGGTGACCACCGGATAATCGCTGATGAGTCCCCGTGTCAACAGGTCCGCCGTCTCCTCCTGGGAAATATAAGAGAGCACACGCTTCTGCTCCAGACGGGTCATCACATTACAGCTGCGCATAGCACGGCGCACCACCAGAACCCGTCCCACGGCGTTGCAGAACAGCGCCAGCAGGGCACAGGGCAGGAAAAGATGGATCGTTTCATTTTCCAGCACCTGCGGCGAGATCACCGCCAGCACTGCGCCGGCAATCGCCGGAAGCAGAGGAAGCACTGCCATGCTGTCGCTGTTAGCGTGCAGACGCAGAAGATTCCACAGTCCGCTCCGCACCGTAGGAAAAGCAATCGCACCGCCGGCAACACCCATTGCCAGCTGCAAAATGGCATAGCTGCGCAGGCTGAGGTGACTGGAAACAAGGGTGAGGATACCGCCTGCGGCATTTTCGCCAAACGCCAGCAGTCCGCCGAAGACCGTCAGCAGCAGCAGCGCCAGACAGCGGAGCAGCACCACATTCCGCAGCTTCAGCAGGGTGCTGCGCACCTGTGTCATGTCGTCCGGTGTGGTTTGAGTGGTCTCCTCGGCTGCCATGCGGGTACGAATCCGCCGTGGCGCACTGCCGGAACGGCTGGACTCCTTCTGTGCCTGATAGTAGAAGTCCTCTTCCTCCTCCCAGTTGTGATGAGAGGTCGGTTCGGATGCTCCGGCAGCAGAATCCGGCCGCTGGAAAACACCGGTCATGGACTCCTTGGCATAGGAGGCATCTGCGCCCTTTTTTCTCCGGCGCTTCTTCTGTTTTTTCTCTCTGGCACGTGTGGAATCCGCCATCTGCCGGATGTTCGGACGATGCCGGTTCTTGCTCTCCGAAACATCCTCCTCCACCTTGACAGCGCCGTCATAGGCGGAGATGCCGTCGTCGGCATAAGTATTGCCAGCCGCTCTTGCATTGCCGGCGTTCACAAAGGAAACCTGCTCCCGCTGTAAACTCTGAGTGGGAAACCGTTCCCGCATCACCGGCGATGCCGCAGCCTCCTGCGCACGCTGTGCGCTCTGCGCCGCCTTGATGTGGGAGATGGTGGACTTGATGTCCACCAGTTCCTCCTCCGGCTGAGGCGGCTGCTCTGCCACATGGCGGTAACCGCCGCTGCCGCCGGGCATCGGCCGATCGGAGGTCGCCGCATTCAGCAGCTTTTCCGTTTCCAGCTTGCCGTGTGCCAGTGGTCTGTCGTCCGCTTTCTGAATGCCGGAACGCTTGCCGTCCGGCGTATATTCGCTGAGAATTTCCTCCAGCGTAAATTTCTGATCTGCCATATGCCGCTCCTTATGTACGTGCAGTGCGCTGACGCACTGCCTCATACAGGAAGATGCCGGCGGCGACAGAGGCGTTCAGGGAGTTGACCTTGCCACGCATGGGAAGGCTCAGCTTGGCGTCGCAGGTCTCGCCCACCAGCCGCCCCATACCGAAGCCCTCTGAGCCGATGACAAATGCCGTACCGCCGGTGAAATCCGCATCGGTGTACGATGTGCCGGCAGCATCCGTGCCGTAGATCCACACGCCGTGTTCTTTTAGCTGCTCCATGGCGGAGACCAGATTGGAAACACGAGCCACCGGCAGCCAGCTTGCCGCACCGGCGGAGGTCTTTCCCACGGTCAGCGTCAGCGAGGCGCTGCGGCGCTTGGGGATGATGACACCGTGTGCTCCGGCAGCCTCTGCCGTCCGGATGATCGCCCCCAGATTGTGGGGATCCTGAATGCCGTCACAGATCCCCAGCAGCGGCGGTTCGCCCCGCCCTTCTGCCGTTTTCAGCAGATCTTCCAGGGAGACGTACTGCCCGCATGCACCGTCTGCCGCCACGCCCTGATGCACGGCACCGCCGGTGAGCTGGGACAGCTTTGCCTCAGTCACGATCTTCACAGGGATTCCGCGGGATTTCGCCAGTTCCACGATTTCCTGCAAACCGCCGCTCTCCTGGCTGACATAGACCGTATCAATCTGCGCCTCGCTGCGCAGCGCTTCCATCACCGGATTGCGTCCGGCAATGCGATCTTCCTGCGCCTGTGTGAGTTCCGGCGCACGTGCTTCCCGTGAACGATATGGTTTTTTGGAATTTTTCAATGTTTCTTACTCCTTTATCTCTTTCTCTCATTGTTCAGCATTTCCGTTTTTGCTTCTGCCTCTTGCAGAATAGAACTATTATAACATGACACATCCAAAAATACAAGGGGAAACCTGTCTGGAAACGGAAATTTCCAGTGCAGTTCAAAGAAAAAACAGGATCACCGCCGCCGTCCCCACACTGCTGCCAACCGCCAGCAGCAGCATGGGCAGCCAGAGCCGTGTCCGCTTTTTGGCGGACGGCGAGATCTCCTGTAACAGAGCGTCCGCATCCTCCTGCGAGACCTGCGGCGGAAGCTGGGTGATCCCCGGCTTCAGGTAGAACACCGCCCGTTCAAAATACAGGCTGTCCGGATGATTGATCTCCAAAATCTTTTTGTGTACGCCTTTTACCATAGCACATGCTCCTCTCTGCGTTTTTCCGCACCAAAAGTATGTGCATTCTATGACGTTCTAATCATTTCAAAACTATCTTTTTCACAGCGGAAAAAGCGCATGGGGAAAAGCTGTTGAAAACCCTGTGGAAACTGTGGAAAATTGTGAACATTTCCGTAGCTTCGGCCATTGTGGAAAATTCGGCGAAATTCTGCACAGGCAGACAAAAATCCGCCATATTTTTATCCCTGCAAAAGCGGAAGCTCCGCCGGCGTGGTACGAAATGGCGCTGCCGGAATTCCATTTGCCCCGAACAGCGAGACCGGCCCGTAGTTTTGCCACGCATAGCGTGCGGAAACCGGCACCGGAACCTCCGCACAGGTCAGGCGGACACTGGCGCCGTCCAGAACCGCCTGCGCCGGATGATACACGCCGTCTGTGCCGGCAAGCTCAAAGCCCAGCGGCTTGCCGTGAAACGTCATGCCCTTACCGTGGTCAAAGAACACAGTCAGGCTGCCGTCCTGCACCACACTTCCGGCATACAGCGGGCCGAACGCCTCCAGTTCTGTTTCTCCGTAAACCAGATGGCGTGCCTGCAACGCCAGCCGGTGCGCCACCGGTTTCTTGTCCGCGGGGTGAATGTTACCCATCTCTCCGCAGTCCAGCGCAACGGCGATTCCCGTATTCCTGACTGTGCGGAACACGTTCATCTGCGTCTCCCGCAAAATGCACCAGGTACCGGTTTCCAGCGTGTCCTCATAGGCAAACATGGGCAGCTGCACCAGCAGAAACGGCAGCGTGTCGTCCTGAAACTCCTGCCGCCACCTTGCGATCATGGTGCAGAGCAGCGAGGCATACGTTTCTGCCCGAAAGTCGTCGTTCTCCCCCTGATAATACCAGAATCCCCGAAGGGTGTACGGCACGATCCGGCGCAGCATGAAGCGGTACATACCGGCGGGACGAAACGGGCTTTTGATGCCCATGGGGCCGGGCCAGCGCGGCGGATGACCTCGTCCCACTTCATGTTCCCGTCCTCCTGATAGCACTTCTCCATGCGCTCTGTCCACGCCGCATGGTACACCAGATAGTCGTCATAGGCAGCGATCATCTCCGCATCCGTCTTTCCGGCGACGGCATCCTGATAGTCTTTCAAATAGGGATGTCCGGCAGCGTGCCGCTCCAGATCCTCCTCCGACATCCAGCAGCTGACAGAAGAACCGCCATAATTGCAGCCGACGATTCCCACCGGAACGCCAAGGCGCTGTGCCAGCTCCTGCGCCGCCCAGTACGCCACCGCCGACCACACGCCAGCGGTTTCCGGCGTGGCGAGCTCCCAGCGGCTCTCGGCAAATTCCTGCGCATATGCCGCATTGGGAAATGTGTTCCGTGGCACACGGAAACAGCGCACACCGGATTCCGCACAGTGCTGCAGTGCCTCCGCACCGCCTTTGGCATCCTTGAGCATAAATTCCATGTTGGACTGACCGCCGGCAAGCCATACCTCCCCCACTGCCACGTCCGTATAGACCAGCTGATTCTCTGCGCCAGCGACCTCCAGCGTCATCCCGGTCCCCGCTGTCAGCGGCGGCAGATAGACACCCCATGTGCCGTCCCCGCCGACGCAGCCGGAAACCGTGCGGTTCTGCGCCGGAAGCGAAACACGTACCGATTCGCCAGCGGTTCCTGTTCCAAAAACTGCAACGTTCTTGTCCCGCTGCAATACCATGTGATCTGTAAAAATAGGGGCTGTCTGTATCATTTTATTTTCAATCTTTCCAAATAACTGTGATGCCTCTATTATACCTGATTTTTCTCTGCGCTGTCAACGAGAATCCACAGCGGATTTTGGATGTATCATTGACATTCTGCGTATCCCATGGTACAATACAGAAAAAGAACCGTAAAAAGGAGAACCGAACAACTATGGCAAAACAACATTGGAAAGGCAGCGTCCTGCTGGCACTGGTACCGCCGACACTGGTCAGCTGCGGCACCATGGAATCCCACAACGTCCTGACAGTGGCGTGGACCGGCGTTCTCGCCACCCATCCGCCCATGACCTATATTTCCGTCCGTCCCACCCGCCATTCCTACGGCATCCTCATGGAGCAGCGGGAGTTTGTCATCAATCTCACCACCTCCGCCATGATGAAAGAGACGGATTTCTGCGGTGTGCGCAGCGGAAAGGACGTGGACAAGTTCCAGGTCTGCCATTTCACGCCGGAGCCGGCGCAGACCGTTCAGGCACCCCTCATTGCGGAGTGTCCTGTCAATCTGGAGTGCAAGGTCACCGCAACGCAGGAGATGGGAACACACACCGTCTTTTTCGCCGAGATCACCGGTGTCAATGTGGAGGAAACCTATCTGGACAGCAAGGGAAAGCTGAACTTGCAGCAGTGCGGTCTGATGGCATATGCCCACGGCGAATATTTTGCGCTGGGACGAAAGCTGGGGAACTTCGGCGACTCTGTGCGGAAGCGGAAAAAGAAACCGCAGCCCGGAAAAAAGAACAGCTGAACGCATTTCCCCGCACTTCAAAAAAATCCCGGTGCAGCCCCCGATTCTCACAAACATCGACGAGATATCACTTGACTTTTCAAGGGTTTATGATATAATATAATATAAAAAAGTATAAGAACTGCACAAATCACGTGCAGCTGCATAAATGCCGGCGCTTCGGGTATGCTAACTCCATGCATTCCAAGGACTTTCAGCCATGCGAAAGGAGCGTCAGCGTGACAACACAAAACCACGAAGCGTCCCCGTCCGGTTCGGAGGAACAGCTGGATCAGGCAAAGATCATTGAGGAAACCGGCGGTGTGCGTTCGCAAAACGCACGCCATCTGATTCACTGCCTCTCCGTCATCGGACAGATCGAAGGGCACAGCAACCTGCCGGAGGACACCAAAACCACCAAGTATGAACACATCCTGCCGGCGCTGGTCGCCATTGAGCAGGACCGCAGCATTGAGGGACTGCTGATCCTGCTGAACACCATGGGCGGCGATGTGGAAGCCGGTCTTGCGATCGCTGAGATGATCGCCGGTATGCGGACTCCCACCGTTTCTCTGGTGCTGGGCGGCGGACACTCCATCGGCATTCCGCTCGCCGTCAGCGCAGATCTCTCCATGATCGTGCCGTCCGCCTCTATGACCGTGCATCCGGTGCGAACCAGCGGTCTGGTGCTCGGCGTCCCCCAGACAACACGCTATTTTGAAAAAATACAGGAGCGCATCACAGGCTTTCTCCTCCGGCACAGCCACGTCACCGAGGGCGGTTTGCGCCAGATGATGATGAACACGCAGGAGATGGCGACCGATATGGGCACAGTTCTCTCCGGAAAGGAGGCCGTTGCCTGCGGACTCATCGACCGCATCGGCTCCCCGAGGCCATTAAGGCGCTTTATCATCAAATCGAAACACAGGAGCCACGGTATTGCTGAGCCGTTCGGGGGCTTCTGCGAAGAAAGGGAAATGTATTGGCTAACAAGAAAAAATCTTCCAGAGCCTCGTCAAGCTCCAAACCCAAACGAAAAAAAACAGCCCCCGCCAGGCCTGCCGCTGCCAAATCCAAGACAGCCAAGGAAACAGCACTGGAAAAGCTGAACCAGCAGCAGCACGGGAACTCCAAGTTTCAGTCAGTCATCCTGTTTGCGTGCGCCGTACTGTTCTTTCTGGTCTCTTTTATCCAAGGCTCCGCCGGCTGGAAATTCCTGCACTGCGTGGTGCGGGGAATCTTCGGGTTCTCGTTTCTGCTGGTGCCGTTTATTCTGCTGCTGTCCGCCTACCGGACGGAAAAGCAGTCGGGCACACCGCTGCTCCGCCGATTTCTCTACGATCTGCTGCTGACCGTCATCGTCAGCAGCTTTGTACAGATCATCTTTGTGGGCGACATCGAAAAGAAAAACTTTATCCGTGCCATCAGCTATCTCTACAGGACCGGCGTGGAAAATGCGTTCCAGAGCGGCGGTGTCATCAGCGCCATTCTCGCCTATCCGCTCATCCGGATTCTCGGGGCGACCGGCGCACGGATCACCATTGTGATTCTGCTGTTCCTCGCCATCATGAAATTTTTGGATCTGAGTATGTCCCAGCTATGGGGCTACATACGCCTGCCGTTCCGCAAGCTGCGGGAGCTTTGGAATCGGGATGCGGAGTGGGCGGAGGACGCTGCGCCGGAAGAAGAACCGGCAGAAGAGCCGGAAGCACAGTGCCCGCAGAAGCTTGTATTTCATCCGTGTTTTCCCCTTTCAGCTTTTCTGGTTTGCCCCGCAGAGCAGCAGCACAGCCCGACCCTGTTTTTCCGGAACCGCCTGCCGCAGCACCTGCGCCGAAGGCACAGCCGGACTTCTCCTCTGAGCTGGAAGCCATGATTCGGGATTCCAGACCGCAGGAGGGCGAGCCGTACGACATGGACATTGACCTGCCCATCCCCACAGACGGAGACACCGCCGGCATTGTCACACCGGAGGAATGGTCGGCAGCCCCGCCGGAGCTGGCAAAAACCGAAAAACAGGCGGAGTCTGCCGGCGCACCGGAATTGGCAGTGCCCCAGTCTGCCGTGCTGCAAAAGCCCTATCAGATTCCGCCCATGGACTTCCTCCAGCCGGGCATCAGCCGTGCCAACGACCCTGCTGCGGAGCAGGAGCTGAAGGAAAAGGCCGGCATTCTGGTGGACACGCTCAACAGCTTTGGCGTGACCGGCCGCATCACCGGCATCTCCAGAGGGCCGTCTGTCACACGCTATGAAATTCAGTCCGCCGCCGGTGTCAAGGTTTCGAAGATCACCGGTCTGGCGGATGACATCGCCCTCTCGCTGGCAGCGCAGGGGGTCCGTATCGAAGCGCCAATTCCCGGCAAGCCTGCCATCGGCATTGAAGTCCCCAACAGCCACAAGGACACCGTCTCCCTGCGGGAAATTCTGGAGAGCGACAACTTCCGCAATGCCAGCAGCAAGCTCGCCTTTGCCGTGGGCAGAGATATCGCCGGAAACTGTATTGTTGGCGACATCGCACGGCTACCTCACATGATCATCGCCGGCGCAACCGGTTCCGGTAAGTCCGTCTGCACCAACTCCATCATCATGAGTATCCTCTACCACGCTTCTCCCGACGAGGTCAAGCTCATCCTCATCGACCCGAAGATCGTAGAATTTACCGTATACGAGGGAATCCCCCACCTGCTCATTCCCGTGGTCACCGACCCCAAAAAGGCAGCCGGTGCGCTGAACTGGGCGGTACAGGAGATGCAGCGGCGGTACAGCCTGTTTGCAGAGAACAGCGTCCGTGACCTCAGCGACTACAACACTATGGCATCCCAGCCGGACAGCGATCTGGAACCGCTGCCGCAGATCGTCGTCATCATCGACGAGCTGGCGGACCTGATGATGACCACCTCCAAGGAAGTGGAGGACGCCATCTGCCGTCTGGCACAGAAAGCACGTGCTGCCGGCATGCACCTCATCATTGCGACCCAGCGTCCGACCACAGACATCATCACCGGTCTGATCAAGGCGAACATCCCCAGCCGAATCGCCCTCTCCGTCCGCTCGCAGGTGGACTCCCGCACCATTCTGGACACCGGCGGTGCGGAAAAGCTGCTGGGACACGGCGACATGCTGTACCTCCCCAATGGCAAGATCAAGCCGGTGCGTGTGCAGGGCTGCTTCACCTCCACCAAGGAGATCGAAAAAACGGTTTCCTTCATCAAGGCGCAGACACAGACACAGTACAGCGACGACATCATGGAACAGGTGGAACAGAGCATTCCGGTTGTCAAAAGCGAACAGAAACCGGCGCAGACACAAAATAATGACCTGCCGGAACCGGGCAGCGATGAGGATATATTGGAACGTGCCATCGAGGTCGTGGTGGAAGCCGGTCAGGCATCGACCTCCTCTCTCCAGCGGCGACTGAAGCTGGGCTATGCCCGTGCCGCACGAATGATGGATGAGCTGGAGGAGATGGGCGTGATCGGGCCGTACGAGGGCGCAAAGCCCCGCGCCGTGCTCATCAGCCGCCAGCAGTGGCTGGAAATGCAGATGAACCAACCGGAGGAATAAAAGCAGGAGAAAAAGATGAAACGACCACTGACTTGTGTTGAAATATGTGCCGGTGCAGGAGGACAGGCTTTGGGACTCGCAATGGCCGGTTTTGTTCATGTGGCACTTGTAGAGTATGAGCAAAGCTACTGTAACGTTCTGAAGGCAAACCGCCCGGAATGGAATGTCATCTGTGCAGACGTTCATGATTTTGACGGCACCCCGTATGAAGGGGTCGATCTGCTGGCCGGCGGCGTTCCGTGTCCCCCATTTTCTATTGCCGGCAAGCAGTTAGGAAAAGACGATGAACGTGATTTATTCCCAGAGGCCATCCGACTGATCAAAGAGATTCATCCCCGCGCCGTTATGCTGGAAAATGTCAGAGGTTTTCTTGATCCGGGATTCGATGAGTACAGAGAGCACATTTTTTCATCCATTCAGCAGCTCGGCTATGTCACGCACATTAAGCTGCTGAATGCCTCGGATTACGGCGTACCGCAGCTTCGCCCCAGAGTGGTTATCATTGGTATCCGAAAAGACCAGTGTGGTGCATTTGCATACCCGGAAGAGCGCTCAGGAGAAGCGCCTTCTGTCGGCGAGACTTTGTACGATCTGATGGCGCAGAGCGGTTGGAAAGGTGCAAAAAAATGGGCTTACGGCGCTAATAAAATAGCCCCTACTTTGGTTGGTGGTTCCAAAAAACATGGTGGCCCCGATTTAGGACCAACAAGGGCAAGAACCGCTTGGGCAGAACTGGGCGTAGATGGGCGGGGAATCGCAAATGAAGCCCCCTCGCCGGATTTTGAAGGAATGCCGCGTCTGACCAGTCGGATGATGGCACGCATTCAAGGCTTCCCCGATACATGGACTTTCGGGAACAAAAA
>ENA-OPAH01002113-OPAH01002113.1-human-gut-metagenome-genome-assembly--contig:-NODE-2113-length-11728-cov-7.099289_pt1 | contig 11728 bp, 11 predicted proteins | sample MGYA00241050_ERZ501416 | MGnify/ENA primary metagenome ERZ501416 (study PRJEB25962, sample SAMEA2042632) | human gut metagenome | biome: human gut; feature: human-associated habitat; material: faeces... | reverse complement strand
CCTTTGTTTGTTATCCACATTATAAATCGGTATCATTTTAACTAATGTTTAACATTTGAGGTGTTTTCGCTATTATTTTTAATTTTATCATATATAATTGCCATAGCATATTTAAAGTTTTCATTAGCTTCGATATTCATCATTAAGTCATTGTATTTTTCGTTTTCAATCGGATAAGAAAATATACATAAATCTTCGGCTGGGACGTTTTTCTTTGTTCTTAAAATCGTTTCCATTTTAGCAATATCCGCAGTTATAGCATCATATTTTTCGGTTCCTTTAAAATCTAAGACGGCTTTTATCATTATAAATGTCATAATACTATGACCAAATTCTTTTTCAAAATAATCATCTAACAATTTAAATTGATCGCGGTAGTCATTCGCACTACTAATAAAAGAGTAATCTTTATTATATATCATCATTACAAGTTTAACTAGATCATACTTTTTATAATGATGTTTATGCATCGTATATTTAATAGCCTCATCGATAATATCATAAACTGGGTTTTTAAACTCCATTTTTAATCGCATATTTAAAGTATTTTCGTCAGTCATGTTATCCCCTTCTTTACCATTCTCATTATATCAAAAATTACTGATAAAAAAAAGAGCTAAAGCTCTTCATCAATAGTTATATTACTCTCAATTAAAGACATAGTTTTCGAATTAGCAATAATCTCAACGTTTACTTCACTTAGTTTAGAATAATTATATATTTTATTATCTTTTAAGTTATCGATAAAATTATTATATCTTTGCTTATCACTATTATAATTATCAATATAACTATAATCTAATGAAATATAATTATATGTCTGTTCACACTTATGTTTATCAACACTATAAGAACACTCGTCAGATGGGAATGTATAATTTTCTTCGTTATATATATTTACATCGACACTGTCCTCATCGTAAGTAATTTTTAATCTAAAAGTATTGTCAGCTAGTTTATCATCAATTTTTTGAGAAATATTTCCATTTAATTTGTAATCTATGTAGACGTTTGAATCGGTAGTAAATTCTTTTTCCATGGTTTCTAAATCATAGGAAACTGGAACCTCATCAATATATTCAATGTTTGTAACCATATCGACAAAGAAGAATGTTCCAAAAACTGTAATGATTAATCCAATAAAGAATGGAATTATAGTAGTTTTACCTTTTGAAAATACAAGATTGAATACTAAGATAGTGAACCAAATAAACATAGCTGAGATACCTAATAATAATAAGGTTAGTCCAAGAAGGTCAATTCCTTTAATCCAATAGAAAATTGATAAAAATAGTCCAAGAGCAGAAGCTATATCTACACAAAATAGCGGAAATAGGACAAAAATTACAACCCATATTTTTAACATTAGTAGTAATACTGATCCAACGGTTGGTCCATTTTTGTGAATTATTTTCACTGGTCTATCATCATTTGTTTTCTCTTTAGTTTCTTTTTTTACTTCTTTCTTTTCTTCACTATTTATTTTTTGTTCATTATTTGTACTATCGTTTTTGAAATACTGCTTAAATAAAGCAATAATAACTAATAAACTGATTCCAAAATAAAGGGCGACAAAAAGTATTAAAATAAAGACTTTTACTAAACCACTTAATGGAGAAAAGAATGTATCTGCGAATGAAAAACCTAACTCTTTAAATATTCTAAATGGTATAGTCATAACAGCTAGTATAATTAAAGTAAAGAAAATTTTAATTATTATTTCAAAGGCAAGGTTTAAATTCATCTCAGTATCATTATCTTTAATGTTATTCGCAAACTCTCTAGTCATATTAGCTAATTTATTCGCGCCTTTTTTGATAAGTTTCTCTCCTTCTTCGGTAATTTTACTAAAGCTTCCTTCATCTTTATGATTGTACTTTGGGTTTATTTTATAGGCTTCTAGTATTCCACTGACCAATTCGTCTAAATCGCCAAAATCTTTAACCGCTTCTTCTTCGGTTTGACCATGTTTAACTTTTTCTTCGATGGTATCTTTATATTCACCAATAATATCTTGTCTTTCTTTATCATTTAAAATCGATAATTCTCTTTCTAATTTGTTTAAAAACTCCTCTTTATTCATTCTCATCACTCTCCTTAATAAAATTATTTACAGAATCACTAAATTCTCTCCAAACATCTTTTAATTCTTTAAGTCTTTTTTGACCTAAAACGGTGATTTTATAGTATTTTCTAGATGGTCCCTCTGTTGATTCTTGTAAGTATGTTTCAAAATAATTTTCATTAGTTAGTCTTTTAAGCAATGGATAAATGGTTCCTTCATTAACGTCGACAACTTTGGATACTTCTAAGACTAATTCATAACCGTACATATCACGTTTATTAACTGAAACTAAAACTATAAGTTCCAATACTCCTTTTTTAAATTGTGAATTCATAAATCACCTCTTCAATGACATTATATTCTAACTACTTGGTATTGTCAAGTACTAAATTATAAAAAGTAGTTAGATAATTGTCAACTGCGGTTAAAACAATTGAAAATATTTTTTAAATGTAGTATACTTATTTTGATAGGAGGCTAGAAAATGAACGATAGATATCCATATGGTTATGAATCTGCTGGCAGTCCAACTGGAGCTTATAATGGTGATTACCTATCACATGAAGATCAAGAGATAAAAACTAGTCAAAATTTAGAAACGATTGAAAGACTATTTGATGAATGGGATGACGAAGATAAAAGTACATCAGAAACATTTAGTTTAGATGATCAAAGTTTTGAAAGTAATCCTTTATCATATAATACAAATGAAAGTGTTACCCCTACCTCATCAGAAACTAGTTCATTTTATAATGAGCCTTCACATGATATGAAGTATGAGAGTTCTACTGATCCGATGGATCAAACAAGAGAAATTGATAGTGTTGATTTAGCTGAGTTAAAGGCTTTACAAGAAGAACTACATAGATTATATGATGAGCCTGAACCAGAGGTTATTCAAGATAATCCTAGTCAAACACAAAGTAAAGGAAAAACATTAACTAAAGCCACCAAACAAGGAATTGCCTTTTCAAATGGTAGTTTAACAAGAACATTTTTAGATTGTGCGGTATTATGTTTTGTTACAGCTTCAATGGGATTTGCTTTTCTTATGAACATAATTAGTCATATATAAAAATAAAAATAGTTTAGCTATTTTTATTTTTTATAAACTCTCTGAGCATTTTTGTAAGTGCTCTTTTTTCTATTCTCGAAACATAACTTCTGGAAATACCGAGTTCTTTAGCAATTTCTTTTTGAGTAATTTCATCATGGCCATCCAAGCCATATCTTTTAATGATTATTTCTTTTTCTCTATCAGTTAAAACTTTAAAATATTTTTTAAGTAATTTTACATTATCTTTTATATGAATATCTAAAGCGAAGTCTGGTTTATCGGTTTTTAATATGTCCAAAAATGTAATGGCATTTCCTTCTTTATCAAAACCAATAGGTTCGTCAATACTTATGTTTTTACTATTTTTCTTATCAGATCTAAAAAACATTAAAATTTCATTTTCTATACACCTTGCACAATAAGTAGTAAGCCTAGTTTTATGCTTGAAAGAATAACTATCGACACCTTTTATTAATCCAATAGTACCAATACTTATTAAGTCATCAGACATTTCTGAACCATGATCATACTTTTTTACAATATGGGCTACTAAACGTAAATTATGTTCTATCAGTTTATTTCTGGCCTCTGTATTTCCCATGTTAGCTAACTTAATATATTTTTCTTCATCTTCTTTAGATAATGGATCTGGGAAAACATTATTAGAATAAGATGCTGTAAAAAGATAGAAATCTTTGAACAACTTTTTAAATAAATTAAACATTAAATCACACCTCTAGTTAAAATATATGTGCTTTAAATATCAAAATGCTAAAATAGAAAATTATGGACACGCAAAAAGGATGATTTTTATCATCCTAAAATCTTTCTTAAACTAATTTTCTTCATTTACGATTTCATGACATCTTGGACATAGATGATCAGTTAAATCGATTTCATTAAAGTAATTCCAACATCTTTCACATCTTTCACCATCGAATTTTTGAACTTGAACTCCGCAATACTCATATTTTGGAAGTTCTTCAGCGGTTAAGATGACATCAGATACGATAAATAATTGTTTTAATTTTGTTAAAATTGGTTTTAATGTTTCTTTATCTTCTTCACGAAGTTTCAAGAAGACTTTAGCTTCTAATGATTTACCAATAATCTTTTCATTTCTAGCTTCTTCTAAGGCTTTATAAACATCGTTTTTAATACCGAAGAATAAGTCGAAGATTTCTCTTAATTCTACTTCATTTTTATATGTTTTTGCTTCTGGGAAGTTTTCTAGATGAACACTCTTCTCTTTTTTTCCTGGAAGTAATTTATATACTTCTTCACTTGTGTAAGGTAAAATTGGCGCCATTAATTTAATTAATGAAGTTAAGATTTCATATAACACAGTTTGAACACTTCTTCTTTCATCACTATCAGCTTTTTCAATGTATAAAATATCTTTTGTAAAATCTAGATAGTAATTAGAAAGTGAATTTACATAATTATTGATGATTTTATAAATTTCATCATAATTATAATTGTCATATTCTTTAATAACTTTTGTGATAATATCATTTAATTCAACGAGCATATATTGATCAGCAGGTGGTAATTTATCATAAGATACTTTATCAGTATCTGGATTAAAGTCAAATAAATTTCCAATCATAAATCTATAAGTGTTCCTAATTTTTCTATAAGATTCTTTAACTTGAGCAAGTAATTCATCACTAAATCTAACATCTTCGGTATAATCAACACTAGCAACCCAAAGTCTTAAGATGTCAGCTCCTTGTTTACCAACAACATCCATTGGTCTAACAATGTTTCCAATACTTTTACTCATTTTCAAACCTTTACCATCTAAGACAAATCCAGCTGACACTAATTCTTTATAAGGACTGTGTCCACTATAGGCCATACTACAAATTAATGATGAGTTAAACCATCCACGATATTGGTCTGAACCTTCTAGATAAACATCTGCTGGATATGGCAATTTTCTTTCTAACAAGGTTCCAGCCCAAGATGTTCCTGAGTCAAACCATACATCCATAATGTCAGTTTCCTTAGTAAAGTTACCATTTGGACTTGCAGGATTAGTATATCCTTTTGGAAGTAAGTCTTTAGCATCTCTTTCAAACCAAACGTTTGAACCATATTTTCTAAATAAAGAAGCAACATGCATCATAACATCATAATCAACAATTTCTGAACCGTCTTCATTGTAGAAGATTGGAATTGGTACGCCCCAAGCTCTTTGTCTTGAAATACACCAATCCCCCCTATCTTTAATCATGTTATAAATTCTAGTTTTACCCCAATCAGTATGGAATTTAACATTGGTATCTAATTCTTTTAAGATGTCATCTCTAATCTTATCAACACTACAGAACCATTGTTTAGTAGCTCTAAAGATGATAGGTTTTTTAGTACGCCAGTCATGTGGATATGAGTGAGTAATATATTTTAACTTTAATAAATAGCCATTTTCTTCTAACCATTTTGGAATTTCTTTATTGGCGTCGTCGACAAATAAACCTTTAAACATTCCAGATTCTTCGGTTAAGATACCTTGGTCATTGACGCCGTTAACCATACCTAAATTGTATTTTTTACCAACGTTGAAGTCATCTTCACCATAGGCTGGTGCGGTATGTACTAGTCCGGTTCCAGCATCTAAAGTAACGTGATCAGCAGTAACAACTGGAGCCGTTCTATCCATAAATGGATGTTTATAAATAACGCCCTCTAAATCAGTTCCTTTAAAGCTAGAAACTTTTTCATATTCATCAAAACCAAATTCTTTCATTAAATCATCTAAAAGTTTAGTTGCAATAATATAGTTGTCATTACCAACTTTTACTTTAGAATATTCAAAGTCTGGTCCGGCGCATACTCCCATATTTCCAGGTAAAGTCCATGGAGTTGTTGTCCAAATAACTAATTTATCTCCTTCGTTTACAAATTCATTACCTTCAGTTACTGTAAATGCGACGTAAATTGATGGATCGGTTTTATCTTTATATTCGATTTCTGCTTCAGCTAAAGCAGTTTCACTACTTGGTGACCAATAAACTGGTTTTAATCCTTTGAAGATTAATCCTTTTTGGGCCATTTTAGCAAATACTTCAATTTGCCTAGCTTCATATTCTGGATTTAAAGTAATGTAAGGATGATCCCAGTCGGCAATAACGTTTAAGCGTTTAAAGTCATCCATTTGGGTTTCTACTTGTTTTAAAGCGTATTCTTTACAATATTCTCTGAATTCAGCCACACTCATGCTTTTTCGATCAACACCACTATTAGTAACAGCTTGTTCAATAGGAAGACCATGAGTATCCCATCCAGGAATATATTCAACATAATATCCTTCCATCATTTTAGAACGGTTAATAAAGTCTTTTAAGATTTTATTTAAAGAATGACCTAAATGAATATTACCATTCGCATATGGTGGGCCATCGTGCAGGATAAATGGTTTATTGTTTTTATTTTTGTTTTTAATTAGATTATATAAATCCATTTCGTCCCATTCCTTGCGTTGTTTTACTTCATTTTCAGCCAAATTACCGCGCATTTTAAATTCGGTTTTTGGCATTAATAATGTGTCTTTATAATCCATAAATACATCTCCTTATTTTATAATTTATTATTTAACTCCCTTTTTTAATCCTTTACCACCATTATATTCACTTAAAATGTTAGAGGTAAAACTTGATGTTTTACGCATTTCATTTTTGTAATCTTTAATAGCAGATTTGATTAATTCATCTGTTAAAGTCTTATATTTTTTACCTTTAGGTTCATACAAATAGAATGCGAGAGAACCAGGAATAGTATTTGGTTCGTTAACATATATATCGCCAGTTTCACGATTTACTAAATAATCTATACGGCAAACACCTTTTAAATTTAAAGTTCTGAATACTTGTTTAGATATTTCATATATTTTATTAGTCATTTCTTCTGGGATATTTGCAGGAACTTCAAATTCACTTGTAGACATTGAATTTGGCGTTTTAGCTGAACCTTTCATGCCCTTACCTTTGCCGCCACCTAAATATTTATCTTCAAAGGTTAAGAGTTCATGTTTCATCTTCATTTCAGCGACTAAACTTGTTTCATAATATTCATAGGTTCCACAAACCGCACAATTTAATTCTAGTAGGTTTGGTATCATTTCTTCAACAACTATTTTTCTTTCGTATTCTAAAGCTTCGTCTATTTTTGTCTCTAGTTCATTTCTACTATGAGCTACACCAATACCGATAGTACTACCTAAATTAGCTGGTTTAACAATTACTGGATACCCTAAGGTTTCTACCTTATTTAATATTTCGTCTTTATTCATACTATATTCGTAATCATAGAACCAAACATATTTAGGTGTTTTAATATCATTAGCTTCTAATACTTGTTTTAAGACTACTTTATCTTGACCTAAAGCAGCTCCTAAAACTGAAGGTCCAACAACTGGAAGACCTAATGTTTCTAAGAAACCAGCTAAAGAACCATCTTCAACTCCTTTACCATGGACAATTGGGAAAGCTACATCAATTGTATTAACGTTTCTTCCGAAAAATCCTTTTACTTTTTGAAGAACAATATCTTTATCTTTACGACATATAGTTATCTCTTTGACAAACTTTTTCATGTTATCAAAGTATTTAAATGTATCCATATCTCTTAAGGCTGCCCCAGTATAAAAGTGACGATCCTTACTAATATATATAGGTACTATTTCATATTTTTCTTCATCAATATTTTCCATTGCTTGTAAGGCTGAGATTATACTTACTTCATGTTCAACTGAATCTCCACCAAAAATAACTCCAACTTTAATCATTATAAATCACTCCTTTATTTTTCATTAAATATATCTGGTAAGTCATTTTCCAAAAGCACATAAGTCTCATTTTCTTTTAAGGTTTGTACTAGTGGGAATGCTTTTAAAACATCATTTATTATATGAATTTTGTTTTCATCATAACCTTTTTCTTTTAAGCCATCTTGAATCGGTTTTGTTTTTTCAGCGCCAACCAATACCACTTCATCAGCACAATCAGCTATTTGCATACCGAATTCTTTGTTTTTGGCATATTCTTCATTGCCAAGTTCAATCATTCCTGGAGTTACAACAATATGTTTTCCAGGCATTAGTTTTAAAACGTCTAAGGCCATTTTAGCTCCAGTTGGGTTTGAATTATAGGCATCATCGATAATAGTAATGTCTCCATTTCTTTTTAATTCTAGGCGGTGTTCAACGGGTTTTACTTTTGAAACACCAGCTTGTAATTGTTCGATAGTCATACCAAATTCTATGCCTAAAGCAATACCAGCTAAAATATTATAGACATTGGCATATCCTAATAACTTAGTTTCAAATTGATATGGTTTATCATCACCTTTGAAATAACAATCAAATTTAGTTCCTTTAGGACTTAAGGTAATGTTTTTAGCTCGGACGTCGACATCTTCACTATCGATACCGATCCATTTTATTTTACAGTTATTTTTTATTTTATAACTTCTTTGCCATTCATCATCACCATTTAAAATTCCGATACCATCACTAGGTAATGATTCTATTAATTCAAATTTAGTCTTTTGAATATTTTCTCTTGAACCAAAGGTGGCCAAATGAGCAACACCAATTCTTGTAATAATACCATATTTTGGATGAACTAAATCACAAAGTTCTTTAATGTCCCCTTCTTGACAGGCACCCATTTCGGCAATAAATACATCGGTAAATTTATCTAAGTAGTTATTAATTGTAATCATCAAGCCAAACGGGGTATTGAAATTTTTAGGGGTTGGCATTGAATTATATTTAATATTTAAAATATCATTTAAAATGTTTTTACTACTTGTTTTACCATAACTTCCAGTAATACCTATTACTTTTAAGGATTTCATACTTTTAATTTTATTAATGGCTTTATGTTTAAAATACAAACCGACTAGACTTTCAACTGGGGTATTTATTAATAAAGCAATTAAAATATATAAACAGTTCAGATAAGCAAGTAGTCCTAATATTAAGTAACAATAAACTAAATTGATTTCGTTTACGAAGAAACACATAATTATTATTGGAAGTAATAAAACAATTGTATTTGTGACAATCAATCTTTTTACTCTAGCGGTGTATTTAAGGGGCAATTTGTTTTGAGATTTTTTTCTTTCTAAAAGCAAATTGGCTGTTAAAATTAAATATAAAACGTTAAAGCACAATATCAATAGTGGTAAATTACCAATAAAGATAAACACTATTAATAACACAAAAAATATACTATAATCTTTGAATCCTTTCGCGGGATTTTTAGCCAGCCATTTTAAATATGTTTTTTTGCGGTTGTACTTATTTTGCTGAAGCATATGTATAGAATTACCGCTTTTTAAGAAAACATAAATGAAATAAATAATAACGGAAATTAGAAATTCTTTTGCCATATTATTTCTCCTTTATAAAGTTTTTTATGATACGATTTGTCTGGCCTAATCTTTCTAAATAGGCGTAATGTGTACAACCATCATACTGAATAACCGCTGCATCGGGCATTAATGATTCTAATTCGTAAGCATCGGCAATTGACACTGCCTGATCATTAGTACCCCATATAATTATAGTTGGACATTTAATTTTTTTGACATCTTCAGTTATATCAGTATTAACATGTCTAACTAATATATCGCGCATCATTGGGCTAGCATTTCGATAATCAGTAGAACCCATGTGTTTTTTCATAGTTTCAGCTAATTTATTTAATCCAGGTAAAGTTTTTAACTTCTTTAATGTTTTTACTTTTAAACTATTTGGATTTTTCTTAACTTTAAAAGGACTACCAAATAAGACTAGTTTGTTTACTGGATACATACTCGCATATAATAAACTTAATTTACCGCCAAATGAATGACCAATTAAAATAGGATTTTGAACATTTAAACTATTAAGTAGTTCATGAATCATATCTACAAAATCATTTAAGCTCCATACTTCTTTTGGCTCTTCACTTTTTCCATGTCCAGGAAGGTCGATAATAATAACATCATTATCAGTTAAACTATCACCAACAGGTTTCATCATTTCGATGTTTTGACCCCATCCATGTAATAAGACAACTGTCTGATTATTTATATTACCATATCTAACGTAATTTATATCAATATTTCTATATTTAAACATTTCATTCACCTACTTTTAATTATAACATACAACCATTATTACGACAATAAAAAACCGCCCTTAGATTAAGGACGAGTTTACCCGCGGTACCACCTTATTTTACTTCAAAGTACACTTAATAACTATAACGCGTTACCGTTCTTATTTACTCTGGTTCAAAAAGAAACATCAAGAGTGATCTATATATTAATTAGCTGTTAGTTTTCACCAAATTACTAACTCTCTTTGAAACTAAATTTAATATACCGTCTCTATCATCTGCATTTATATATCTAGTTTATCCATATCGTCGATAATTTCAAGTTGGGATTCGACGATATTTTTAAGACGACGTTTCAAAACATTAATATTTCTTTTCATCATATCGGCATCATTTTCGATTTTTTCAGCTTTAATTAAAGCTTCATTAACGATTCGACTGGCGTTTTTCTTGGCATCGTCTAAGATTATTTCGCTTTCGCGGTGAGCGGCGACTTTTAACTGGTCAGAGGTTTTTTGAGCCATTAGGATAGCTCTATTTAAAGTGCTTTCCATTCTTTCGTATTGTTCGAGTTTTTCTTTTAAAGCGCTAGTTTCGTCAATTTTTGACTTTAAGCGTCTAATTTCATCATTTTTATCAACTATTAATTTATTTTTAGCATCAATATCAGCTATCATCTTTTCGACTCTTTTAATAACTTGATCTAAAAAGTTATTAACTTCATCAGGATCATAACCTCTCATGACTCTTGTAAATTTTTCCATAAACTCGACCTCACCTCGGCGATGTACGCCCTATATTCTTTTATTTACCACTCTATATCTATATTATTGTTATCGTGAATTCCTTTACCTTCAGTATCATTAGTTATTTTACCTTGAACACTGACATTATTTGGTGTACATAGGAATATGCCACCACCAATTTTTTGCAAATCCCCACCAATTGCATAAATTGTACCACTTAAGAAATCAACAATTCTTTTAGCCTGTTCAGGGGTAACTCTTTTCAAGTTAACGACTACAGTATTTCTTTTCTTTAAATGATCAGCAATTTGTTGTGATTCAGAGTAAGCTCTTGGCTCTAATAAAATCATTTTAGCGCCGCCTTCTTCAGTTAAAGCCTCCTCTGTTTTTAAATCATAGTATTGGTCATTTGATGGTGCAGCAAAAACATCTTCTTCTTCACCCATGATTTTTTTTATTAAACCCATATTTATCCTCCTTAAGTTTTTTTCAAAACTACTTTCTTTGCTATACTTAATTTTATCATAGATTTAGGAAAAAGAAAATGTTTTTTTCTTTACTTTTCTTATTTTGTGTAAAGTAAGCCATAAAATACCAATTATTTTTTATTTAATGTTATATTTAGCTTTTGCTACTTTCTATTTCTGATATAATTATTCTAAAGGAAGTATGATTTATGGCAAAAAGAAAACTTAGGAACAAAATGCCAAAATAAATTTTGACATTAGCTTACCTCACGGTAAGCTTT
>ENA-OPAH01002102-OPAH01002102.1-human-gut-metagenome-genome-assembly--contig:-NODE-2102-length-11768-cov-3.025869_pt1 | contig 11768 bp, 10 predicted proteins | sample MGYA00241050_ERZ501416 | MGnify/ENA primary metagenome ERZ501416 (study PRJEB25962, sample SAMEA2042632) | human gut metagenome | biome: human gut; feature: human-associated habitat; material: faeces... | reverse complement strand
CGGTCTGGATGACCGCCATGCCCTGCTCACGGAAATGCTTCGCCCAGACAACCGTCATGTTCGGGTCGGCCAGGTCGATGCGGTTAAGGATCATCATGCGCGGCTTGCCTGCCGCGATCTCATCCATATCCGGGTTGCGGGACACCTGCGGAATGCGTGCGTCCACGACCTCACAGACTGCGTCCACCTGCTTGATATACTCCGCCATCTGCCGGCGGGTCTTTGTCATATGTCCGGGATACCATTGAATATTCATATTACTTCACCGTTCCAAAATCGCTGATTGGGAAAACCACGCTCTGCACATGACCGAGGATGTAGCGCTCATCCACCATGCCGAGACGGCTGTCGCGGCTGTCGGTAGAGGCGTTGCGGTTGTCGCCCATGACGAACACGCAGCCCTCCGGCACGGTCTGCGGATAGGTCAGATCGCCCATATGCTCGAGTACGTCGATCGTTTCGTTGATATACGGCTCATCGAGAACCTCGCCGTTGACGCTCACGTCGCCGGTTACGGGATCAATGTCCACCGTATCGCCGCCGGTCGCAATGATGCGCTTGACGATCGGCTGATTGTTGTAAAAACCCTCCTTGCGCAGCACGACAACGTCTCCGCGCTCGGGCGTATAGTTCAGGTTGCTTACCAGCATGATGCTGTGATCCTCGAGGGTCGGGTACATGCTCATGCCGTCCACGCCGATCAGGCGCACGAAAAACGTGAATACGACCACGAAGAACACCAGAACCGCCATCAGGGATTCGCCCCAGCCGAACAGCTCGCTCGAGAAGCGTCCCTCACTCTTTTTATTTTCGGTTTGCTGCATTATGATTTCCTCCATCCAAAGATAGCATATAAGCATACACTATATATTATAGCGGCTGCGGGCTGTATACGCAAGAAAAACCCAAAGCTGTATACGCAGGAGAATACAAAAAACGGAGAGTATCGCTACTCCCCGTTTCTGTGTTCGGTTGAGAATCAGATCTTCTCTGCGATCTTGGCAGCCTTGCCTACGCGGCCGCGCAGGTAGTACAGCTTAGCACGGCGAACCTTACCGCTGCGAACAACCTCGAACTTAGCAACGTTCGGGGAATGTACCGGGAAGGTCTTCTCTACGCCTACGCCGTAAGAAATGCGGCGAACGGTTACGGTCTGGTTTACGCCAGCGTGCTTCTTAGCAATGATGATGCCTTCGAATACCTGAATACGCTCACGGTTGCCCTCCTTGATCTTTGCGTGTACCTTAACGGTGTCGCCGATCTTCAGAGTGGGCAGATCGCTCTTGAGCTGCTGCTCGGACAGGACTTTAACGAGATCCATTTTTTAGTCTTCCTTTCGTCTTAGACATTCTTGCCGCATCGTAAACCCATAAATGAGCAGAGGAATGCCCGTGTTCATTGTTACTCGATTATAATATCATATCATGCGGCGGATTGCAAGTGTTTTTTCAATCCTGCACAGATTTTTGTCTCATTCGCTCGACAGACTCGGCGTGCACGGTCTCGGTCTGTGCCTGCGCCTTCTCGTTTTCATAAAGGCCGATGACAACATAATCTCCCACCTGCAGGTCCTCAAAGCCGATTTCCTGCGTTTTGCCGGAGTCGGAATTGTAAGCAGAAAGCGCTGCTTTCGAGCAGTCTGCCGTGCCATGCTTGCCGAATACAGTCGTCTCTCCCGCATCCCGCACAGTGATTGTTTGATTTTGGCTGTCTGTGAACACAATTTCTGCGTCGGCAAGCAATCTGATCGGCTTTTGCTGACTGCAGGCGCACAAAAGCAGACAAATCCCCAATCCCGCAGCATAAGAAATTTTTCGCATTTTATCGCCACTTTGCATAATTTTCATCATGAAATACTTGCATTTCTTATTCATTTTTATTATACTGAAAATGCTACCCGATGTAAAGGAGTGTTTTTCATGTGGGCATACGAAAGCGTATTTTATCAGATCTATCCCATCGGCTTCTGCGGTGCGCCGCGCGTAAACGACGGCGTGACGGTTCCGCGCATCCGCAAGGTCAGCGACTGGGCGGAGCATATCGCGTCGCTCGGCTGCAATGCCGTGTACTTCTCCCCGATTTTTGAATCTGACAGCCACGGCTACGACACCCGCGATTTCCGCAAGGTGGACTGCCGTCTCGGCACCAACGAGGATTTCGCCGCCGTCTGCAAAACGCTGCACGAGCACGGCATCAAAGTTGTGCTGGATGGCGTATTCAATCACGTCGGACGAGGTTTCTGGGCGTTCAAGGATGTGCAGGAGAAAAAATGGGATTCCCCCTACAAGGACTGGTTCCACATCTCCTTTGACGGCAATTCAAACTACAATGACGGCTTCTGGTACGAGGGCTGGGAAGGTCATTTTGAGCTGGTAAAGCTCAATCTGCGCCATCCGGATGTGCAGCACCACATTTTCGAGTGTATCCGGCAGTGGAAGGACGAATTCGGCATTGACGGTCTGCGGCTGGACGTGGCCTACTGTCTCGACAAGGATTTCATCCGTGCGCTGCGCGGCTTCTGCGACTCGCTCTCGCCCGACTTTTTCCTCGTCGGCGAGCTGCTCCACGGCGATTACAACCAGTTTGTCGGAGACGGCATGCTGCACTCCTGCACGAATTATGAGTGCTACAAGGGTCTGTATTCCTCGATGAACTGCTGCAACCTGTTTGAGATCACACATTCGCTGCTGCGCCAGTTCGGTCCGGAAAACTGGACGCTGTATAAAGGCAAGCACCTGCTTTCGTTTGTGGATAACCACGATGTGACGCGCGTTGCGTCCATCCTGCAGAATCCGGCGCATCTGCCGCTGATCTATGCGCTGCTGTTCGGCATGCCCGGCATTCCGTGCATCTACTACGGCAGCGAATGGGGCGCCGAGGGCAAAAAGCAGGACGGCGATGACGCTCTGCGTCCCTCGTTCGAGCAGCCGATCGAGAACGACCTGACCGCCCGTATCACCGCAATGGCGAAGGCGCACCGCGAAAGCCGCGCGCTCTGCTACGGCGGCTTCAAGCAGCTTGTGCTCACCAACAAGCAGTGCATCTGGGAACGCGAGACAGACGGCGAACGAGTGCTCGTTGCCGTAAATATCGACGAGCAGCCGTACCACGCACACTTTGACGCGCGCTGCGGCCGTGCTGTGGACCTCATTACCGGAGAAATGCACGACTTCGGCGGCGGCAGTGAATTGCCTCCGTACTCGGCTTACTTCTGGAAGTGTGAGCGATAAAGCAAACAAAAAAGACCTTGAAACTCAGGTTTCAAGGTCTTTTTCCATCTTATTTGCGCTTTACATAGTCGATAACGAGGGCATACGCCGTGCCGTCCGCCAGATCGGCGCTGAATACGACAGCCGTACCATCCTTGCGGTATCGCTCGAGCGCAGACTTTTTCAGCGTCAGCGTCTGACCGCTGATCGTGTAATCGCTGCCTGCGTTGAGTGCTTCGGTCACGCCGTTGTTCTGCACGGTCACCGTACGCACGCTTGTGCGCGTCAGCGGCAGCGTGAACTTCGGTTCGCTCGGCGAGAACGTGTTGTACTCCTCGACCGCCCAGCTTTCGCCGGTCGGTGCGGAATCGCTCACGGTCAGGGTGAACGCCTCGGTCTTGCCGTTTTTCAGCTCAACGCTGATGGTGTAGCTGCCCGCTCGAAGCTGCGCCAGCACACCACGCGGCAGGATGAGCGAACGCGTCGAGGAATCGAACGTGTAGTCGATGCTCGACAGACCGAGCACCACATCCCGGATATCCTCCGAGGTATTGGCGCCGCTCAGACGCGTGTGCACATCCGCGTACTTTTCCGACTCGTAATAGCGGTCAAAAGACGCATTCTGCGCATTTTCGCTCACCGAAGAATCGGTAACCGCAATGGCGATTGCCGCCGTTTTGCCGTCCGAGAGCGTCAGCGTCAGCTTGTAGCTTCCGCGCGGCAGCCTGCCCAGCCAGTCCGCGCTGATGGCGGCTCCGGTCGAGGTCTGCGTATAGTCCGTGCCTGCGACGAGGACTGCACCGTTACTCTCGATTTTCTCAATTTTCAGACCGTTCGGCACGGTGACCGCAACATTTTTGCCCAGTGCAGAGAGGTTATTCAGATCAACCGCTATGCTTTCCGGCGAAACAGCCGCCGTCACGCTGCCCGTGAGCGTCTGTCCGCCTGCGGTGGCGGTTACGCCGTTTGCGATCGTGTAGCCGGAGACCCGCACGCTGCTGGCAAAACTCACGCCGCTGCTCTTGATCTCCGCCTGATAAATCGTGCCATAGCCGGTGACAGACGCAGGCTTGCTGGCGGTCATGCGGTAGACCGACGCATTCGCGGTGGTGGAAACCGTGGATTCGGTATCTAGCTCCAGATGATTGATATCCGCATCCAGCGTCAGCGAAACCTTCTTATCGCCGTTTATTTTTACATCCGCGAAGCCTTCATAGCCTGCGGTGGTCAGCTTTTTCTCGTAGAGCACCGCTGTGCTGCGAACCTCTGTGCTCGGAAAACGAGCGGCGCCTGCCGCAGTAACCTGCAGCAGGCGACCCATAGGCGAGGACACAACGATGTGGTCGCTCATTGTATTCGTCATTGTTACCGTGCCGCCGGCTACGATGATCGTACCCTTGACGTACACGTCATTCAGCTGTACCGCATCCGAGGCCAGACCTTCGGTCAGGTACAGATCGCCATCGATCGTCGCATCGGACAGCGTGCAGCTTTCCGAGATGGTGACGTTCGCGGTATCGCTCTTGAGGTCGGAGCCGGTATAGGCTTTGCCGGCCGTTGAAAGTGAGGTTCCAAGGTAATAGTACAGAATCTTCGCCAGCTCGGCACGGGTGATGACCTTGGTCGGCTTGAAGGTATTGTCCTTGTAGCCGGTGATGATGCCCTTGTCCACAGCCGCCTTGACGTAGCCTGCCGACCACGTCGCAACCTTCGCCTTATCTTTAAAAGACAGGTTTGCCGGTTTTACATTGCCCGGATCGGCCTTGTACAGCCGTCCGAGGATAACCGCCGCCTGCTCACGAGTGACATAACCCTCCGGACTCATTCTGCCGTTGCCGGTGCCGTTAATGTAGCCGTACTTCTCGGCAATGCGCACCGTGTCGTAGTACCACGAGTTGGACTGCACATCGCTGTACGAAATGCTTGCCTTCTCCGTGAAGTGAAACGCACGGTTGACATAGCGCATGAACTCCGCACGAGTGACCTTGCGCTCCGGCTCGTACTTGCCGGTGGTCGCACTCGGATTGATGATGCCCTCATCATCCAGATATTCGATAAAGTTTTTGCTCCAGTGTCCGTCAAGATCGGAGGCAAACGCTGCCGGTATCATCGTTGCCAGCATCGCTGCACACAGGAAAGCAGATAGTAAGCGTTTTTTCATAAGATACACCTCGTATGTGGGTTACAGGCAATACCAAATGATTGAACAAGAGCGATTTACGAGCAAATTTTGCGTACTGATTAGGCGTGGTTTTGCAGCAATACGAGGTATTGCAAAAAATCACAACGACATCAGGACACAAAATTTCCGTAAAGCGCCGCAGCTTTAATCGTTTGGTATTGCCTAAAGTATAACATAGACAATGAGAGTTGACAACAGGCTTTGTCGGACACATTCTGCCAATATTTACGCATTGCGGACATATTCGAGGAAAATTCGTCCTTTACGGCTTGTGCCGCCGAACGCTTCCACGCGCGCACGGCCGACGCCGCGCACGGTCAGTCGGTCGCCTTCCGTAATCTGGTGCTCCGGCTTCATGCAGGGTGTGTTGTTGACGAACACCAGTCCTTTCTCGATCCGCGCCTGTGCGTCCTTGCGCGGCAGACCAAAAATCAGAGCGGCTACGCTGTCCAGTCTGGGCGACGCCACCGAACCGGTCCCCCGTTTTTCCTCGACTGCCGCGTGCTTCAGGTCGCTGAGGTCCTCGCGTGTCAGCGAAAGCTGCTTGCGGCCCGCTTTGGCGAAGTGCATGAGGATGAACTCCGCCATATCCTCGAGCACGATGATGTCTGCGCCTTCCTCGTGCACGAGAATGTCACCGACCACCGAACGGTCGATCTGCAGGCCCATCAGCGAACCGAGGTAGTCGCGGTGCGTGAGCGTGTCCTCCCTGCGCTTGCGGGCGCGCAGCAGCGCCAACGGAGCGGACAGCTTTGCGCTCTCGGCATCCATGTAATCTGGATAAAACAGATAGATCCCGCGTTCCGCGTCCTCATAGCCGCCCCAGAACAGCGCATGACCGGTCGCTCCGGCAAGGCGCACCGCATCCGTGCACAGCGCCCGCTGCTTGAGGTCGAGGAACTTGGTATGGGTCAGATAACCGCGCTGCTCACACGTCTGCTCCTTGTCGAGCAGTCCTGCCAGCAGCAGCTTATCGTCGCCGCTGTGTGCAAGCGCAGTCAGGATCTCTTGCTTGGTCTTCAAGGTATTTTCCTCCATTGCGGCATAGATTTTCCGTTATGCCGCCCATTGTTTTGCATGATAGTATTGTACTATCTTCTTTTTTCGTTTACAATAGAGATTAGCATTTTAATGATGGAGATGATCGAATTGACCGTGAAGGACGCCGTTTTGCAGGCACTCGAACAGGCACGAGGCACCCGCCTTTCCGGCGGACGGCTGGCCGAGCAGCTTGGCGTATCCCGTGCGGCGGTGCACAAGGCGATCGCCGCACTGCGCGAGAACGGCCTTGCCATTGACGCCGTGACCGGAGAAGGCTATCGCCTGGCCTCGGATGATGACAGCCTGACCGCCGCAGGCATTAACGCGCTGCTCGATACCGCGGTCATCGGACGCGAAATCCTGGTCGAGCCGTCGCTTACCTCGTCCAACACGACGATGAAGGAGCAGTATCTCGGCCGCAGGCACGGCTTCACGCTGTTTGCCGAGGAGCAGACCGGCGGACGCGGACGGCTCGGCCGCACATTCGTCTCCCCTGCCGACACCGGCGTGTACATGACCATTCTGCTGCATCCGACACTGCCGCTGTCGCATCTGTCGTTCGTCACCATTTCGGCGGCGATCGCAGTCGTGCGCGCCATTGAGCAGACCGCAGGCTTCACGCCGCAGATCAAATGGGTGAACGACGTGCTGATGAACGGACGCAAGCTGTGCGGCATCCTCACGGAAGCGACCATCGAGGGCGAAACCGGCACGGTAAGCTCGCTTGTGGTCGGCATCGGCATCAATCTGCATCCCAATCCGGCGTGGCCCGAGGAGGTACAGGCGGTCGCGGGTGCCATCAGCGACTTCGGCAAGCCGCCCCGCAGAGCCGAACTGGCAGCCGCTGTCCTCAACCACTTTGAGGACGTGTACGCGTTGCTCGATCAGGGCAAGGAACCCGAGCTGCTCGAGCAGTACCGCGAACGGCTTTGCTGCATCGGCCGTCCGGTGACGGTCATCAGTCCGGCAGACCGCTACGAAGCCGAGTGTGTCGGACTGGACGAGAATGCACATCTGCTGGTGAAAACCGCAGACGGACAGGTAAATACCCTGTCCTCGGGCGAGATCAGCATCCGACTGTAAACCGCATTTTATACATTATATATAAGGAGATATTTCTATGTTTCAAACCGCTGCAGGCGTGACCGTTCCGTTCCCCGAAAAGCTGTCCGAGCAGTACGAGCTGGACGGCAACACCATCACCGCAAACCTCAGCTTTGAGAAGCTGAGCGACTTTGTGCATTCGTTCTACGCCGAGCTGGACGAGCCGCTGTTCCTCGCCATCCATCCGGATGCGGAAAGCGATGAGGTCTGGTATCTGGACGGCATGACGAAAAAGCAGCTGACCATGATTTTAGACGGCTACGGCGAGCTGCTGTATCAGGACGGTCTTTCGGCATTCGCCATTGGCTCTCTGACCACCGAGGAGGAGCTTTTCGTACAGAAGTACAAGGTTCTGTCCATTTACAGCGAGACCGCAAAGCGTTTCGTTCCCCTGCTGAAAAAATACGGCATGGAGCCGACCGGACATCTTGTCACCGCATGGGATACGTTCTCCGAAGAAAAGCCCGGCGCCGCAGAGCGCCTCGAGATCGCCGGTCAGACCGTGCCGGATATGATTAAAGAGCTGTGCAAGATCGGCATGTATAAAGGTTAATTATAAGATTAATTATAGGGCTTATATGAAAAAAGACACCGAAAAAATCGGTGTCTTTTCTTATCTGGCTTACATTTAGATTTCCATGATGATCGGCAGGACCATCGGACTGCGCTTGGTCTTCTTGAACAGGTAATCACTAACATCGCCCTTGATGGCGGATTTCAGGCTGTTCCAGTCACGCAGATTCTCTACCGAGCAGCGGTCGAGCGCCATCTGCGAAATGGTACGCAGCTCCTCCATGAGAGCCTCGGCTTCCTTGACGTAAACGAAGCCGCGCGATACGATATCCGGACCCGCAATGACAACACCGGTCGTTGCGTCAACCGTGACAACGATAACCAGCAGACCGTCCTCGGACAGATGCTTGCGGTCACGCAGAACGGCTGTGCCGACATCACCGATGCCCAGACCATCTACCAGCAGACGGCCGGCCGGCACGGAATTGCCCAGACGAGCCGAATTTTCGCTGATCTCGATCGGACGGCCGATCTCACTGACGAGAATGTTCTTCGGGTTGACACCCATCTCGCGTGCCAGACCGGCATGCTGCACGAGCATGCGGTACTCGCCGTGTACGGGAATGAAGTACTTCGGCTTGCACAGACCGAGCATCAGCTTAAGATCCTCCTGGCAGGCATGACCGGAAACATGGATGGCTGCCGAACGGTCGTAAATGACCTCAGCGCCCTGCTTGTACAGCTCGTTGACCATGTTGTTGATCGACTTCTCGTTGCCTGGGATAGCAGACGCTGCGATCAGGATACGGTCGCCGGAATTGACCTCCACCTGCTTGTGGCTGCCGTACGCCATACGGTACAGCGCGGACATGGTCTCACCCTGAGAGCCGGTGGATACGATGATCAGCTGGCTGCGCGCGTAGCGCTTGATCTCGGAAATGTCGATCATGACCTTGCCGGAATCCTTCAGATAACCCAGCTCCATCGAAACCTTGGAGATCTTCTCCATGCTTCGGCCGCAGACGGCTACCTTGCGTCCTGCCTTGGCGGCAATGTCGAGAATCTGCTGCAGACGCGATACATTGGACGCGAACGTTGCAATGATGATGCGCTGGTCGCTCTCCATGATAAATTTCTCGAGCGATTTGCCGACGATTTTCTCACTCGGCGTGTAGCCCGGACGCTCGACGTTGGTCGAGTCGCTCATCAGCGCAAGCAGTCCCTTCTTGCCCAGCTCACCGATGCGGACAAGGTCGATCATCTCACCGGAAACCGGCGTCAGGTCGATCTTGAAGTCGCCCGTGTGCAGGATGGTACCCAGCGGCGTGGTGATCGCCAGCGCAACCGAATCCGCAATGGAGTGGTTGGTGTGGATAAACTCGATCTTGAAGCAGCCGAGCTTAATCGTATCACCGGCGCGCACGCGGTTCATCTTGACCTTCTGGGGCATCTTGTGCTCGGACAGCTTGGTCTCGATGATGCCGCAGGTCAGTCGGGTCGCGTAGATCGGCGCGTTGCACTCGCGCAGAACATACGGAATAGCGCCGATATGGTCCTCATGTCCGTGGGTGATCACATAGCCGCGCAGCTTGTTCAGGTTGCGCTTGAGGTACGTTGTATCCGGAATGACCAGGTCAACGCCCAGCATGTCGTCATCCGGAAAGGCAACGCCGCAGTCGATAACTACGATGTCATTGCCGTACTCGATCACCGTCATGTTCTTACCGATCTCGTTCAGACCGCCGAGCGGTATGATCTTCAGTTTTTCCTTCATAATAGTATTATCACTTTCCTTTATCTGATTGTTGTTTATTATATGTACGCGGATGTCGTTTCCGCTTTTCTGAAAAGGCAGACCATGCGATCCCGTCTGTCTTTATCCACATGTGAAGGATGCGGTCCGTTTTCGCTGCAAATGGCACAGCGCATTCCCACACGGACTGCAAACACTTATTTTTAATATACCACAGCTCAGCAGAATTGTAAAGAGTCAGTCACCAAAGCGCTCTGCACGGCTTCGTCGAAACAGCCAATCTGCCTATATACTATTTATGCACAGTGTCCAGCTGTTTTACCCATTCTGCGTGTCCTGCATAATGACCGGTCAAACCGGGCAGACTTCCCTTTCGGTCCCTGCGGTTTGTAACAAAGCCGCCGATGTGCGTTTTATACGGCTAACCGTAAAAAACCGTATTTTCGCCCAATTATGTCATACAGATTAACGAAATCCAGCGATAAACTCTGTGAAATGTGCACAAAATTCTATGAAACCGTTTGACAAATCGGAGAGGATGCAGTATGATTGGTTACAGTTCGGAAACAGAACGTAAACAAAACAGTAACAACCCAGAAAACAACATCGGTTTTTCCGGTGGCGCGGGAAGTGTTCCCGCTGCGTTTTCACCTGACTTTTAGGAGCGTAACACAAATGTCTATTTCTCTGCGTAAGCATGCTGCCATGTTCCTCGCGGCAACCTTCACGGTAGGCTCGATGGCAACCTTCGGCGCTGCTGCACTGGATCAGCCGACTGCGGTACTCTCTTCCACTCTGAACCATTCTGTCGGCACGGTGCTCACCTCTGCCGAGATCTCCAATGCACAGCAGGCTATGGCGAAGGCAAAGGCTTCCGCACTCAAGGCACAGCAGGATGCTGCCAAGAAGGCGCAGGAGGAAGCTGCTACGAAGGCTGATGCTGCCATAAAGGCCGCTGAAGAAGCAGCTAAGAAGGAAGCCGAGATCAAGGCCGCTGCAACCCAGACCGCTTATAACCAGCTGGTCGCAAGTGCAGCCACCGCCCGTCCGGTAGCTTACTCCACAACGTATCTGGCAAGCGATGCCATCAAGGCAAATGCCACTGCGCTTGGCAATTATAAACTGACCTTCTACGATCCGTGCGTTGAATGCAACGGCAATAATCTGGCACTGACCGCTACCGGCACCACCCTGACCGAAGGCCGCACGATCGCAGTTGACCCGTCCGTCATTCCGCTCGGCAGCCGCGTATTCATCGAGGGCTACGGCGTGTTCATCGCTGAGGACACCGGCGGAGCGATCAAGGGCAACAAGATCGACATTGCAGTAAGCACCCACGAGCGTGCAAACGAGCTTGGCGTGCAGTACGCAAATGTATATCTGCTGAAGTAAATTTTGAGGAGCTGTGCGAAAGCACGGCTCTTTTTTTCTGCCAGTTTGAACAGTTTGGAGGCCGAGGACAGGTACGTCCTCGGTTTTCGTTTTGTATTTCGCGTCAGAATCGCGTGTACAAGGGTTTGGACGAGTCTGTTCAAAACTACACGCCGAATTTGCAGGAGCGATTGTGCGGCGTTTGAGCAGGTTTTCGTTATCGTTCCAGAAATTAGGGTTTTCGCTTGCGAAGCGAGAGAATCCTGCCTCCCCGGCAGGGGCGCAAGAGGGTAGACACCAATGGTTTCCACCCTCTGATTTTCTCCCCTTTCCTAAGATAATCTGGTGCAAGCCAGAGACCGGCGACCGCTGTGAAAAGGAGAACGGCAGAGGATTTTTTCCTTCGTGTCGTTCTCTAACTATTCGCAATGTCAGATACCTTGCTGCTACACAGGCGGTTTCATCTCCGCAGGCGCGGCACAAGGTGAATTGCCCGCAAGGCAAGAGAAGGTCCCCTGGGGCATGACCGTGACGCGCAACTCGTTGGTCTGGTGGCTACAGACGGCACCTGCGAGTTTAATTTGATAATGAATGT
>ENA-OPAH01002097-OPAH01002097.1-human-gut-metagenome-genome-assembly--contig:-NODE-2097-length-11789-cov-3.626470_pt1 | contig 11789 bp, 9 predicted proteins | sample MGYA00241050_ERZ501416 | MGnify/ENA primary metagenome ERZ501416 (study PRJEB25962, sample SAMEA2042632) | human gut metagenome | biome: human gut; feature: human-associated habitat; material: faeces... | reverse complement strand
GAGAGTGACAGCCGGCGGTCGCCGCCGAAGGCGTCGCGCAAGTCGCGCAGCGTTGCACACAGCTTGTGCGGTGCTTCGTAGAAGATCATCGTGCGTTTTTCGCCCTGCAGAGTGTCCAAGTGCTCTCTGCGGGCCTTTTTGTTGACCGACAGGAAGCCTTCAAAGCACCAGCGTCCGGTCGGCAGACCGGATGCTGCCAGCGCGCAGACCGCCGCACAGCAGCCCGGAATCGGGATAACGGGTACATCGTGCTCGGCGCACAGCGCGACTAGATCCTCACCCGGATCGGAAACTGCAGGCGTGCCCGCATCGGTTACGAGCGCACAGGTCTCACCGGCGAGCAGCTTCTCCAAAACCGCTTCACCGCGTGCGCGGCGATTGTGTTCGTAGTACGAGATCATCGGCTTTTTGGGCAATTCGCAGGCGTTAAGCAGCTTTTGCGTCACGCGGGTGTCCTCTGCCGCGATGAAATCCACCGTGCTGAGCACCTCGCGTGCCCGCGGCGATAAATCACTCAGGTTGCCGATCGGCGTTGCGACTAAGTATAATGTAGACAATTCAATCCCTCCGGAATTTCTTAAATGGAGAATGGATAATGGAAAATGAAGGTGCGGCACATGGTACCGAATTAAATCATCGCGCATTGCGCATCTCCGCGCAGCGCGGACAAAACTCGCGCAAGGATAGCGCTGATTCTCCATTTTCAATGCTCAATTCCGTAAATACGGAAATATTCATCACTCTCAACGATCAGCGGTGGCTCAACAACAAGTCCTTCCGCACTGCCGCCTTTTCGGCACTCGATCATGACGACGCTTGGCGCTGCCTGCACGCTCTGGTGCACGAACCGCATTCTTTTCGGCACGAGCCGCACGCGCGAGAGCGCCTCGAGCAGCACCCACAGCCGTTCCGGCCGAAATAAGAACGCGGCTTTGCCGCCGGTATGCAGCACGAACGAGGCAGCAACCGCCAGTTCCTCAACCGAACAGGTCGCGTCCTGCCTTGCGGTGCGCTTTTCGGCGGTCGGCGCATTCGCGCCTGCGTTGCGGTCGAAATACGGCGGGTTGCAGATGACGTAATCCATACTGCCGTGCGGCAGCAGCGTACGCATCTGCCGGAGGTCGCCTTGCAGCGCGGTTACGTTTTCCAGCTCGTTTGCTGTGATGGACTGCCGGAACAGGTCGAGCGGGCCGTCCTGCAGTTCCAGTCCGGTGATCTTGAGGTCGGGCCGCCATACGAGCAGCGCCAGAGCGCCTGTGCCGCAGCCGAGGTCGAGCAGTTTGGCATTGCGTCTCGGCTTGGCGAACGCGCTGAGCAGCACGCTGTCCTGTCCGAGCTTAAAAAAACGGTCGTCCTGTAATAATTGCAGTCCGTTAGGGAGTATTTCGGTGCTTTGCGCCATGCTTTCTCTCTCCTTAATAACCCTTTTCTACCGCAGCCTGCAGCACCTGCGAAGCCACCGTACCGGCAACCGACGAGCCGCCGCCGCCGTTCTCGACGAGAACGATGAAAGCATACGGCGTGGCCTCGTCGCGCAGGAAGCCGGTGAACCATGCGTTTGGTGACTTATCCGCGCCGACCTCGGCGGTGCCCGACTTGGCACAGATATCCATGCCCGGGAAACGATCCTGACCGTAGGTCTCGATGACGTTGTTGTGCATCATATCCGCGATGGTACCCGCGGTCTTTTCGTCAATCAGCTGCGCCGACTTATGCGGATAGTAAATGCCGGTCGGCAGGCCGTAATCTGTGGTGGATTTTTCGATCAGACGCGGCACGGCAGCCTTGCCGCCGTTGGCGATCGCGCCCATATACTGGAGCATGTTGATCGGACACAGGGTATCCTGACCCTGACCGACACCCGACCATGCCAGCTGATTGTCATTGCCCGAGAAATCAAACTTGCCGACCGAGGACTGGATGCCGTCCACCTTGATGGACTTGGTCAGTCCTGCCGCATCCGCGTATTTCTGCATGGTTTCGCCGCCGAGTTCGACGGCCAGCTGACCGAACACACCGTTGCACGAGTTGGCGAGCGCTTCCTCGATATCCTGTTCGCCGTGAGCGTGCGGGCAGGTGACTTCCTCGCCGCCGATGTTGACCGAGCCGGTGCACGTCCACTTGCGCTGGAACAGGTCGGGGATGTTCTCGATAGCGGCGTTGATGGTCACAACCTTGAAGATAGAGCCCGGAATCGAGTTCGCGGACAGCAAGCGGTTGACGTAAACGCCGTCCCACGCGGGATCGTCCGCCGCAATGTCCGGCGGATTGGCCGGATCAAACGTCGGTGTGGACACCATGCACAAAATTTCGCCGGTTTTATAGTTATAAACGCCAACAGTTCCGTTCATTCCGTTCAAAGCCTGATAGGCGACATTGTTCAAATAGGCATCAATCGTCAGATACAGGCTGTTGCCGGTGCCGAGCGGAGAATATACGCCGGTGAGCAGATTGTAGCCGGACAGCTTATCCGCGAACGAGGTGAGCGCACCCGCGCCGATGTTGCCGTTTTTGTCGCCTACGGCGTGCAGTGTGGCGCGCCGGACGGTTGCGTCATCGTTGTAGATGCGGTTGCCGTCCTCGTCGAGTGTGGACAGCATATCGCCGTCTCGGTCAAGGATGGTGCCGCCTTTCAGCTGACCGGCGTTGTTATAGAGATGACGGTTGTACGGGTAGGAGGCCCAGTCGCCGCCGTCCACGACAAACTGGAAGCAGAAGAACGCCAGACCCAGACCGAGCAGTGCGGCAAGGATCAGACAGAAAATACTGCGTTTTTCGATTTTCCGCATGGTTACTCCTCCCCTCTAAGTTCGCGGCGGCTGGGCAGACGAACCGCGAACGATGCATTCTGTCGGGTGTCGGTCGCCTTCAAAAAGGCGAGCATGCCCCATGCCGACAGCATGGACGAACCGCCGTTGGATACGAACGGCAGCGTAACGCCGGTAAACGGCAGAATATCGACCGCACCGAATATGTTCAGACAGGTCTGGAACACCAGCAGACTGGTGGCCGCGCATGCGGCGATGGTGTAAAAGCTGGAGCGTCCGGCGCGACAGGCACGGACAGCGAACACGGCCAGCGTAATGATGCACAGGATGGTCAGCACGGCAATGACGAGACCCCATTCCTCACAAAGCATACCGAACACGATGTCGGTATCCGCGGCAGGGAGATTCGAGAGCCAGCCCTTGCCTGCGCCTACGCCGATCATGCCGCCGGAGGCGGCTGCGGTCAGCGTATGCGTCTGCTGGAAGCCCTTGTCGTACACGTCCTCCCAGATATGTCCCCAGGAGGCAAATCGTGCGGCAACGTGCGGCTTGATGGTTAGCATGACCATGCCCGCGCCGAAGCAGCCGGCGCACACAAGGCCGATGGTGGCAAAATCGCCCGAACGCAGGTACGCGATGACAAGGAACGTCACGAAGAACACAAGTGCGGTGCCGAAGTCGTTCTGCAGTGCGAGACAGCCGCCGCAGATGGCGGTCAGGCCGATGAACATCCACAGGTTGCGCTTGTTGAACAGGCGGTCGAGCGTTGCTGCGCCGGCAAAAATATAGCAGATTTTCGCAATTTCCGAGGTCTGCAGAGACAGAGGACCGAGACGCAGCCATGCCTTCGCGCCGCCCTGCGACGAGCCGATTAGCAGTGTAATAGCCAGCAGTCCGACTGCCGTTGCGCTCATGAACCAGCGCACCTTCTGCGCCCGGGTCAGGTCACGCAGGAAGAAGCCGAGCACGATAAAGATGGCAAGACCCATCAAAATCGCAATCAGCTGCTTGGGCAGCTCGTCCGGCACGGTCGAGCCGGTGACGGCGAGTGACAGCGTACATAGGAAGAACGCTATCGTTTCCATTTCAAAGCCGATGCGGCGGAACAGGCGCATGACGATGAAATACGCCCAGCAGATTACCGTAAAGACAAAAAAGGTGAGCGGAATGGTGGTGGTCGCCTTGTCGCCCTGCGCGATAATGAGCTGCAGACCGGTGAGGATCTGGAACAGCGTCAGCAGTACGAGCGAACCCCACATGCCGGCCGGCTTGCCCTCAATGCGGCGCTCGACCATCTGTGCACGCTTTTCCTCAGCGGTAATGGGCTCCATGATAGCGGGAATGCCCGCAAAGGTGACCGTGTCGCCGTCCTCGACGAGCGCATACTCGTCCACCGGCAGGTCGTTTACCTTGATGCCGCCCTTGGAACCGAGGTCGTATATCGTCCAGCTGCCGTCATCCTCGCGGATGAGCGCGGCGTGCTGACGCGATACCGACGGATATTCCAGCTGCACATCGCAGCTGGGGGCGCGTCCGATGATGTTCTCCCAGTGGGTGATGGGCAGGCGCACGCCGTTGCGCAGCACCAGATAGCCCCAGACCTCATCCGGGTGCTTGACCTTCCACAGCGAGCGGATCGCACCGACAAGGATCATCAGCGCCAGCAGCGGGAACACGAAGCGCACAACGGTTGTGTACCACGCCCCGATGAGCGGTTTTTCCGCCAGCAGAGCCGTCAGCCTGTCGAGAAGCTGCTGCAAAGCATCATTCATGTAAAGTTCCTCCTTTCGAGGGATGCTGTTGATTACTTGGATTTACCAATAATACTACCAGTATAGCCTATCTATTATAGCATAGGTTGTCAAGAAATTCGCCGTTTTTCACAAACTTTCACGAATATCTTGATTGACATTGACAGAATGTTGTCACGGTGTTACACTGAATCCATAAACTACATACGCGACAAACGAAGTTTGCAGGAAAAAGCCGCACGGGCAACCGCCCATGGCTTGCCGAAGGAGCAAAACTCTCAGGCGTCCGGATTTCCGGATGAGGACTGTAAATGGATGTGGCTCTGGAGAACGTTCCTCAAGGGGACTGCCGAAGGTGCAACGCGCGCAAAAGGGGTTTGCGTGCCAATCTCTCAGGCAAAAGGACAGAGATGAACCTGTTTTTATAGACGTTAGGATATAAAAATAAGTTCCGCGGAACCACAGCAAATGTTTTCTCACGGTGCAGGATGTACCGTCTGTTTGCTGTCTTTCCGTTTCTTTGGAGCCGTAACCCGATGCTGATTGGGTTCGGCTTTTTGTTTGCCGCAAAACAAAGAAGGGGTATGTAAAATGACAATGGAAGTATTGGCAGACTGGGTAAGCCGAATCAGCAACGTCGTGTGGAACGGCCTGCTGCTGTACCTTCTGGTCGGAACCGGCATCGTGTTTACCATCCGCACGCGCTTCATTCAGGTGCGTAAGTTCGGCGCAGGCTGGAAGCATCTGTTCGGCCATTTCTCGCTCAACGGTGAGAAGGCGGGCAAGGACGGCATGAGTCCGTTCCAGGCGCTGACCACCGCGATCGCGGCGCAGGTCGGCACCGGCAACATCGCAGGCGCGGCTACCGCACTGTATTCCGGCGGCCCGGGTGCGATTTTCTGGATGTGGCTGAGTGCATTCTTCGGCATGTCCACCATCTACGGCGAGGCGGTTCTCGCGCAGAAGTACAAGACCACGGACGACAAGGGTCACGTTACCGGCGGTCCGATCTACTACATCCGCGCACGCTTTACCGGTAAATTCGGCAAGTTCCTCGCCGGCTTCTTCTCGGTTGCGATTATTTTTGCACTGGGCTTTACCGGCAACATGGTACAGGCAAACTCGATCAGCGTCGCGTTCAACACCGCGTTCGGCGCACCGATGATCGTTGTCGGCATCATCTGCGCGATCATTGCAGCGTTCATCTTCCTCGGCGGCGTAGGCCGTATCGCATCCGTTACCGAGAAGGTCGTTCCGATCATGGCGCTGTTCTACATGGCTGGCTGCATTGTTATCCTGTGCATCAATCATGCAGCAATCATTCCGGCATTCAAGTCCATCTTTGTTGCAGCATTTGACCCGCAGGCTATCCTCGGCGGCGCTGCAGGCATCACGGTTCGTCAGGCAATGCGCTACGGCGTTGCACGCGGTCTGTTCTCGAACGAGGCCGGCATGGGCTCTACGCCGCACGCACATGCGCTCGCTAAGGTAAAGCGTCCGCAGGATCAGGGCGAAATTGCTATCGTTTCCGTATTTATCGACACCTTTATCGTACTGACGCTGACCGCTATGGTCATCTTGACCTCGGGCATGCTCAATCCGGGTGCACCGGACGGTCTGCAGGGCACCGAGCTGGCACAGGCGGCCTTCAAGGCTTCGCTTGGCTCGGCAGGCATGGCTGTTGTTGCCATCTGCATGCTGTTCTTCGCGTTCTCTACCATCATCGGCTGGTATTTCTTCGGTGAGCAGAACGTAAAGGCAATGTTCGGCCACAAGGCTGTTAAGGTTTACGCTGCTATCGTTGTTATCTGCATCGTGATCGGCTCCGCGCTGCATGTTGATCTGGTATGGAACCTGTCCGACCTGTTCAACGGCCTGATGGTATTCCCGAACCTGATCGCGCTGCTGGCGCTGTCCGGTCTGGTTGCCAAGGCGGCCCACGACAAGGACATTATGAAGTAAGCTATGACCTGTCGCGGAACTACACGGTTTGCGCAGGAATCGGCTCTATACAGTATTATTTGATAGAAAATGCACCGCAATTCTGCGGTGCATTTTTTTGCAGACACCGAAAAAACACTGGTTTTCGCGTTCTCAGTACCGTATAATAGGGGAGTACCGCGGGAATGTTTGCTATTCCACCTGTTTAGAATGTTAAAAAGGAGAATTTCACATGAAAAAACGTACATTTTTGCTTTTTGGCCTGCTGGCGATGCTGGTTCTGACCGCCTGCGGCGGCAAATCAGGCGCGCAGACCTCGACGGATGATGCCACCGACACGAGCGATAACTCGCAGCAGACGACCGCTGAGGAGACCGCACAGCCCATCGGTCAGCACCATGCACAGATCACCATCAAGGACCACGGCACGATCGACATCGAGCTGGACGGCGATGCAGCGCCTATCTCGGTTCAGAACTTTATGGACCTGGCAAACGACGGTTTTTATGACGGACTGACCTTTCACCGCATTATTACCGGCTTTATGATGCAGGGCGGCGACCCGCTGGGCAACGGCACCGGCGGCTCGGAGAATACTATCAAGGGCGAGTTTTCGGAGAACGGCGTGGAGAACAAGCTGTCGCACACGCGCGGTGCGGTTTCGATGGCACGCTCAAGCGACCCGGACAGCGCATCCTCGCAGTTCTTCATCGTTCAGCAGGACAGCACCTATCTCGACGGTCAGTACGCCTGCTTCGGTTATGTGACCAAGGGCATGGATGTTGTGGATGAAATCTGTGATAATACGCCGGTCGAGGACGATAACGGTACGGTTAAGACGGAAAATCAGCCGGTTATTGAGAGCATTAAGATTATCGACTGACTGTGCAAAGCGTAAAGAGTTGAGAGCGAAGATTGGAGAGTAAGTTACGGTTTTTCTCTTAACATAATAAAGCACCCCATCTGTCCGACAGTATGTCATACTGTCGGACAGATGGGGTGCAGTTCAATCCCGGACTGTGCACAGGACTCGGGATGTTTTTTTACTTCGCTGTTAATTATTTCAGATGCCGTTCCGAAGGATTTCATCTTTTCGGTAAACTGGAATTTACCGGGATAACACCACTTTTTCAGTCGGCCAGGATTTTCTGAGTGCCGCATAGGAAACCAGGAAGTTGGCAAGCCAGCCTGCCGGCACGGCAAGCCAGACAAATGCAATACCAAAACGCGGAGCACAGATCAACGCCACAGACAGGCGAATCGCAAGGTTTACCATATTGGCAATGAGAAACGGCCGCATGATTCCGAGTCCGCGAAGAACTCCGTCGGTTGCCATTTTGATACCCATAAAGATAAAGAAGCAGCCAAGCCATCTCATATAATCCCCGGACACCTGATAAGCCAGAGCGGTTCCGTCTTTTCCAAGGAACAGCGAGGAAATCTGCGTGTGCAGCGTTTCAATGACAAGGAAGGCAAGAACAGCAAAACATACATCCAGCATCAATGCTGCGCGGTAGCCTTTTTTGATGCGCTGGGTTTTGTTTGCGCCAAGGTTCTGGGAAACATACGGCGAAACCGCATTGCCGATGGACACAAAAATCAGGGAAAAGACATTTTCCACCCGCATCGTTGCCGCGTATCCCGCGAGTGCCTGTGTGCCGAAGGGATTTACCACCGCCTGTACGATCATCATACCGATGGATACGGTAGACTGCTGAAGCACCGATGGAACAGCAATCTGAAGCATTGAACGCAGCTCCTGCCCGTCAAACCAGACAAAGCTGCTCTTATACCGCCGCATCCGATAAAAGAAAATCAAAAGTGAAAACACAGCCGAAATGCCCTGTGCGATCAAAGTTGCAAGCGCCGCACCGAACACGCCAAGTCCCAGACCGGCTACCATCCAAAGATCCATAACAATATTCAGGATTGATGAAAAGATCAGCAGCCCCAGCGGAATTTTTGATTCACCGATGGACGTGAACATGGTAGAGAGAATGTTATACATGAACAAAAACGGAAAACCCACAAAATAGACCCGCAAGTACAGTACCGCCTCCGCCAGAATATCGGCAGGGGTCTGTAATCCGCTCATCATCGCATGGGAAAAGCAAAAGCCAAAGATGCCAAGGATGATACTCAGAAGTAAAAAGCTGATCAGGGAGGTAGATACAATGGTCTTCATTTTGCCATACTCTCTGGCGCCGAAATAACGGCTTACGAGCACGCCTGCACCGACACCGGCACCCAGCGCCACACAAATGAAAACATTGGTCAGGGCAGCGCAGGCGCCGACCGCTGCAAGAGCGGAGGAGCCGACAAACTGACCGACGATGATGGAGTCAGCCATATTGTATACCTGCTGAAAAAAGCTGCCGAGGATCATCGGCATGGCAAAAACCGTCAGCGCTTTCAGGGGCGCATCGGTAATCAAATACTCATCTTTTGACATGATCATATTCCTCCACAATTTCCGGCTTTTTATCAGAAAGTACGAGCATAGCAAGTGCGATCGGTATAATGATTAGATCTGTAATCGAAAGCATAAGGACACACTGCTGTACGCAAAGAATACATCAGCATGAACAAGATAGTTATCGCAATAATGTTCTCGCAGATTGCTTCGGTTGTCAAGACCATACCCGGTAAATTTAAGAAATACGCTTTGCCGGTTTTGACCTTGCGGATAGGACTGCCGTGTACCGGTCGATACGCGCACGGTGGTGCGGGAGGCCGGCTTTCTATGCAGGAGAGACTCCTGCTCGATTGGCTGTGTCAAGCCGGACAGCACGGCTGTTATCCGATCCGATAATATCTTTTTATAAAATCCAGAAAGTGAATAGCCTGCTCGGACATACGTCGTATGGACGGATACACAATGTACAGCCGGCGCAGGAATGCCGACCGTCCGAGCGGGAACAGCAGCAGCCGTCCCTGCTGGGCATCGGTCTGCACAGTTGCGCGCGACAGAATGGAAATGCCCATGCCCAGTGCGATGCACCGCTTGAGCGCTGCCGCGTCATCCATGACGGCAATGACATTCAGTTCATCAAGCGACAGGCCGTGATTCTGGAGGAAATACAGTGTTTCCTGCTTGGTACCCGAGTTGTCCTCGCGCAGCAGGAACGGTTCGCGCAGGAGCGCTGTCAGCGGGTCCGGCTGGCCTTGATAGGCACGGAAATGCGGTGTGTTCGGTGCTGCAATCACCAGTTCGTCCGAGGCGACCGGCAAAAATTCGCAGTTGGTCTCCGCGGTCTTTGTGCCGACCAGACCGATATCGCAGGTGTTGTCTGCGACCTTGTTTATCACATCCAGACTGTCCGAGCAGCTGGTGCGGAACCGGATTTCCGGGGTCTTCTCGTGGTATGCTGCCAGCAGCTCGGGCAGCAGATACAGCGACGGCACGGATGATACGCCGATATGCAGCATGGTTTTCTGCTCGTTGGACAGTTCCAGAATGGCTTTGTGCCGCAAATCGAGGATTTCTGCGGCATAATTATACAGCGTCTGACCAGCCGGTGTCACCGAGAGCGTTTTTGTCGTGCGCTTGAGCAGCTGCGTGTGCAGCTCCTTTTCCAGATTGCAGATGTGCGCGCTGACAGTCGGCTGCGACAGATACAGCTTTTGTGCAGCAAGTGAAAAACTGCGGTACTTCACGGTATAGACATAGGCTTCCAGCTGACGAATATCCATGGGTGGCGCTCCTTTCTTTTTCTCCATTATAGCTGCATTTATAGATTATATCAATAGATTCAATCAGATTATCAATAGAATCGATTTCACATTGAAAACACCGCATGATATACTGAATACAGCATAAAATTCCCTCATTTCACAAAAAGGAGAAAATCATGAAACTGTTTGACAAGACATGGAAGCTGGCAGTATCCGGTGCGGTGATCGGACTGCTGGTCATGCTTCTGGCAATTTACGGCAACCCTGCCAACATGGCGATCTGCGTTGCCTGCTTTATCCGCGATACAGCGGGCGCGCTCAAGCTGCACACTGCGGCTCCGGTGCAGTATTTCCGTCCGGAGGTCGTCGGCTTTGTCTGCGGCTCGTTCCTGTTGGCGCTGCTGACCAGAGAGTATAAGTCCACCGCCGGTTCTTCGCCGATGGTGCGTTTTATTCTGGGCGCTGCGATGATGATCGGCGCACTCGTGTTCCTCGGCTGCCCGCTCCGCATGGTGCTGCGTATGTCCGCCGGTGACCTGAATGCATGGGTCGCGCTCATCGGCTTTGCAGGCGGCGTGGCGACCGGCTCGTTCTTCCTCAAGAAGGGCTTTTCGCTCGGCCGTGCGTATGAGGCCAAGCCGATCAGCGGCGCCGTCCTGCCGGTCCTGCTGGCGGCGCTGCTCGTTATCGGCATTGCAACCGGCGTTTACGCAGCCAGCACCGAGGGCCCGGGCAGTAAGCACGCGCCGATCATCCTTTCTCTGGTCGTGGCGCTCGTTATCGGCGCACTCGCGCAGAAGAGCCGTATGTGCTTTGCGGGCAGCATCCGCGACCTCATCCTGATGAAGAATTTCGACCTGATCAGCATTATCGCGGCGCTGTTTGCCGTGATGGCGGTCTATAATGTCGCGAACGGCAGCTTTCATCTCGGTTTTTCCGGTCAGCCCATCGCGCATTCCCAGCACCTGTGGAACATTCTTGGCATGTATGTTGTCGGCTTTGCGGCTGTGCTGGCTGGCGGCTGCCCGCTGCGTCAGCTGATCCTGGCAGGCCAGGGCTCTTCTGATTCTGCGGTTACAGTGCTTGGTATGTTCGTAGGCGCGGCTCTGTGCCACAACTTTGGTCTTGCTGCCAGCGGAACCGCTCTGGATGCAGAGACTCAGGAAATAGTTGCCGGCGCGGTGCCCATGAACGGCAAGGTGGCCTGCATCATCTGCATCATCGTATGCTTTGTGATCGCGTTCACCAACAATCGCAAAGAAGAGAAATAAGATTGCAAATCTGGAAAAATCATAGTATGCTAAGAAAGGAAGTATCGAGATGAAAGAAGTAGATGCAAGAGGTCTTTCCTGTCCGGAGCCTTTGATGCTCACGGCAGAAGCTCTCAAGGGAGCAACAGAGCCGGTTAAGGTGCTGGTGACAGAGCCCCATCAGAAGATGAATGTGGAGAAGTTTGCGAAAGACCACGGGAAAACCCCGACTTCCGAGGAAAAAGACGGATATTTTGAAGTGGTGATCGAGTAAACATGAGAAAAAAAGAATTAAAACTGGTTGTGACTTTTCATACGACGGCAGACGCCATGGCCATGGAGAAGGCCTGCAAGGAAAGCGGGACTCCTGGCCGGGTGATCCCGGTGCCAAGAGCTATCTCGGC
>ENA-OPAH01002093-OPAH01002093.1-human-gut-metagenome-genome-assembly--contig:-NODE-2093-length-11809-cov-2.733282_pt1 | contig 11809 bp, 9 predicted proteins | sample MGYA00241050_ERZ501416 | MGnify/ENA primary metagenome ERZ501416 (study PRJEB25962, sample SAMEA2042632) | human gut metagenome | biome: human gut; feature: human-associated habitat; material: faeces... | reverse complement strand
GTACTTGCTAAGGTATCTAAATAGGTATCAGACACGGATATTAAAGTATAATTAGATATCTTGATAAGGAGAATAGATATGGCGGATACAGGTACAATGAAGCTTCTGGTTAATACGCCAGAAAGAGTATTTTTTAATGGTGAAGCCACATTTGTTGAATTAGCTACAAGTGAAGGTGAGATAGGTGTGTATCCACAGCATATCCCACTTACTGCAGTGTTAGTTCCATGTGTGCTGACTATTCACCAGAATGACGGAATTAAGAAGGCGGCTGTACACGGCGGTATTGTTGAAGTCCTTAAGGATAAAGTGACAATATTAGCAGAGATAGCTGAATGGCCTGATGAGATTGACGTCAATCGTGCCAATGATGCCAAGATAAGAGCAGAGAGAAGACTTGCCAGCAAGGACAGTAATCTTGATGTTCCTAGAGCTGAGATGGCATTAAAGAGATCACTTGCACGTTTAGGTGCTGCTGATTAATAATTAAAGTATATACCTTCCATTAACTGGTAATAATGTTATTAGTTGATGGGAGGTTTTTTATGTATAAATGCAGAAAATATAAATTACAGCGGATAGCTGTTACAATAGCGGCTATTCTGTGGATTGTTACAGCAGTGAGAAGCTTTATGGAAAGAAGTATATATGCGGTTAATAATACAGGCAGTGATATTGTTAGTATATTCAGCGAAAATGTGGATAACAATGTCCAATCTGACATAAGTGTGGATACAGAGCTGTCAGATAATTACTTATCTGAGCAGGCAATGTGCCTTATACTTGAGAAAATGGCATCAGAGATAGGAATTAACCGCTATAATATACAGTATTCTGGTAATAACTCTTATGAAAATGTGTATAATAACCGTTATATTTCACGGGAATGTGTATTAACGCAGGATTCTTTATATGGAACAGTAGTTATGGGGATAAAAGCGACAGATGAGGATAAGAACTATATAAGTATCCACATAAAGCTAGGCAAAGGAGTAACATCAACAACTGCATACAAGGCGAAGCTTGAAAAAATATGCAATATATACGGAATTGATAGTAATGTTAACGTATGTATAACAGGCCAGTGTGATGGTGATAAAAGCATAGAAGAAAGAAATCAGATAACCGGTAACATATTAAGCCAGCTTGGTGCAAAAGAAGCAGAAGCAAGCCGAACTAAGGACTTGTATACAATATATGCCTATGATAAAGACACAGATGGCTATATGTACATTGGAAAGAAAAAGACCAATATTAATATATCAATGAATTATGATGAAACAACAGACAAGACTAATATATATCTGGCGACCCCAATTAACAGAGGGGACTATTAATAAAATTGCAGACTATCAGACCACTACATTTATTGAGATAATAGGCTTATATTAATTGCTACTTGTGTATTGTCCGCAAAGATATTAAAATAGTACAGTAAGCCTAAAATGGAGGTTATGATATTGGATATTACACAATTACTTGATATATGTATTAGCGATAAGCTTATAGATATGGTTATAAGCGGACAGAAGAATAAAAGCGAAGATAAGGCAGTAAAGGTAAGAATAAGACCAGTTATTCTTAAGAATGAGATTGAATACCAGGTGTCTGAATTTGTAGGAAGAAAGGTGTTACATTCTAACCATAGTGCTGCTGATGTAAAGAAGAAGATAATTGATTATATGACAGAGGATTTCAAGCAGGCACAGATTAATATGACTGATGCGGCTGCAACCATACTTTCAAGCAAGAGTAAGACATTGACCTGCAAATATAAAAAAGCAGGACAGTTAAAGGTACAGAGAGATCTGAGCCATAACAGAACCAAGAAATATATAATACAAGAAGGAAAGCCTGTGGCATTTATGATAGACCTTGGTGTTATGGGACAGGATGGTAAGATTATAAGAACAAGATATGATAAGTTCAGACAGATTAACCGTTTTCTTGAATATATAGAAGATATACTTCCAAAGCTTGATAAGGAAAGAGAACTTACAATAATTGATTTTGGCTGTGGAAAATCTTATCTTACATTTGCTATGTATTATTATCTTAAGGAGCTTAAGGGTTATAATATACGAATTATAGGACTTGACCTTAAGGCAGACGTAATAGAACATTGTAATGAACTTAGAACAAGATACGGCTATGATAAGCTTGATTTCTATGTTGGAGATATAGCAACGTACAAAGATGTGGACAAGGTAGATATGGTGGTCACACTGCACGCCTGTGATACAGCAACGGATTATGCACTTGCCAAGGCAGTTAAGTGGGGGGCGGAGGTTATATTATCAGTGCCTTGCTGCCAGCACGAAGCTAACAGGACAATAAAGAGCGATATATTATCGCCGGTTATGGACTATGGCATATTAAAAGAAAGAATGGCGGCTATAGTAACAGATGCGGCAAGAGCCAAGCTTCTTACAGCTAATGGCTATGATACACAGATATTGGAATTCATAGATATGGAGCATACTCCTAAAAATCTTCTTATAAGGGCAGTTAAGAGTAGTAAAGAAGACATCTCTGCCAGAGAAAAGACTAAAGATATGTTAGAGGCATTGAATTTGGAACTGACAATCGACAAGCTTATATAAGAATGGAGATAATATGAGAAAATCTGATAAAAAGGTAAGTTCTAAGTATCTTGTACTTGGAATAATATTTATAGTTACGATGGTGCTCACATTTTTGTCAATGAGTTTTGAGTCAGTTACACCATCGGCAACAACTATGTCTGCGGCGACAATTCCTGTTATAACTATGCAGTCAGAAGAGGGCAATGAGTTCAATTCATTGCACGGTTTTACACAGGAGATTAATCAGGCACTGATTAATGATAATCTTACTCCAGTGGCAAAGACAAGACAGCTTCCTATTATTATTCACAATTATGGAGCTGAGGTGCAGGAGCTTACATATAAGATAAGAAATCTGTCAGATAACGGACTGATAGAGAATACCAAAGTTACAGAGCTTGTTAATAATGGTGAAACAATTACTGCCACACTGAATATCAAGAATCTTATAGATGATAATACGCAGTATGCTCTTGAGATAATATTAGAGACAAGCACACACGAAGAAATTCACTATTATACAAGAATTATTACAGGTGAAGACTATTCAATAGATGATAAGTTTGCATTTGTGGAGGACTTTAATGCCTGTACATTTAATCAGGACAGATTAAGTGAAATACAGAAGTATATAGAAACTTCGTCTGCTGGCAATAATAATAATTTTGGAAAGGTTAATATCAACAGCACATTAAGCCAGATTGGCTGGGGTGATATGGGACCATATGTAGAAAGCCAGCTTATACCGGTTATTAAGGAGATAAGCAAAGACGTGGCTGTAATAACATTTGATTATAAGATAGGTGCTATTAATGAATATGAATCTTATGACTCTTATAATGTGTATGAATATTACCGTATAAGACAGACTACAAGCGGATTTTATCTGCTTAATTATGAAAGAGAAGCTAACCAGATATTTGACGGTAAAAACGACATCTTATCAACAGCTAAGATTAATCTTGGAATACAGTCAGGAACAACAGCTGAATTTAATTCTGACGAGAAGGGAACTTATTCATACTTTGTCAATGAAGGTTCTCTGTGGTGCTACAATATTGATACTAATATGTATACAAGAGTATTCTCATTTAACGCCGATGAAACAGATGGCATAAGAGAGAACTATAACCAGCACGGAATAAAGATACTTAATGTAAGTAACGATGGCAACTGCGATTTTATAGTATATGGATATATGAACAGAGGTGAGCATGAGGGCGAGTCGGGCGTATCTTTGTGCAAGTATTCATATGAAGATAATATAGTAGAAGAAAGATTGTATATTCCAATGGATAAGCCATATGACATATTGTCACAGAATGTTGGCCGAATAGCTTATCTTGCTGATGAGAATACATTTTATATATTAATGGACGATACACTGTATTCGATAGATATTGTAAGTAAGGAAGTTATGACAGTAGTGTCTGGGCTTGTGGACGGAACATATGCTGTATCAGAAAATGGAGATGCCATAGCCTACAGTATGAATGGCAGATTATATAGTACAGACTCAATACGAATATTCAATATGAGTACGGACAGCGAGAAGATAATTAAGGCTGACGACAATGAATATATAAGATGTCTGGGATATATTAATGGAGATTTCGTATATGGCATAGCTGATAAAGCTGATATTCTTATAAAAGAGGATGGAAGCAGGACATTTGCAATGTATAGGCTTGAAATAATGGATTCTGATTACAATGTAATAAAGGAATACGAACAGCCGGGTGTATATGTAAGTGATGCTTCGGTAAGTGATATGCGTATCAATCTTACAAGAGTTGTGAAATCAGGTGATGGTGATTATGAAAGTACAAGTATTGACCAGCTTATTAATAAAGATGAGAATAAACAAGAAGATGGACTTACACTGGAAACTATAGTTACAGATAACAGAAAGCAGGAGCTTGCAATTAAGCTTATGAAAGCACTTCCGGCAGGCAGTGTGGAATTCAGGACATCTTCTGAGGTAAGTTATAAGGATAATGCACTGCTGGAGCTTGATAATGATTTTGCCGGTGATGGACGATATTATGTATATGGGTATGGACGTTTTCAGGATAGTACAACCCAGATATCAAAGGCTATAATACTTGCCAATGACACATATGGTTCAGTTAATGATTATAATGCTAACACAATATGGAAGCGTTACAGGAACACCTCAGCACAGATTAAAGGACTTAGTATAATTGATGCTGGTTCATCTCTTAGAACGGCATTACAGACAGTGGCTTCCTATGCAGGTGCACAGTTTGATATTAATGCTTATATACAGGATAAAACGGCTGACGAGATATTAAGCCTTATTCCAGGTGTTGCAGGACTTAGTGTGAAGTCAGTAACAGTCGATAAAATGCTCAATTTTATTGATAATGGCTGTCCGGTTATAGGCAAGAGCGGAAGTGAGTCATATGTAATAATTACAGGCTATGATTCTAAAAATATAACATATATAGATACTGCTTCTGATTCAATGGTAACAGTTGCATTAACTGATGCCAGCAAGATGTTTAACCAGTGGGAAAATGTATTTATAACTTATTACAAGAATTAAAGAGGATATGCAGATGGCTAAATCAACTAAGAAAAGAAAGAAAAGACAGAGCAAAAAGATAAAGATTATAAAAATTATAATACTATCAATAATACTTATTCTTCTTATAGCGGGCGGCATATATGCAGGACCTAAGATTGTAACAGTAATTCAGCTTGCGAATGATGCTAAGAGAATAGCAGATGAAAGTACAATAGATACATTTAAAGATGGAAAGACGACTATAATATACGATACTAATGGTGAACAGTTATGTACTATGAAAGCTTCTAAAGATATGTACTATATCCAGATGAGTGATATACCAAAGACACTTGCAAATTCATTTGTTGTAATGGAAGACAGGGACTTTTACAACCACTCAGGAATTGATATTAAGGCGATTATAAGGGCGGTTATAATCAACAGCCGTAACGATACAATAGTTCAGGGAGCGAGTACAATTACACAGCAGCTTGCCAAAAATGTATTCTTAAGCCAGGAGGTTACATGGGAGAGAAAGGTTAAGGAGATATTTTTAGCACAACATCTGGAAAAGAAATACAGCAAAGACCAGATTTTGGAATTCTATCTTAACAACATATATTTCAGTAATGGATACTATGGAATAGAAGCTGCGGCAAGAGGATATTTTGACAAATCAGCCTCAGAGCTTTCGGTATCACAGCAGGCATTTATTGCGGCTATACCTAATAACCCTACCAAGTATAATCCGTTGACTAATTATGATGCGACAATTACAAGAAGAAATCTCATTTTAAAAGAACTTCGTGATGCAGATTATATAGATTCAATGACTTATAATACAGCGATTGCTGAGGAGATAACAATAACAGGACAGAAAGCTGCTAATAAGAACAGCTCGGTTGAAACCTATGCAAGGCATTGTGCAACGGAAGAACTTATGAAATATTACGGTTTTACAATGCGTAATAATTTTGATACAGAAGATGAATATAATACATATGAGGAACTGTACCAGCAGTATTACTCATCATGCCAGCAGATGCTTATTAATGGTGGATATACAATATATACAAGCATAGATCCGGATATACAGGCTTCACTTCAGGAGTCCATAGATAATAATCTTTCATCATTTAAGAAGGTGTCAGATGACGGAATATATGAATTACAGGGTGCAGCGACATGCATTGATAATAGCACAGGAAATGTAGTTGCAATTGTAGGTTCAAGGTCACAGGATGATATTGATGGATATACACTTAACAGGGCATACCAGAGCTATAGACAGCCGGGAAGCTGTATTAAGCCGGTAATTGTATATGTGCCATATCTACAGCTTGGCAATAATCCGGATACAATAGTTAATGATGAGAAGATAGATGGTGGACCATCAAATGCAGATGGTGTATATGCCGGACAGATGACACTTAGAACAGCAGTAAGCAAATCTAAGAATACTGTTGCATGGAAGATATACAGGGACGATATAACACCTAAGGCTGGTATTGGTTTTCTTCTTAATATGGGCTTCCATAAAATATGGATGGATAAATCAACCAATGCTGCGGCACTTGGAGGCTTTACTTATGGCGTATCGACAGAGGAGATGGCTGGTGCATATGCAACAATCGTCAATGATGGCGAATACAGACAGCCAACCTGTGTTGAGAAGATACTTAACACATCAGGAAAAGCGATTGTAGATACCTCTAAGAGAGGTTCAAGAGTATATGATACTAATTCATGCAGAATGATGACAGATATGCTCCGTACTGTGGTAACAAGCGGAACAGGTGTTGGGGCAGAACCATCTAATGCAATTGTAGCTGGTAAGACAGGTACAACCAATTCTAATAAGGATGCGTGGTTCTGTGGATACAGCCAGTATTATACAACAGCTATATGGATGGGATATGATTATCCTAAGACATTAAGCTCAGTTAAGACTCTGGCTATATTTAAGGATTTTATGTACAATATACATAAAGATAAGACAAAGGTGGAATTCAAGACGGCAAATGGTTCTTATACGAAGAAGAACCAGACTGAAACTGAGACACAGAGCCAGACAGAAGAACAGACAACAACACAGCAGGAAACTACTACTGTAACTCCAACGACAAAGGCGGCAACGACAACACAGCAGGCTACTACTAAAGCACAGACGCCAACGACACAGCAGGCTGCTACTAAGACACAGCAGACAAAGGAACAAAAGACTGGAGAGTGGGAAGCACCTACTAAGGAAGATGCACCTGCACAGAATATAAGTCCGTATTAATTAATCATAAGGTCTAAATAAAAAATCACGGTCAGGTGTGTTATTAACAATACCTGACCGTGATTATTATATTTAATATATTAAATGTTATTAACATTCATTAATATATTAATAAGTGTCTTTGTTTAATTTCAGGCTTAGTTCTTCTTTAACTTCTTAAATAAGCCTTTCTTAGCTTTCTTTTCTTCAACAACTATCTTGCCACCGCGAACTGACTTAATTCCTGTGATGTAGATACCACTTACCTCAGCCTTAACTTCAGCCTTGATAGGTATCTGGTCGTATACCTTAGGATCAGCCATAAGTGTCATAACCTTAGGACCAATCTTAGCTTTAACTACAGGAACTTTGCTTCTCTGAAGATACTTAGGTGTCTGTTCAAGAACAATCTTTGGAAGTCCTGCTTCTTTAAGTTTCATTTTCTTCTTGTCTATAATCAACATAGACATAATCTGTTTAGCGGCATCAATCTGTGCCTGGTTCTCTGTCTGCTTCTTACGAAGCTTGTTACCAACAATAATAAGAGCTATTAAAGCAACAACGAGGATTGCTATAATAACTAATAAAACTATCGACCATACTGGCATATAAGTTCTCCTCCTGTATAATATACAAATAATTCACAATTCAAACTGAATTCACAAAGTCCATTATATCACGGAATATAAATAATGAAAAGAATAATATATTGAAAATGCGTAAGAAAATGTGTAATGCTTACACAAGATTCTGGTTTTTCTCATAAGTAGAAAGTATAATATCGTGTATATATGCTGCTACATTTTTCTTCTCATCAGGTGACATTAATGACATATCTACCGGCGTTCCGAATTCAATAACAGTGTGGGCTTTCTTAAGGAAAGGCTTCTGGTCTTCAAATATTGCAGAAGTATTATTCTGTGTTACAGGAATAATAAGACTGTGTGATTTCTCAGCAAGCTTAAAGCTTCCGGCGTGGAATTCCATAACCCCCTCACCCTTGTTACGTGTTCCCTCAGGGAAAATAACTAAAGAGGTGCCGTCTTTAATATATTCAATTCCAGAAAGTATTGATTTGAGGGCTTCCCTTGTGTTCTGTCTGTCGAGTAAAAGACAGCGGATATTACGCATCCATACACGAAGTATAGGTACTTTTGCCATCTCCTTTTTGGCAACATAAGCCGCTCTTGTCTTTATATAAGTATAAGAAATAATTACATCAAAGAAACCACGATGATTACCTACAAATAATACAGGCTTGTCTGTTGGAATGTTCTCAACACCAATAGCAGTCGTCTTAGTTCCACATACGAACAATATAAGCCTGAACATAAAGCGTGCAACCGCATCAGAAGCTTTCTCCTTAGCAACAGGGTTCTTCTTTCCGATAAGCCATAAGATAGGAAGTGCAATTAAGCTGAATACTGCAAATATAAGCAATAACAGCACTACGATAATAAGTCGAATCATATAATCCTCATTTCTACAGATAATAATCTGTCGTAATAATTAATTAATATACGCTTTCGCGTTGTCTGAATAATATTTAGAACCATCATTAGTCATAAATACAGCCTCAATGCCTTCAAGCGAATTAATGAGTTTCATACCGTCATCAAGTCCTAATACAAAGCAGGTTGTGCTAAGACAGTCGCCAACCGTTGACTCACTTGAAATAATAGTCACATCACATAAGTTGTTGTCATAAGGGTAGCCAGTGGCTGGATTTAATATATGGTGGTAAAATGTACCGTCATCTGAATAGAAGTATCTTTCATATGTTCCAGATGATACAACCGAATAATCATTAATATGAAGTACTTCCATATATTCGCCGGTTTCAGTAAATGGCTTCTTTACCGCAATATTGAAATCTGAGCCGTTACGCTTCTGACCTATACATAATACATTGCCGCCAAGATTAATGATAGCACGTTCGACGCCATTATCAATAAGATAAGCTTTAATCTTATCGGCAATGTAGCCCTTGGCAATCGCACCAAGGTCAAGACAGTATCCGTCAGGTATGGATATGTGATGAGTGCCGTCATTGTCGGTGCTTAATGAAACCTTGGTATAATCGACATATGCAAGTGCATCTGTTATGGCAGAACTGTCAGGTACATCTGGGGTATCAGTATTAAAATCCCATAAACGTGACACGCTTCCTATTGTAATATCAAAAGCACCATAGGATAGCTGGCTGTAGTAAAGCCCAAGTTCAATAAGCTCATAGAGTTCATCACTTATAGCAGTTGTCTGTTTAGTGTTGACTTTATAAAGCTCACTTGTTTCAAGGGTTCTTGAGAAAATGTGTTCGTAATAATCACACAGGCCAAGAGCATCGGATAATACATTTTTATTGACATTAGTATAAGAGTCAATCTGTACATAAGTATTAAGCTTGTAATCAGTTACGCTTATAGGTGAACTCAGAGCAAGCTTCTTACTGTTACAGCCCGTCAGTGCTGACAGCATACAGTTTATAATAACAATACATAGAACTAAAGAAGCTGTCCGATGTCTTAGATGTGCAGGTTTTTGCAAAATTACTAAATTATTCATATTACTCCTTAAATAAGTTATACATATGTATAAAGTATATCAAATATTGAAAAAAATGTGAATTCACTTTTATTTTGTATTGGATTATGTTATAACAAATAAAGTGTCAAAAATAAAGAAATGAGGATATTTTATGAAAAAGAAATTAGTAAGCCTTATGTTAGTGGCAGCTATGACAGCTTCACTTACAGCATGTGGCTCTAAAAAGACAGAAGAACCAACTTCTACAGTACATAAGAGCATAACAGCTGCAGAATATGATGCTGCTATTACATCAGATGCAGCAATTTATAAAAAAGCATTTACAATGCCTGAGTACAAAGGAATTCAGGTAACAGTTGATAAGTCAGTACTCAATGTTGCAGAAAGTGACGTTGACGATTATATCAATAAGAATATAGTATCAGCGGAAGCTGCAACAGAGAATGTTACAAGTGGTGTAACAGCTGATACAGTTATACTTGATTATTCAGGTAAGCTTGATGGCGAGGCATTCTCAGGTGGTACAGCAACAGATACTACATATACAATAGGTTCAGGTAACTTTATATCAGACCTTGATAAAGGACTTGTAGGACTTACAGTAGGCCAGGAATATGATATTCCTTGTACTTTCCCAGATAATTACACATCAGACCTTGCAGGTAAGAGTGTAATATTCACAGTAAAGGTTACAGCAATCCAGAAGACAACTTACCCAGAGATAACAGATGAATGGGTAGTTAATAACAAAGAAAGTCTTAATCTTTCAGGTGATACAGTTGCAGATTTCAGGGAAGAAGTAAGAAAGATAGTAGAAGCTAATGCTAATGATACTTATCTTAATAACACATTTACATCAGCATACCAGATTATAAGCGAGAATATCGGAGATGTTAATTATCCACAGGATGAAATAGATTCATTGGTAGAAGTACTTAATACTAATATTGAGAGTGAATTTAACACTTATGGTTCATACTATGGCATATCAGATTTAGATACATATAAGAAATCAGTATATGGATTTGATTCAATTGACGCATTTAATGAATATGCTACATCATCTGCACAGCAGTATCTTTTACAGAAAATGATAGTAACCATTATTGCCGCAGATAATGATATTCATGTGTCAGAAGATGAAATTAACTCATATGGTAACGATTTAGCTCAGTATTATGGTTACGATGACTTCAATGCAATTGTAGATGCAGTCGGCAGTGAAGTTGTATCAGAGATAGGTTATGAAATACTTTATCAGAAAGTTGTAGAATTTGAGTGCAGCCAGATTACAGAGGTAGAACAGTAAAATGAATGAATTGGTACCAAAGATATTTGATGTAATGAAGACATATTCCAAGGACCAGTTAGTAAAGGATATAGTGGCAGGGGTTATTGTTGCGATAATAGCCCTGCCATTATCCATTGCACTGGCACTTGCATCAGGAGTAAGCCCGGAGCAGGGTATATATACAGCAATATTTGCTGGATTTGTTATTTCCTTCTTAGGAGGAAGCAGGGTTCAGATAGCTGGACCTACAGCAGCATTTGCTACAATAGTAGCTGGTATAGTTGCGAAAAATGGTATGGATGGACTTATAGTTGCTACAATTATGGCAGGTATAATACTTGTTATTATGGGGCTTCTTAAGTTCGGTAACCTTATAAGATTTATTCCTTATACAATAACTACAGGTTTTACATTTGGTATTGCTGTGACTATTGTTATAGGACAGATTAAAGATTTTCTTGGCCTTACTTATCCGGCAGGAACTGCTACAGTTGAAACTATGGATAAGCTTAAGGCTGTGGTTCTTAATATAGGTACATTTAATGAGAAAGCATTTATCGTGGGTGTGGTCGCACTTGCAATACTTATCA
>ENA-OPAH01002089-OPAH01002089.1-human-gut-metagenome-genome-assembly--contig:-NODE-2089-length-11834-cov-3.957212_pt1 | contig 11834 bp, 7 predicted proteins | sample MGYA00241050_ERZ501416 | MGnify/ENA primary metagenome ERZ501416 (study PRJEB25962, sample SAMEA2042632) | human gut metagenome | biome: human gut; feature: human-associated habitat; material: faeces... | reverse complement strand
TTTTTGTAAATTTTTTTTAAAAAGTTTTGTAATATGAAAATATTAATAATTATAACAAATATTATATATACTTCTAATTTTAAATTTATGTTAAATAAAACAATCAATCCTACAATCGCAATAAATAAATCAGATAGTATTGTTAAAAGCAATGTTGAAACAGATAATGATAAATTTAAGCAATCATTAATTCTTGCGTTTATGTCACCTGTTTTTAATTGTTCAATTCTTGATATATCTTGCATCAATAAATTTTTTACCATTTGTAATCGCAAATTATACTCTATTCGTTTTGAAACTTTTATTGATAACACATTTTTTATATAAGTAATGGTTCGTTCAATAAATATAAATATTAAAATAATAATTCCAAAAATAAAAATAATACGATCCTCAGCTTTATTTTCTACGAATCCAAGAAAAAAACCTAATCTCATTGCAAGAAATATGCCTAATAGTGAGACAAAAAAAGATAGTATTGCTGACAAAATTATATATTTTTTTTCTGCATATATAGATTGATAAATAAAATTATTTTTTATAAAGAAGGCGAGAAAAAGCAAAAAACTTTTACAAAAAATATAAGTAATTTTAAAGCAAGTATTTTACGAGGTGTATTTGCTATTGCACTTTTGCCAGATAGAGCCTATATGAGTATATGTGCAATAATTAAGGCACTTTATAGAATGTTTAAAAGCAAAAAGAATTTGCTTGAATGGACAACAGCAGAAGAAGCAGAAAATAGTAAGAAGAACGGCTTACAATCATATTATATTAGTATGGCACCAAATTTAGTTTTAGCACTTATAATTTTGGGAATTAGTCCATATATACACAATATTTTTATAAACGGGTTAATTTTATTTTTAGCCATAATATGGTTAGTTGCACCACTAATTATGTGGTATATAAGTAAAGACATAGAAGATGGAAGAAAAGCAGAGAAATTAACCGAAGAAGAAAAAGAATTTGTTATGGATATAGCACAAAAAACATGGAACTTTTTTAGAGAAAATTTGACAGAAAAAAATAATTATTTGCCACCAGATAATTTCCAAGAAGATAGAGTTCCAAAACTAGTAAGCAGAACTTCACCAACTAATATAGGGTTAGCATTATTGGCAGTAATTTCTAGTTATGATTTAAAATTTGAAAATTTAGATAATACAATAAATCTTCTTGAAAAAATGATAAATACTATAACAGAGCTTCCAAAATGGAATGGTCATTTATATAATTGGTATGATATAAAAGATTTAAAACCATTAGAACCTAAATATGTTTCATCTGTAGATAGTGGTAACTTTATAGGCTATTTGTATGTGTTAAAGGAGTTTTTAGAAGAGATAAAATATAAAACACAAAATATTAATAATAGTATAAGTGAAATAAGTAATGAAAAAGAAAGAAAATTATATGAAGTAAAAGAAAATTTAAGTTTAGCAAACAAAATAAATAATATGCTAACAATAGTAAATGACATTATAATAGGAACTGACTTTTCTAAATTATATAATAAAGAAAATATGCTATTTTCAATTGGTTTTAATGTAGAGGAAAATAGTTTAACAGATTCGTATTATGATCTTCTTGCATCTGAGGCAAGACAAACTAGCTTAGTTGCAATTGCTAAAAAAGATGTAGAAGTAAAACATTGGAGCAATTTAAGCAGAACTTTAACGAAATTTAAAAATTATAAAGGGTTGCTTTCTTGGTCTGGTACTTCTTTTGAATATCTTATGCCAAATGTAAATATACCAAAATATCCAGGAAGTTTGTTAGACGAATCTTGTAAATTTATGATAATGAGCCAAAAAGAGTATGCAAAAATGTTAAATATTCCTTGGGGCTTTTCTGAGGCAGCATTTAATTTAAAAGATTTAAATAATAATTACCAGTATAAAGCATTTGGAATTCCATGGCTTGGATTAAAAAGAGGGTTATCTGACGAAATTGTAGTTGCTCCATATGGAAGTGCAATGGCTTTGAATGACGAGCCGACAAGCGTAATAAATAACTTAAAAGAATTACAAAAAAACAATATGTATAACAAATATGGATTGTATGAATCTATAGATTATACAAGTACAAGACTAAAAAAGGGAGAAGAATATGCAAATGTAAAAACTTATATGGCACATCATCAAGGACTTATTCTTTTATCTGTAAATAATTTGATAAATAATAATATATTGCCAGAAAGATTTATGGCAAATCCAGAGATGAAAGCTATAGATATACTATTGCAAGAAAGAATGCCAGAGAGTTTAATTGTAACAAAAGAGAAAAAAGAAAAAGTAGAAAGAGTAGTAAATTTTGATTATGAAACATATACACAAAGGGAAATTAGCAAAATAAATAATAATTTAAAACAAATAAATGTAATATCTAATAATAATTATGCAATTGTTATGGACGAAAAAGGAAATGGTTACAGTAAGTATAAAGATATTTTAATAAATAGATACAAAAAAACAGATGATATAGAACAGGGGATTTACTTTTATTTTAAGAATATAAGATCAAAAAGAATTTGGACAACAGCATATATGTCTTATTTAAATAAACCAGATAAATATACAATATATTTTGCACCAGATAATGATAAAATTGTAAGACAAGATGGAAATATAGAAACTATTTTAAAAACTACAATTTCACCAAATGAACCTGTTGAGTTAAGAAAGATAAAACTTACTAATACAGGACTTACAGAAGAAATAATAGAAATAACAAGTATGTTAGAACCAATGCTTTCTAAAAGAGAACAAGATTATGCACATAAGGTATTTAATAATTTGTTTTTAAGTTATGAGTGGTTAGAAAAACCAGAAATTTTACTTGTAAAAAGAAATACTAGAGGAGAAAGTGAAAGAGAAGTTTATTTAGCATTAAATTTATATACAGAAAACGAAACTATAGGAGAAATAGAATTTGAAACAGATAAAGAAAAGTTTTTAGGAAGGAATATATTAGGACTTCCAAAAGCAGTAGAAAATTCTACACCATTTAGTAAAAAGGTGGGTACAAGTACAGAAACAGTTGCAGCAATGAAAAGAATAGTAAATATACTACCAGAACAAAGTGTAGAACTTAACTTAATTATAGCAGTTGGCGAAACTCGTGAAGAAGCATTGGGAAGGGTAGTTGAATTTAAAAATGAAGAGAAAATAAAAAGAAGTTTTAATTTAGCAAGAGCTAAAGTTGAAGCAGAAAATAGTTACTTGGGGATAAAAGGAAAAGATGTGGAATTATATCAGAAAATGCTTAAGTATTTGGTATTTACAAACCCACTAAAAACTATTTTATATAAAGGAAGGACAAATGAACATGCATTAGTAGAAGATTTATGGAAATATGGAATTTCTGGTGATGTACCTATTTTACTTGTAAAAATAAAAGATGCAAATGATATAGAAATAGTAAAGGAAACTATAAAAGCATATGATTATTTTAGAATAAAGAATATAGAAATAGACTTAGTTATCATAAACGAAGAAAAAAATAGTTATAATAATTATGTAAAAGAAGGAGTTCAGAATGCAATATACAACCAAGGTTTGGGATTTATGCAAAACATTAAAGGTGGAATATTTTTACTAAATGGATTAAGTAAGAAGGATAAGGAAAATATAGAATATAGGTCAAATTTAGTAGTTAATGCAGACATGGGAAGTATATTAAGACAAATAAAAGATTTAGAGGAAGAATATTTAGAAAATATAAAAGAAATAAGTGATGAAAGCAATTTAAGAGTAATACCAGAAGAAGATAATTATGCAAGTAGTTTAATTACAGAAGAACTAAAATATTATAATGATTACGGTGGATTTTCAGAAGACGGAACAGAATATAAAATAAAGGTAAGTAAAGAAGTAAAACTTCCAACAGTATGGAGTCATGTACTTGCTAATAAAAATTTTGGAAGTGTTGTAACAGAAAGTATGGGAGGTTATACTTGGTTTAAAAATAGTAGGTTAAATAGACTTACTGCATGGAATAATAATCCTGTAACAGATGTGCCGTCAGAAGTTATATATCTTGAAGATATGGAAACCAAAAAAGTTTGGTCCATGGGATTAAATCCTGTACCAGATGATAATCCATACTATGTCACTTATGGATTTGGATATGCAAAATATACTCATATTAGTAATGGATTAAAGCAAAATGTAGATATATTTGTACCAATGAATGAAAATGTTAAGGTACAAGTATTAACTTTAGAAAATACGCAAGTGAAAAAGAAAGAAGTAAAAATTGTATATTATTTAAAACCAGTTTTAGATGAAGATGAAATAAAATCTAATGGATATAATAAATTAGACTATAATAATAAGTTTAATACAATATTTATTCAGAATATTACAAAGCCCGCGAATAGTAATATAATGTGGATTTCAAGTAGTGAGAATATTTTATCATATACAGGTAGTAAGCATAGCTTTTTCGGAAAAGGAAATCTTAATGCACCAGACGCAATAAGGAAAATTGAGCTAGATAATAAAAATTCATTATGGAAAGATGGAATAATTGCAATAGAAATGAAAGTGGAAATAGAAGCACTTTCTAAAAAAGAAATTGTATTAATGGTGGGTGCAGGAGAAAGTATGTTAGAATGCCAAGACACATCTTATAAATATAGCAATTTAAATAATGTAAGAACAGAATTTATGAACGTAAAAAAATATTGGAATAATTTAATAAATCATATACAGGTAAAAACACCAGTAGAGTCTATGAATATTATGCTAAATGGTTGGCTTTTATACCAAACAATATGTTCTAGAATATGGGCAAGAAGCGGATATTACCAATCTGGTGGAGCATTTGGATTTAGGGACCAACTTCAAGACTCTATGGCTACAAAGTATGTGGACATAGACATTATGAAAAATCAAATAATTAAGCATAGTGAACATCAATTTTTAGAAGGAGATGTTGAGCATTGGTGGCATGATGAAAATGGAAGTGGAATAAGGACAAGGTTTTCAGACGATTTATTGTGGTTAGTATATGTAACTTTAGATTATGTATATTTTTCAGGAACTAAAGATATTTTAGAGATTGAAGTTCCATATTTGCAAGGTCAAATTTTGGAAGAAGGTGTTGACGAAAGATATGACAAATATGCTAAATCAAATGTAGTAGAAGATATCTATAATCATTGTATTAGAGCGATAGAACATTCCTTAAATTTTGGAGAAAACGGACTTCCTAAAATAGGTTCAGGAGATTGGAATGATGGATTAAGTAAAGTTGGAAATAAAGGAAAAGGTGAAAGTGTATGGCTTGGTTTCTTTCTGTATGTTATTTTGAAAAAAATACTTCCGATTTGTAGAGACAGAGGAGAAGAGGAAAGAGCTAAAAGGTATGAAGATATATCAGAAAAACTAAAAAGGGCACTTAATACTAATGCATGGGATGGAAGATGGTATAAACGAGCATTTATGGATAATGGAGATGCCTTAGGTAGTATAGAAAATGAAGAATGTAAAATAGATAGTATTTCACAAAGTTGGGCAGCAATTTCTAAAGCAGGAGATAATGACAAAAAGTATATTGCACTAGAAAGCTTAGAAAATCATTTAGTAGATAGGGAAAATGGAATTATAAAACTTTTGGATCCTCCATTTAACAAAGGACCTTTAGATCCAGGATATATAAAATCATATTTACCAGGAATTAGAGAAAATGGCGGACAATACACACATGGGGCAATATGGGTAATAATAGCAGAAGCAATATTGGGGTTTGGAGATAAAGCTACAGAATTTTTTAGAATGATAAATCCAATAGAACATTCTAGAACAAAAGACTCTGCAAATAAATACAAAGTGGAACCTTATGTGATGGCAGCAGATGTATATGGGCAAGGAAACTTAGCAGGTAGAGGAGGATGGACATGGTATACAGGGTCTAGCAGTTGGATGTATGAAGCAGGAATAAAATATATTTTAGGATTAAATATTGTAAAAGACTTTTTAAGAATAACTCCATGTATTCCTAAAGAATGGAAAGAGTATTCAATAAAATATAGATATGGAAGTAGTATTTATAATATTACTGTAAAAAATAAAAATGGAAAAAATACTGGAGTAGAAAAATTCATTGTAAATGGAGAAGAAATTCCAGACAAACAAGTCAAACTAAATAAAATGGGAGGAATTTATCATATTGACATCATAATGTAACAAATTACAACAAAATGTAACACAAAAAATATATTATAAAAAAATTGTTTCTATAATATTACAAAAATTTTACAAAATAACAGGAAATATCTTGTACAAATTATTTTAATGTGATATAAATATATATAAATAATAGGCTTATCAAATGAAAGGTGGGGCTGTTTGTGGAAGAAAAGTATGAGAGTAACTATGACAAGAAAAAAATTCTAATTGTTGATGATGAAAAGCCAATTGTAGAAATTTTAACTTATAATTTACACAAAGAGGGATATGAAACTATAGAAGCATATGATGGAGAGCAAGCAATAACACTAGCGCTAACTCAGAAACCAGACTTAATATTATTAGATATAATGCTTCCAAAAGTAGATGGATTAACTGTATGCAAAAGAATAAGACACACTTTAACAAATGTTCCAATTTTAATTTTGTCTGCGAAAGATGAAGAAATAGATAAAATACTAGGTTTAGAACTAGGTGCAGACGATTATATTACAAAGCCATTTAGTGTAAGAGAATTAATGGCTAGAGTAAAAGCAAATTTGAGGAAATCTGAAGTAATACAAGATGTAGAACAGGTAGAAGAAGAAACAGAGGAAGATGGTAATAAAATAGAAGTAGGGGAGTTAAAATTAGATTTAGACAAATACGAGGTAAAAGTAAGAGGAGAAGTAATAGATTTAACATTAAGAGAATTTGAAGTATTAAAATATTTAGCAAATCAACCAGGGCAAGTGGTGACAAGAGAAACTTTATTAGAAAAAGTTTGGGGCTATGAATATTATGGAGACATTAGAACAGTTGATGTTACAGTAAGAAGAATTAGAGAAAAAATAGAAAAAGACACATCAAATCCAAAAATATTAATTACAAAGAGAAGTGTAGGCTATTATATAGCTGCAAGATAGTACAAAAAATTCTTGTAAATGGGCAAATGGGCAAAACCCATTTGCCTATTTATTTTTTTATTTGATATAATATATTTTTTATAAAAGTGAGAATTGTGAAAGATTTTTTTATGAAAGTTAAAAATTTTAAAGTTTGAACTTTATAAAATGTTATTTTTGCAAAGTAGAAAATTAGAAAGGAGTTTATAGTATATTTAATTTGTAAATATACTATATAAGTTAATAATGAAAAAAAATATTCAAAATAAAATAGTTTTAATATTTTTTATTGTAGGAATATTAATAATAGCAGGAATATCTGCATTTACAGTATATACACTGCAAAAAATGTCTGGGACAATAGATGTAAGCATCCCAATAAGAGATTTATTGATAATTAGTGCAATAGCATTAGTTTTATACATTTTAATAACAATAGTTATAAAATATTTTGTTTCTAAATCTGTAGTAAAGCCAATTAATAGATTAATTGAAAGTGCAGAAAAAATGGCAAAAGGCCAGAACATGGAAATGTCAAATATTTTAAATGAGAAAACAGAAGTAGATGAGCTTGTTAATGCATTTAATTTAATGACACGTGAGCTTAACCAAAAGTTAACAGAAGTAAATAGGCAAAAAAAGCAAATTGAAACTATTTTATTACATATGACAGATGGTGTTATTGCTTTTGACATGAATGGGGAAATTATACATATAAATCCAGCTGCTAAAACTCTTCTAGGATTAACAGACAAAGAAGATACTTTTGAAAAAATGTTTAAAAAGTTAAATATAGATGTTAATTTAGAAAAGATAATCTATTTGGAAAATTGGACATCTTCAGAACAAAAAGTAGAAGTTGGAAATAAAGCTGTAAATTTATTTTTCGCACCATTTCAAGACGAAAATGATAAACCAACAGGTGTAATGGTTGTAATACAAGATATTACAGAACATGTTAAACTAGATAATATGAGAAGAGAGTTTGTAGCAGATGTATCACATGAATTAAAAACTCCTATTACATCAATTATGGGATATGCAGATACTCTATTAGAGGAAGAGTATGATAGAGAAACACAAAGCAAATTTTTAAGTGTAATTGCATCAGAAGCGAGGAGAATGGCAAAGCTCGTTACAGACTTATTAACTCTTTCGAGATATGACAATAATAAAATAAAAAAAGAAGTTACACAATTTGATTTGGGAGATTTAACAAAAGAATGCCAAGAAAAACTAAAATTTGAAATAGAGAAAAAACATCATAATGTAGAATGTTTTGTAACAGCTAATGTTCCACCAGTTCAGGCAGATAAAGATGGAATTGAGAGAGTTATTTTAAACATAATTTCAAACGCTATAAAATATACTCCAGAAAACGGAACTATAAAAGTATATGTAGGATTTGTTTATAATGATGCGTATATAAAAATTATAGATAATGGTATTGGGATTCCAGAAAAAGATTTATCTAGAATTTTTGAAAGATTTTACAGAGTAGATAAAGCAAGAAGTAGAGAGTTTGGAGGAACTGGACTTGGACTTTCTATTGCTCAAGAAATTTTAACTAAAAATAATGGAAGCATAGATATAAAAAGCGAAGTGGGTAAGGGAACAGAAGTTGTTATTAGAATTCCTGTTATTAAACATTAATGAGAATATTAAGTAATGAGCCATTGCTAATATAAAAGTTAAGTAATGGGATATTACTTTAAATAAATTATTGAATAAATGCAAGTTTTAATGTATAATTTTATAAGTATTTTATTAAGTAAGAGGTAAGAATTAGAATGAATGAAAAGGTTAAAGATATATTAGAATGGATTTTGTGTATTGTAATTGCTTTAGTTCTAGCATTATTAATACGTTATTATATAGGGACACCAACAATAGTAAAACAAGTATCTATGAAACCTACATTATTGCAAGATGATAGACTTATTTTAAATAGATGGGGAAGAACCACTAAAAAATTGCCAGAAAGAGGCGATATTATAACATTTGAAGCCCCAACAAATGCAAGATGGTCAAAGGACAAACAAGATTTAACAAATCCAATTGCAAAATATGAAAATAAGCCAACAAATGTATGGGAAGGCTTTGTTCATAATGTATTAGAATGGGGGAAAGAAAGCTATATTAAAAGAGTTATAGCACTTCCAGGTGAGCATGTAGAAATTAAAGAAGAAAAAGTTTATATAAATGGAGAAGAACTAAAAGAAGACTATCTTCAACCAGGAGTAGTAACTAATTTGGGAGAAGCAGGTGTATATTCTGACTTTATAGTACCAGAAAATTCTGTTTTTGCAATGGGAGATAATAGAACACAATCAACAGATTGCAGAGTATTTGGTTGTATACCTTTAGAAAAAATAGAAGGAAAAGTTTGGATTAGATTTTGGCCACTTAACAAATTTGGAAAAGTAGAATAAAAATAATATAAATAATAAATTGTAAAAAAGGGAGAGAAGGTTTGGATTTTAATAACTTAATAGGAAATTCAAAAATAAAAGAATATTTAACAAATGTAGCGTTAACAAACCAAAACTTACATAGCTATATATTTTCAGGAAGAGAAGGAATAGGCAAAAAATTATTTGCCATTAATTTTGCTAAAATGCTTTTATGTCTTTCAGAAAGTAAACCATGTAATAGTTGCAAATCATGTATTAGCTTTGAAGGTGGAAATCACACCGATTTTATGCTAATAAATGCAGAAGACGGAAAAAGTATAAAAATAGAGCAAATACGTTTAATGCAAGAAAAAGTTGTAGAAAAGCCAATTATTTCTCCTAAAAAAGTTTATATAATAAATGATGCAGAACTTATGACAAAAGAAGCACAAAATTGCTTATTAAAAACATTGGAAGAACCACCAGAGTATGTTATAATTATTTTAATTGTTTCAAATGAAAGTAAATTATTAAACACAGTAAAATCAAGATGTGTAAAAATAGAGTTTTCTAAATTGACAAATGAAGAAATAAACAATTATTTACAAGGTTGTGGAGCAAGTAAACTGTCTAATACATTATTAGAACAATGTGATGGTAGTTTAAAAAAAGCTTTAACAATTGGGGACAAGGCACAAGACTATGAGACAGTAGAAAAAATTATAAATAATTTAGACAAAGTAGATATAGCTAAGGTTTGGAATTCAGCAGATTTACTTTATAAATCACAGGATGAAATTTTAGATTTTTTAGATTATATAAATGTTGTATTGTATAATAAGTTAATAGAAAAAGATAAAATGGCATATATAAATTCCATAAATGTTGTAGAACAGACGAAAAAAAATTTGCTAGCAAATGCAAATTATAATATGTGTATAGATAATTTGTTATTAAAGTTATGGGAGGAATTTAATGAACAAAATAATAGGGGTTAGATTTAAAAGACCAGGCAAAGTATATTTTTTTGATGCTGGGAATATAGATGTAAATGTAAAAGATAAGGTAATTGTAGAAACAGCTATGGGACAAGAAATTGGAGAAGTTATAATAAATAATAAAAATCTTGCAAATAACAAGATTAAAACATCTTTAAAGCCAATAGTAAGAGTAGCTACTGGAAAAGATTTAAAACATTTGCAAGAAAATAAAGAAAAGGAAAAAGAAGCTTTTAAAATCTGTGAAGAAAAAATTAAAAGTCATAATTTAAATATGAGTTTAGTAGATGTAGCATATACTTTTGATAATGCAAAATTATTATTTTACTTTACTGCAGATAGTAGAATTGACTTTAGAGAACTTGTAAAAGATTTAGCTTCGATATTCAAAACAAGGATAGAATTAAGACAAATAGGAGTAAGAGACCAAGTAAGAAGAATTGGTGGAAATGGTGTATGTGGAAGAGAATTATGTTGTTGTACATTTTTAAATAATTTTGATACAGTGTCTATAAAAATGGCAAAAGAACAAAATATTGCATTAAATCCAGCCAAAATCTCCGGTAATTGTGGAAGACTTATGTGTTGTTTAAAATATGAGCAAGAAGCATATGAAGAGAAATTAAATAAACTTCCTAAAGTAGGAGCAATAGTAAAAACAGAAGACGGGGAAGGCACAGTTGATAATGTAGAGATATTAAAAGAAATTGTTAGAGTAAAAATTAGGGATGAGGAAGATACTTTTTATAAAAAATATCCTGCATCAGAAGTAAAGATAATAAAGAACATTGAATCGAAAGAACTTAATAAAGAAGAACAAGAAAACTTAAAAGAATTAGAAAAGTTAGAAAAATTGGATAAAATGGAAAATGCAGCGAGTGAAGATGACATCTAATATTAATGGGTTTATAGGTATCCCTTAAAAAACCTAAATAATGAAGAGGTGGTGAAAATAATGGCATATAAAATAACAGATAGATGTATTAGTTGTGGTGCGTGTGCAGCAGAATGTCCAGTAAATTGCATCTCAGAAGGTGATGGAAAATATGAAATAGATGCCAGCCAATGCATTAGTTGTGGAACATGTGCAGGCGTTTGCCCAGTAGAAGCACCAGAACCAGATGAAGAATAGAAATTGTAGATGCATACTTTTTATATTAAATTATTAAAATTAGTTTAGTCAACAATTACTATTTTTAAAAATAAGTAACATATTTTAATATAGATATATTAAAGTATAAATATATTTATATTATTGTGAAATACTTAAAAAGAAGCTATTATAAGATAACTTAATCTAATAGCTTCCTTTTTTTATGAATATATAAAAAATCTAGTAGTTTTATTTTTATAAAAAGATAA
>ENA-OPAH01002087-OPAH01002087.1-human-gut-metagenome-genome-assembly--contig:-NODE-2087-length-11840-cov-3.179126_pt1 | contig 11840 bp, 10 predicted proteins | sample MGYA00241050_ERZ501416 | MGnify/ENA primary metagenome ERZ501416 (study PRJEB25962, sample SAMEA2042632) | human gut metagenome | biome: human gut; feature: human-associated habitat; material: faeces... | reverse complement strand
GGAAATCATACAATACTTCAAATTCATGATTCACATCAATACGAAGTGCCTGGAATACCCGCTGGCTCGACTTACGTATTGCTTCTTTTCTTTCTTTTTCCGGAATAAATGCAAGTGCCTCTCCGATCACCTGGTGCAATCCCGTTGTTGTTTCAAGCTTTCCGCCTTTTCGGATCTTTTCCGTAACTGCTTCTGCAATCTCTTCTGCATAAGGTTCATCTGCATTTTCAACCAGCATCCCTGCAAGTTCTTCTCTTGAAATGTCATGCAGCCGTTCTGCCGCACTGATTCCTTTCTCCGGATTCATCCGCAGATCCAGAGGACCTTCTGCTTTAAATGTGAATCCCCGGTCCGGGTTATCGATCTGCATGGATGACACGCCAAGATCTGCCAGTACAAAATCAAATTTTCCGGCTTCTTTTGCTACTTTGTCAATATTAGCAAAGTTCTCAAGCTTTACTGTCAGGATGTCTGATCCAAATCCTTTTTCCTCCAGACGTTTCTTTGTCTTTGCTGATTCGATCGGATCTACATCCAGTCCGTAGATATGGCCCTCTCCCTGCAGTTTTTCCAGCATCTTTGAGGTATGCCCTCCATATCCAAGCGTTGCATCCAGTCCCTGCTGTCCCGGCTGGATATCAAAGAAGTCCAGGATCTCCTGTACACAGATGGAAATGTGCATTCCTGCCGGTGTTCCGCCTTTTTGGATCACCTTTGAAATAGTATCTGCATACTTTTCCGGATTCAGTTCTTTATATTTTTCTTTATAATTTCTCGGATGTGTTCCGGAATATCGGACTCTCCGTTTATGTTTCTTCTCTTGATTTTCCTGATTCTCCATAATCTCTCTCCCATTTTATCAGTTGTTCCGGTACATCTACATCCCGGAGTTCTGCTTCTTCTGTCTCACAGAGCACCACATCTTCTTTATGTGCACAGATGATCTGTTTTCCGCCTTTATCACCGGAAAGTCTGCACAACTCCCGGAAAAAGCACGAATCCCATAATACGGGATTCCCGGTTCTTCCTTTCCATCCGGCACATATAATCTTTCCCGGATGCATCTTCCCCATCTCAAGCATACGGGCAAATGTCCCGGCTGTCAATCCCGGCTGGTCACATACGATGAACATAGCCCCCTTTAACCCCGGATTCTCATCTAATGCTCTCTTTAATCCTAACTTCAGCGAATGTGCGATTCCAAGATCCGGCTCCGTATTCTGTACCACCAGCATCCCCTGTGTTTTTGCCGCATTCTCTATCTCTTCAAATCTTGTTACCACTACCTGTGTACACAATGGAAATGCACGCATTTTACGAAGGGTATGTTCGAACATCTGCCCTCCATCCAGTTTCTCCAGCAGCTTATTGTTCCCGTACCGGCTTGACTTTCCGGCTGCCAGGAGAATCATCGCATAATCTTTATCTGACAGACGTGCTTCTACTGTCTTTACCACGGAACTGCCAATCTCATTTGCCTTATCCGAGATCAGATAACACAATTTCTTGTCCTTTCTCGGATCCACATCTCCAATCTTCAGACCCTTTTTTACCTGCACGCCTTCCTGTAACATCCCCCGGATCACACCGTCCAACTGAGAATAGACCGGTTTTCCTCCGGTCAGAGCCAGAAGTTGTCCTTTTCGGACGACATCCCCGATCTGTACTTTCGGCTCCATCCGTCCGGGTGCTGATGCCCTGATCAGACGTTCCAACGCATAGCCGCCCACATATCCCGGAATGCCGGTATTGGGAATCGGCTGTCCGTCATAGATGATATCCGCAAGTGTTAATCCACGCATTGTCTCTATGACAGCATGGACATCTTTTCCCGCTATAAACCCCGGTCCGAGACCGATCACATATGGTGCATCTACCCGGCTGGTTCCTGTATTTCTTTTTGCAAGAATTGCATCCACTAGTACATCCGGTCTGAATTCTCTCCGGATCTCTGCCTCCGGATCTACGATTACGGCAATCTTATCCGCTGCCAGTACCCTCCTAGCTTCCTGATAATTTTCCACAAGAATTCCTTCTATTCCTTCTACTTCTATCCTGCCTTCATAGACTGCCCGTGACATTGCAACTTCACGTCTGACGGTAAGCGGCACTGCAATCTCCGTCATGATCACCCGGAATCCTGCCCTGTGAAGTGCCACTCCTACACCCGTAGCCAGATCTCCGGCTCCTCTGATTAATACTTTTTTTCTGTTTTTATACATTTCTGACATAGTTACCATCTTTCTTTCAACGGAATCAGGTCCGATACCACATGCACTCTGTGGATCTGCCCCGGGCATTCCATACTATCTGCATGCCTGTCTGACAACTGCTTTACGATCTCTTCCGCAAGTTCCACTGCTATTTTTTTCTGCTCCTTAGTATCTGCCTGATTCAGTATCACCTGATATTCCATATCATCCGTCACGTATTTTCGTCCCGCACTCTGACTTACCGCAAGTGTGACAATATCTTCCGGACACAGAATATCTTCTTCTGTCTTTCCGAGAATCTTCCCGGTCTCTTTCACCCGGAAACAACCTTCTTTCAGCTTCTTTCCAACCGCACTCATCCCATATACATTCAAAACAATATCTGTCTGCTCACAGATCTCCGGCTCATGTTCCGCAGGGGTTTTAACCGGCAGACGCTTCGCTCCGTCTGCCTCTAGAAGCAGTACACCTGGTTCACGGCTGATCTCTTTTAGATATTCTTCTTGAAAAGATGCAAGCTTCCCATCCGTTGTCTCTCTTCCCATCCATACAACACCATATTTTATCATAATCTGACGGAACATTTCCACCGAAGGTTTTCCCAGAAAATATCCGGCATCACATTTTTGTATATGAGTTGTTGTAGAAACCGCACATGGAATTTCGGCATTCCGGCATTCATCCATAAGCCTGCGGATCACTGTCGTCTTTCCGCCTCCGCCGACAACGGATACCGTCTTATGAAAATTTTCTTTAAAAATTCCAATAGCCTGGCATAAACTGCCAGGCTCTTTCCATTCACCATTTATATAACTTATTATCATATAAGGATTATTTCTCCTCTTTTTTCTTTGCTTTTGGAAGGGTTGAATTTAACACAATTGCTACGATCGTTGCAAGAACAACCGGAGATTTTCCGAAAATTGTTGTCACCCATTCCGGGAACTGTGCCAGTGAAGCATTTGCCTGTGTCACACCCATTCCTACTGCTACTGCAAGTCCTACAACTGTTGTATTACGGAAATCCATTGGCTCTGTCGTGATCAGTTTGATTCCCGTCATTGTAATCGAAGCAAATACAGAGATTGTCGCACCGCCGAGTACACAATACGGAATTGTTGTAAGCAAAGAAGAAAACTTCGGAATCAATCCTGCTGCCAGTAATATCGCTGCTGCCAGCCCCATTACCACACGGCTGACGACCTTTGTTGTTGATACGATACCTACATTCTGGCTGTATGTCGCAGTCGGAAGTCCTCCAAAGAATGCACAGAAAATGTTACTGATTCCATAGCCTACAATTCCACCTGTCAGTTCTTCATCTGTCGGCATACGGTCCATAGATCCTGTTGTTGTTGCCGAAAAATCACCAATTGCCTGTACTGCATTGATCGCAAACAGAATTCCGATCGCAACACATGCAGATGGTTCAAACTTGATTCCAAAATGCATTGGTCTCGGAAGTTGGAAGAACGCTGCCGATGACACAGATGAAAAGTCTACCATTCCAAAGAACAACGCTACGATATATCCTGCAATAATTCCGATCAGGATGGATGCCAGTTTCCATACCCCTTTTCCGTAATGATTCAATGCCGTTACAATGATCAATGTAATAATCGCAACCACCCAATTCTGCCATGATCCATAAGTCTTGCTGCTCGCACCTCCGGCCATATAGTTAATTGCTGTCGGATACAGAGAAAGACCGATAGAAAATACGACCGTTCCTGTAATCAGCGGCGGGAAGAATTTGCGGATTCTCTTAATATTCAATCCCACCAGAAGTGCAACCACACCTCCGATAATCTGTGCACCCAGAATTGTTGCAATGTCAAAATCAGACGCAATTGCCTGCATACTTGGAACATACGCAAAGCTGATTCCCATCATAACCGGAAGTGCCGAACCGACCCGGAAATTCTTTGTTTTTATAAATGGAAACAATTGCAGTAATGTCGTCAGTGCCGACATCACCAGTGCTGCCTGTATTAAGATCACGGAATCTTCCTGTGAAATTCCGGCCACTCCCGCAACAATAATCGATGGTGTTACACATCCGACGATCATCGCAAGTACATGCTGGATTGCAAGTGGCAAAGCCTGTCCGATAGATGGTTTTCCATAAAAATCAAATAATGCTTTGTCCATCTGTTTTACTTCTTTTGTACTCATATATATCCTCCTGTAAATTTCTTTCGAACGTATGGCGATTCATATTATTTTCAACTTAAATATTATATATTTTTTCTTCTTTTTTGTGTAGTCCTGCAGTTATTGAATGTTTTAATAAAATCTTATAAGCTACAGTTATTATAGCTATTACATTCCGTTATGTATACATTAAATTTTATCATGGTAAAGTGCTGAATTTCATGGTACAATAGCAGATAGAAACTAAAGACAAACGGAGGACTGAACAATGGGAATTTTGTCTAATATTGAACCAAAAGAAGTATTCCATTACTTCGAAGAATTAAGTATGGTACCTAGAAGTACCTTCCACACAAAAAAAATCAGTGATTTTTGTGTGGAATTTGCGAAAGCTCACAATCTGGAATATATCCAGGATGAAATGAACAACGTTATCATCAAAAAACCTGGTACTGCCGGATACGAGAACAGTGATCCGGTTATCATCCAGGGACATCTGGACATGGTCGCTACAAAGACAACCGACAGTGATCATGATTTTGAAAATGATCCTTTAGACCTTTTTGTAGATGGTGATCTGATTGGGGCAAAGAACACCACTCTCGGCGGTGACGACGGTATCGCAGTCGCTTATGCTATGGCAATTCTTGCCAGCACAGATATCCCGCATCCACCGATCGAGGCTGTATTTACAGTTGATGAAGAGATCGGTATGGGCGGTGCACATCACCTGGATACATCTGTATTAAAAGGAAAGATCTGTCTGAACATTGATTCTGAAATTGAAGGTGTTATGACTGTCGGATGTGCCGGCGGCTACATTTACGATACCTTCATCCCGATCGAATGGAGTGAAGAAAGCGGAACCAAGATGACAATCTCCCTTTCCAATCTGCAGGGAGGACATTCCGGTGCCGAGATTCAGAAGCAGCTCGGAAATGCACATAAGATCATGGGACGCGTCCTGTATGCTCTTGCAAAAGATTACGACTTCAACATTGTAAGCACAAACGGCGGAAATGCAGCAAACGTAATCGCACAATATAATACGACCGAGATTATTGCTGACCCTGCACAGGCTCAGGCTATCGCAGATGCTGTTACCGGACTGGAACAGACGATCTCCGCTGAGTTTGCCGGACAGGAACCAACTTTATCTCTGAACGCTGTTTCCGAAGGCGAGACTACCTTAAAAGCATTTGACGCAGATACTACCGCACATGTAATCGGATTCCTGTATGGAGCAATCGATGGTGTACAATGCTATGACCGTGCGTTCCCTACAGCTGTAGAATCTTCCCTGAATACAGGTATCGTTGAAACCACAGAAGATACGGTAAAGATCAAATTCCAGGTTCGCAGCTCCGTTGCTACCAAGTTAGATGATATGCGAAACAAACTGGATCTTGCAACAGATCTTGCAGGTGCTTCCCGCGAAATCTCCGGTGAATATCCGGCATGGAGCTACAATGCAGATTCCGTGATCCGTCCGAAAGCAATTGAACTTTATAAAGAAATGTTCGGCAAAGAGCCTACCGTTGAGACAACTCACGGAGGATTGGAATGTGGAATCTTATTCGGAAAGAAGAATGATCTTGATATCATTTCTTTCGGACCGGAACTGACAGGTGTACATACTTATAATGAACGCGTACATATCGAATCTACAAAGCGTATGTGGGATTATCTGAAAGAACTTTTAAAGATCTGTAAATAATCCATATCTATCCAGCATTTTTTATGAATGCAACGTAATATTAAAAGACAGCTTTTCAAACTTTCAAATCTGAAAAAGCTGTCTTTTCTCATTTTTATTCTTATTTTACAAGAAATACATCTGCATTTGTCACCCCGAGCGCCTCTGCCTCTGCGTGATTATTTACATAGATGTCAATGTGGTTTCCCTGAATTGCACCGCCGCAATCCTCAGCTGTAAATATATGACCTCCGATGATCACTTTCGTTCCGTAAGGAATAACTCTTGGATCAACCGCAATCGTCTGACCTTCTACCACCGGCGTTCCTGTTGCTGTAATTCCGTCTGCTTTATTACAGCAGATTTCACATGCACAGTAATATGTAATCTGGAAATTACCAAGATTCTGTCCATACATTTCGTTCGTCGCATTGACATTACTGATTCCGCCTCCGGCAAGTGTACAATTATCATTGATAATACGTGTTGCCCATACTGCATTTTTAGTATTTACTTTGCTTTCAATAATCCCAAGTTTCGTGCTGGCTGCTTCAATAGTCTTTCCATCACCTGCATACATCACTACGTGGTATATATGGCCTTCTTTTGCATAAAAGATCAGGTCACCCGGCTGTGCATCCTCTACAGGAATCTTCGTTCCACACTGGCTCTGGTCCTCTGCCACTCTTGGGAGATCATATCCATATTGTTTGTAGATCTGCTGTACAAATCCGGAGCAGTCTGCCCCGTCTGTCAGACTTGTACCTCCCCATACATATGGATTACCGATAAACTGAGAAGCAAATTGCAGGATGGACTCTCTGATCTCACCGCTTGGCGTTCCTTCTTTCACAGAAGCCAATGTATAATATAAAGCAGCATTTTCTTCTGGTTTTACTGTTTCTTCCGCCGTTTTATATTGTTCTTCCCCTGTTGTCGTGATCTGCTGTTTTGTCTCATCGCTGTTATCGAGATATTTCTTTTCAACAAACCCTCTGACATCACCGGACTCTATATATACCCAGTCGGCATCTTTATCGGCAAGGATATAACAGAGCTGTCCCTGTTTCAGTGTTCCGACAGTTCTCGCATCTGGATTATTCTCTTCTTTTATATTCAGTATTCCTGTCCCGATCTGATCATTAACCAGCGCATAATCCTTCTCTGCTACCGTCGGGTTCACCGTCGCACGCAGATATGTGTATGCCTGATTTTCTTTTGCATCGACAGTCGCTTCCGCTGTCTTTGCAGTTCCCTCAATACCGGTATATTCCATTCCGGCTTTCTCTGCCTTCTTCTGAGCCTTGGTCTGATAAACATCCAGGATTTCCTGTGCCGCATCCCCTGTATATACTTCTGATGCTTTTACAAACCCTCTGACATTTCCAGATTCGACGTAAAGCCAGCCATTCTCTTCTTCTTTCAGGATATATAACAGACCATCCTGTGATAAAGTTCCTACTGTACGGACTTTTTCTTCCAGCTGCTGATTTGCAAGTGCTGCGTCCAGACCTTTCTGTTTCAGGTTCTTTCTTTCTTCCATCGTCTTCTGAAGATTTCTGACCGCTTTACTCTTTGCTTTCTTGAATATTTTATTTTTAATTGTTTTTGTCTGTTTCTTTGTTATTTTCTTCTGTAGCTTTTTTGTATCTGCTTTTGCATTTTCCAGATCCGTCTTTACATCCTGTGTATTACTGCCATCAATATTCTCCGGAATTGCCTCGCGGATATTGATCTTCGATTTTGCAAATGCATATTTTCTGGCAACTGTCCAGAACCGGAAATCTTCCACGATCTGTGGTAATTTTATAATCTGCTGCTTTGCAACAAGTGCTTGATTGCTTTTTGCACTTGTAACTGTATCTGCCGGCTGTTCCGGCTCTGCTGGTGCCTCCGGTTCTGCCGGTGTCTCCGGTATCGCCGGAATCTGATCTACACGTTCTCCTGTAACCGGATTCGTCTTTTGTCCGGTTGTTGTATCTATCAGATATCCTGTACTTTCATCCAGCTTTACCTCACCTCTTTGGATCATCTCTTTCACTGCATCTGATACATCTGTAAGTGTATCCTTGCCATCTACTGATTTTGCCTGCAGCTTCTCTGCCTGTGCGGCCGGTGTCTGAGAGGCTGTGCTCTGCGTCCCGGCTGTCTCTGCCCCTCCATCTGCCAGCGCTGCAGCCGGAGGACTGATGATAAGTCCTATTGCAAGCACTCCTGCAAGTGCTTTTGTTCCCAATCTCTTTGCTACTTTATTATTTCTCAGTCTCAAAATCTAGCTCCTTCCCGGATTTCTATATTATACCAGGTCTTCCTTTTTCTTCTTGTATAGATTAATATACATTATTTTTAATTATACGCTTCCTGCTTTTAAATTTCCACCCTGTTATTGCTTTGTTTTTATCATTTTCATAAAAACTCATAAAAATACGCTGTCTTATTACTAAAATTTTTGGTATCTGCACAGCAAAAATGCGTCTGAATAAGTTTAAAAACCATACTCCGACGCATCCTTGATTTTCTTATTTTCTTTCGTTATTCTCGAATATTACATATCCAGAGGATATTTTGCAGTCAGCTCTGCAACCATTCCTTTGACTTTTTCAATATTGTCTTCACTTTGAAGTACCAGTGCGATGCATTCTGCGATCACATCCATATCTTCTTCTTTTAATCCTCTTGTTGTAACTGCAGGTGTTCCAAGTCTGACACCACTTGTCACGAACGGAGATCTTGGATCGTTCGGTACCGTATTCTTGTTACATGTGATGTGTGCGGCATCCAGACGTTTTTCCAGTTCTTTACCGGTTACCTCTTCGCCTCTTAAGTCAATCAACATCAGGTGATTATCTGTTCCGCCGGATATGATCTTTACACCACGACCCATCAGACCTTTGCTGAGTGCCTGTGCATTTTTGATGATCTGCTTCTGATATTCTGCGAATTCAGGCTCCAGTGCCTCTTTAAAGCACACAGCCTTTCCCGCGATCACATGTTCCAGTGGACCTCCCTGAATTCCCGGGAATACAGCTTTATTAAAGTTGAACTTATCTGCTGCTTCCTGATTGCAAAGAATCAGACCTCCTCTTGGTCCACGCAGTGTCTTATGTGTAGTAGTTGTAGTTACATCTGCATACGGGATCGGACTTGGATGAAGTCCTGCTGCAACAAGTCCCGCGATATGTGCCATATCAACCATAAGGTATGCTCCTACTTCATCTGCAATCTCACGGAACTTTTTGAAATCAATGATTCTTGCATAAGCACTGGCTCCCGCAATGATCATCTTTGGTTTTTCTTTCACTGCGATCTCACGTACCTTATCATAATCGATCACACCCTCGTCGTTCACTCCGTATGATACGACGTTGAAATATTTACCGGAAATATTAACCGGAGAACCATGTGTCAGATGTCCGCCGTGATCCAGATTCATACCCATAACTTTGTCTCCGGGCTCCAGCATCGCAAAGAATACTGCCAAGTTTGCCTGTGCGCCGGAATGCGGCTGTACATTGGCATAATCACAGCCGAATAACTTCTTTGCTCTTTCTCTTGCAAGATCTTCCACTACATCCACACACTGACATCCACCATAGTAACGTTTGCCCGGATAGCCTTCTGCGTATTTATTTGTAAGCGGACTTCCCATTGCTGCCATGACCGCTTTACTTACCCAGTTTTCCGATGCGATCAGTTCCAGATGCGAATTCTGTCTCTCCATCTCGGCCTGAATGGCATCTGCAATTTCACTGTCTGCTTTTTTAATTTCATCAAATGCGTACATACTTGAGTCCTCCTGGTTTGTTAAAAATTTGATTTGTTTAATATGATAGCACTTTACCACGGTGAATGCCAGCATTTTTTTGTATATTTTTCAATACCTGTCAGATTTACAGAACCTGCCGTCACCGGTTGTCCATAGATACTTCTAGACACAAAGAGGAAACCCCTGATGAAATTAATCATCAAAGGTTTCCTTTAATTTATCCATAAATCCTTTTTTCTTTTTACCTTTATGCTCTTCCGTCTTGTCACTCTTTTCTTTTCCAAGAGAATTACCTGTCAGTTCATCGAATTTACGAAGTGCTTCTTTTGCTTCGGCACTTAAGTGTTCCGGTGTCTGGATAACAAGCGTTACATAATGATCGCCGCGAACCTGTGCATTTCTAAGAGATGGAACTCCCTTTCCTTTCAGACGTACTTTTGTATCGGTCTTGGTTCCCGGTTTTACCGTGTAGATCACTTCTCCATCTACCGTCTTGATACGGATATCCGCACCAAGCGCTGCCTGTGCAAATGTAATCGGTACCGTTGAGAAGATATGCATATCCTGACGCTGGAAGATCGGATGTCTTGATACCACGACCTCTACCAGAAGATCTCCTCTTGGTCCGCCGTTTACACCTGGCTCACCTTTTTCACGGATACGCACACTCTGACCATTATCAATACCTGCCGGAATGGATACGGATATCTTCTTCTTGCTGGCTACATAACCTGTACCGCCACAATCCGGACATTTTTCCTTAATAATCTTACCAGTTCCCTGGCAATCTGGACAGGTCTGTACATTCTGTACAGTTCCAAAGAAAGACTGTTGTGTATATACAACCTGACCTTTACCGCCGCATTTCGGACAAGTCTCCGGAGATGTTCCCGGTTTGGCACCTGTTCCGTTACATTTCGGACATGGGTCTTTTAATACAACATCCAATTCTTTCTCGCATCCGAATACAGCCTCTTCAAATGTGATCCTGACACTCTTCCGGATATTCATACCTTTCATTGGTCCCTGGTTCGCACGTCCGCCTCTGCGTCCGCCGCCGAACAGATCTCCGAAGATATCTCCGAAAATATCTCCAAAATCAGCACCGTTAAAATCGAATCCGCCATATCCGCCGCCTGCTCCTGCACTTCCGTCAAAAGCAGCATGTCCAAACTGATCATACTGACGACGTTTTTCCGGATCGCTCAAGACTGCATATGCCTCAGAAGCTTCTTTGAACTTCTTTTCAGCTTCAGCATCACCCGGATTCATATCCGGGTGATACTTCTTGGCAACCTGTCTGTATGCTTTTTTCAAAGTTGCTTCGTCAGCATCTTTACTGACCCCAAGCACCTCATAGTAATCTCTTTTTGACTCTGCCATTTCCTATTCCTCACTTAATGTTCTTAGACTTCTTTGTAATCTCCGTCTACGACATCGTCGCCCTGGAATCCTTCTGGTGCCGGACCTGCTCCTGCTGAAGCATCTGCCTGAGGACCTGCTCCCTGAGCTCCTGCTGCTGCACCAGCCTGCTCATACATCTTTGTGAAAAGCTTCTGAGCACTTTCTGTCAGTTTTTCTTTACCTGCTTTGATCTCAGCAACCTGCTCGTCTGTAAGAGTATCTGTATTTGCTTTTTCCAGTAACTCTTTCAGGGCTTTGCAGTCAGCTTCTACTGCTGCTTTATCTGCACCGTCAAGCTTATCGCCAACTTCCTGCAGAGCTTTCTCTGTCTGGAATACCATGGCGTCAGCTTCATTCTTAGCATCAATTCCTTCTTTACGTTTCTTATCCTGAGCTTCGAATTCAGCAGCTTCTTTTACAGCTTTGTCGATATCTTCATCAGACATGTTAGATCCTGCTGTAATTGTGATGTGCTGTTCTTTTCCGGTTCCAAGGTCTTTTGCAGATACATTTACGATACCATTTGCATCGATATCGAATGTAACTTCGATCTGTGGGATTCCACGTGGAGCTGGTGCGATTCCGTCCAGTCTGAACTGTCCGAGAG
>ENA-OPAH01002083-OPAH01002083.1-human-gut-metagenome-genome-assembly--contig:-NODE-2083-length-11850-cov-5.046460_pt1 | contig 11850 bp, 9 predicted proteins | sample MGYA00241050_ERZ501416 | MGnify/ENA primary metagenome ERZ501416 (study PRJEB25962, sample SAMEA2042632) | human gut metagenome | biome: human gut; feature: human-associated habitat; material: faeces... | reverse complement strand
CCTTAATTTTTCTCATAACAAATGCAATTTTCATCTGTAATATTCTCTCCCCTGAAGGCTTCCCCAGGCAGCATGGACTCCCTGCTCCTGCAGTTCTTTTCCAATTCTTTCCGCTGATTCATACTTTCCCATAAGGTCCGTCTTATTCAAAAATATTTTATATGGACGTCGTCCGACTGCTTTTTTTAAAGCCTTGTCTGACACCGCAATACGTATGACATCCGCTTCTGTAACCGGATCCGTTTGCTCCTTATTCAGAAAAGCAGCTACCCGCTCCGGTCTGTGACAGCTTTCTCTGATCATCTGCCCTACTGCATCCATTCCGATCACTCCAACTACCAGATCTGTAAAATCCGGAATAACAGGCTCCCATTCACCTGGCACTTTTAGAGGCAGCCTTTTAGCCCCGTCTGCTTCGATCAATATACAGTCTGCCTGCCCTTTCAGCCGTACAAGAGCTTCTTCTGTCAGACTTCCGATCTTACTTTTGTTCTGATCCAGGCTGGCAGCAACCGTATATCCATACTTTTCTATATTCTGCTGGATCTGCTGAGCATTTCCCTCTTCCGCAAATGGCCGTTCAGGCTCATAAGCCATATGTGTCGTTGTCGTAACAATCACTTTTTTTCCTGTAGAAACCATTTCTTCACATAAGCGAAAAATCAGACTTGTTTTACCTCCACCGCCAACCACGGCAATCGACTGCTTTCTATCCGGCACAATCGTAAGTGCGTTCCACAAAAAAAACGTCTGCATCACGGCAGTACACCTTCCGAAAGAAGGATTTCCACAACGCTTCCTGCAATACAGCGTGCTTTATCTGAAATCGTATCACAGTTCTTTTTCTGTTCCTGCCGTGGATCAATATCTGCTATTTTCATCCCTTTGGGGACTTCATAACCATCTCGGATAATCCCTCTCAGTACACCGGTCAGAGATGCATAGACCGGCACATCATCCACCCTCGCCAGAATCTGGTCTTTCTCCACGATATCCCCAATCTGCGAAAGATTGTGCATGATTCCTGCTGCTGGCGAATGAATCACACGCTCTTTGCCATATCCTGCGATCACCCCCGGAATTCCCGTGTTTGGTGTCGCACTCCCTTTCCGGATCACACGTCCAAGATTATGACCTCTCTGTGTCTCAATCACAAAATCAACATCTTTTCCAGCTTCAAATCCCGGTCCCAGTGCAACAGTAAGCGATGCCATATCCTTGTTCGTTCCAAGATTCTTTTTTGCCAGAATTGCATCGATCAGTGCAGCTGATTTCAATTTTTTTGCGGTTTCTCCTGTTTCATCCACCAAAATCGGAATTTCTTTCGCTTCCCAGATTTTTTCTGCATCAGCGATATCACTGATCAGACGTCCCGTAACTCCCTCTACCGCTGATGTGCCATCAAATACAGCCTCTCCGAAGGAAACCTTTCTGCGGATTGCACTTGGTTTGTGACATTCCAGCACCAGTACCCGATATCCACAGCAATAAAGTCTGTGTATCACTCCACTGGCAAGATCACCTCCTCCGCGAACAATCAGTATTGATTTTTGTTCCATTTATTCTATTCCATCCTTTTCTGTATTTTCATGCATAACTTTTTCCACTGCATTGACAATATTCTGATATCCGGTACAACGGCAGAGATTTCCAGACATTTTTTTCTTAATTTCCTCTCTGGTCAGTTCTTTTCCCTGTTCCAGAAGGACTGTCGCAGACATAACAAAACCCGGTGTACAGAATCCACACTGAATTGCACCCTCTTCAATAAAGGCTTCCTGAATTCTTGTCAGTTCTCCGTTTTTTTCAAGACCTTCCAGTGTACGGATATTTTTTCCTTCTGCCCAGACAGCCAGATAAATACAGGAATCAATCGTTTCGCCGTCAATGATCACGGTACAGGCTCCACATTCCCCTACTTCACAGCCTTTTTTGACGGAAGTAAGGCCGAGATGATTACGGAGCATATCCAGCAGAGATTCTCTCGGATCTACATACTCTGCAACCTCTTCTCCGTTTACCACGCATTGAACAAGTACTTTTTCTTTTTTCATGCGTTTTCACCTCCCTGCTGCTTTGCATTTTCTGCAAGTTCCACAGTACGGCTCAGTGCTCTCCGTGCAATTTCTCCACCAATCTGCAGACGAAAATCTCTGGAAGCTCTCCATGAATCTCGCGGATGTATCTCGCTTCTGACACTCTCCTCAAGATTCTGATAAAGAGACGCATCCAGTTTTCTGCCTTTCAATAAAGCTTCTGTCTCTGTACAGCGATATGGCACTGGTGCTGCTACGCCAAATGTAATACGAACATCCTCCAGAATATTTTCTGCAGTATCAACTTTACTTACCACACTGCAGCTCAGCGTCGCAATATCCATGGCATTTCGCATGGAATATTTGATATAGTGTCCATGATATCCTTCATATTCATTCTTTGGAATAATCACATGTGTAAGTACTTCCCCCTGTTTGAGAGCTACACGTCCAGGACCAAGATAAAATTCTCTGACAGGGACACTTCTTCCGCCTTCTGCATTTGCAATATGCAGCAGCGCGTTATAGGAAAAGACCGTCGGGACACTGTCAGCACTGACTGCTCCATTACAGATATTTCCTCCAATCGTTCCGATATTGCGGATCTGTGGACCGCCAACCTGGTCAACAGCTTCTCCCAGAACCGGAATATATTTCTGAATGATCGGATCTGCTGTAATATGTGAAAATACCGTTCCTGCACCGATATAAATATCGCCGTTTTCTTTTCGCTCAATTCCTTTCAGTTCTTCAATATCCCGAATAGATACCAGTGAGGTTCCTGCCATCCTGCCCTCACGGATCTTGATCAGAACATCACTTCCTCCTGATATGATCCTGGTGTCCGGATGTTCATTCAGAAGTGTCACTGCCTCTGAAACGGTTCCTGCATTATAGTATTTCTCTATATCATACATTCTCTGCGCCCCCTCTCAGATTAATCCTGCTTTTTGGAATCCATCGATCAGTCTCTGCGGTGTCAATGGATTTTCATAAAATGCCACCCCGGTCGCATGAAGTACTGCATTTCGGATTGCCGGTGCACATGGAATTGCCGGCGGTTCTCCTAATGCTTTGTTTCCATATGGTCCCATCGGATCACACAATTCCACGAAATCCGCTTTGATATCCGGCGTATCCAGCATCGTCATCAGCTTATAATCCAGCAGATTGCCATTCAACGGACGTCCGGTCTTTTCGTCCAGAATCAGCTGTTCACTGATTCCATACCCCATTCCCATAGACATACCACCATGGACCTGCATCTCGGCAAGCTGTGGATTCAGCAGCTTTCCACTGTCATGTACATTGATAATATGAAGAATCTTAATTTTACCAAGTTTTATATCCACTTCAACTTCTGCAAAACAGCATCCTGTTGCAATCGTATTTTTTTTCACCTGTTCAGAAACTTCTGCTGTCAATACGGATGAATTTGTAAGGCTGTAATAGCTCTCTTCTGCCAGAGCCGCAAGAGAGATTGCCTGCTCATCACCTGCCCAGATCCAGTTATCTTTAAGTGTCAGTTCTCTGGTGTCGATTTCCGGAAGGAGCGTCTTCGCATAGGCAAGTATCTTATCTCTCAGAATCTCTGCACAATGCCGCACTGCTGTTCCGGTCACAAAAGACTGTCTGGATGCATACGCCCCCGTATCAAACGGTGACACATCTGTATCCTGCACCGTTTTAATATGTACATGTTCCATATCTGTGTGAAGTGTCTCCGCAACCATCTGTGAAAATACAGTATCTGCTCCCTGTCCGATTTCCGTTGCCCCAAGCATGAGCTGAACACTTCCATCCTGGTTCAAAGAAAGTCTGGCTCCTGCAATCTCCAGAGAAATCGGCCATACACCTGTCTTGTAAGAAAACAACGCCATGCCAACACCTTTCCGTACATCTCCGGCCTGTTCTGCATATTCTTTTCGCTTTTCATCCCAATGAATATATTCTGCACCCTTCTCCAGACATTCAAAAATTCCGTTTGTATTAGCTGCGATTGGTTTCAGATAAGCATCTTCATAATATCCCTGAATCAGATTTTTGCGCCGAAATTCCAACGGATCCATATGAATCTCATTTGCCACATCATCCATAAAACTTTCAATAGCAAAACATACCTGCGGGATTCCATACCCTCGCATGGCTCCACCAACCGGCGTATTGGTATAGATTGTATAAGCTTCTCCCCGGATATTCGGACAGGCATACTGCAGCCGCCAGGAAGTCAGTCCGTTTGCCGCAATCGCATGACCATGAGAGGCATAAGCACCCTGATTTGAATAAGAATGCATATCTTTTGCCAGAAGTCTGCCGTCCTTGTCTACCCCGGCTGCCAGATCAAATTCTATAGAATGACGGGTTCTTGTATTACAGAAGGTCTCTTCCCTGCTGACGTCCAGCTTGACTGGTCTGCCACCGACCTGTGTTGTCAGAAAAGCATTCAATGGCTCATAAAGTACATCCTGTTTATTGCCGAATCCTCCCCCGATATATGGCTTAATAACCCGCACATTGCCCCACGGAATTCCCAGTGCCTGGCCAATGACACGACGGACGATGTGTGGAATCTGTGTCGATGTCACCACTACGATCCTGTCTTTTTCCATATAGGCATAAGAAATCGGATTTTCAATATGACAGTGCTGCACGATTGGTGTTTTATATGTGCCCTTTACAATTGTTTCAGCCTGCTCCATTCCCTTATCTACATCTCCGATAAAATAATTAGAACGGGCAAGGACATTATCTTTTTTATCAAAATGAATCGGCGGATTACTGCCATACATAGATTTGCGTGGATGGATTTCCACCGGATATTCCTCATATTCTACTTTGATCAGCTTCAGTGCTCTGGCTGCAATGATCTCATCTTCTGCAACAACAGCCGCAATATCATCTCCATAATACCGCACACGACCAGTCAGAAGATTACGGTCTGCCACATCCTGATGTGCCAGTTCCACAGACCACGGATGCCCTGGTGTCGGATAACAATGGTCTGGCACATCATAAAAAGTCACTACTTTTACAACCCCTTCCAGTGCCTCTGCCTCACTTGTATCGATAGATTTCACAATTCCATTTCCAATCGTTGCATGAAGAACTTTTGCCACGAGACATCTGGGCGGTACCAGATCATCTGTGAATTTGGCTCTTCCGGTCACTTTTTCATAGGCATCAACTCGGGGAACGCTTTTTCCTATCATGATCTCACCTTCTTTATAGAATTTTGTCAACTGGAATCCTGTCACTTTGTCTTTGTAAATATTCCACGCAGATCATAAATTGCATGACGCGGGCATTTCACTGAACACATGCCACAGCTTAAACACATATTTTCCCGGATCACTGCATGATTGTCCATAATCCGGACAGCACCTGCCGTACAGGTCTTTTCACAGATTCCACAGCCAATACAGCTTACCGCACACTGTTTTTTTGCCTCAGCTCCTTTGCTTTTGTTAGAACATTTGACTACAATATAATTGGCACATTCATGGATATGGATAATTTCCTGCGGACAGACTTTCATACATTTTCCACAGGCAAGGCATTTATCTTCATCGACTTCCGCCACACCATATTCATTCAGGGAAATTGCGCCAAATTTACATACGCTGACGCAAGCTCCACAGCCAATGCAACCATCTGTACATCCTTCTTCTCCCTGTACCGCCCTGCATCCACCATTACATGCTACAAGGGCGGATCTGTATGGAAATCTTTTTTTTGCTGCCATATCAACCCTTCCTTTCGTATGGTGTATCTGTAAGCGGCAGATTATATCTGCGAATTCCATCATAACGGAAATATGCATCTGCAATTGCCGGTGCAGTAGGAATGGATGTGATCTCTCCAATGCCGATGGCACCGCATGCAACCTTCAGTCCTGGTTTATCTACAACGATTGCTTTTATTTTGGGAACTTCATGTGAACGGAATAATCCCAGTGAACCATATTTCTGAATTGGTTTACAATTCTCATCAATCGGATACTGTTCTCTGAGCGCGTATCCCATAGACATGACAACACCACCCTCGATCTGTCCCTCGCAGGACAGCGGATTCACTGCCTTTCCTACATCGTGAGCGGCAACTATGCATTCCAGCTTCCCGCTCTTCTTATCCAGAACGCACATCTGTGTTGCATATCCATAGGCCACATGTGATACCGGATTTGGTACATTGGCGCCAAGCGGATCTGTTTTTGCGAGGTATTCTCCGTAGTATACCTTCCCCTTCATATCTTTCAGCTGTTTTCCGGCAGTGCGGTCTTCCATCAGTTTTTCGCATGCTCTGCGGCAGGCTTCTCCGGTGACCAGTGTCTGCCTGGATCCCGATGTTGTTCCTGAATCAGGAGAGATCCATGTATTACTTCTTTCATACACAATATCCTCATGTTTCAGATCTGTATTTGTAACGACCATCTGCACCAGAACTGTTCCAAGTCCCTGTCCAATACACGATGCTCCTGAATAAATATGCAGTTTTTCATCATCCTCTACGATCAGTTTAACGCGTCCGGTATCCGGAATTCCAACTCCTACACCGGCATTTTTCATCGCACATCCGATTCCAACCGGTTTTCCCGCTGTCATTGCTGCATCATAATCTTCTTTTACTGCTTCCAGGGTTTCTACCAGTCCGGTCGATGCATCTACGATCTGACCGTTCGGAAGCACTTCTCCCGGACGGATTGCATTACGGTAACGGATCTCCCACGGTGTGATTCCAACCTTGTCAGCCATCATATTCAGCAGCGTCTCTGTTGCAAAACAGGTCTGTGTAACGCCAAATCCCCTGAACGCTCCGGCCGGTGGATTATTGGTATAATATGCAGTCCCTTCGATATCAAAATTTTCATAATGATATGGTCCTGCCGCATGCGTACAGGCACGTTCCAGTACCGGACCACCAAGTGATGCAAAAGCCCCCGTATCTGAAGACACAATTGCTTTTACTCCCATAATATTTCCTTCTTCATCGCATCCCATCGTCATATCCATATAGAACGGATGTCGTTTCGGATGTATCAGAAGGGATTCTGCTCTGGTAAGTTTGACTTTAACTGGCTTCTTTGTCACATAGGTCAGCAATGCAGCCAGATGCTGTACGGTCATATCTTCTTTTCCACCGAATCCACCTCCAACCAGTGCATTCTGTACTTTCACCTTATCTGTTCCCAGAAGAAGTGAACATTCGTGTCTGGTCTGATGTGCTGACTGGTCTGCAGAATAAATAAAAACATCCCCATCTTCATCATAAAAAGCAACCGCACATTCCGGTTCAAGAAACGCATGCTCTGTCCACGGTGTTTCAAAATGATGTGAGATCACATATTTTGAATTTCGGATTGCTTCTTCTGCATTACCTCTGCTGATGTGCTTATGTGCACAGACATTACTGTCTTCTTCATCAAACACCTTCGGTGCATCCAGAACCGCAGCTTCTTCTATAGTATGTACATGCGGCAGTACTTCATAGTCTACTTTGATCAGTTTTTTTGCTTTTTCTACTGTTTCCCTGTCCTTTGCCGCTACCAGAGCAACTGCATCTCCCAGATAATGTACCAGACCACCAACCGGTATCAGCGTATACTGATCATGTTTTAAATGTCCGATTTTGTTTTCTCCAGGAATGTCAGCAGCCGTCACAACTGCCTCCACTCCCGGAAGTTCTTTTGCTTTGGATGTATCAATAGAAAGTACTCTTGCACGGGCATATCTGCTTCGAAGAGCAGAGCCGTACAGCATTCCATCGAGATAAAAATCATCCGGATATTTTCCCGTTCCAAGTACTTTTTCTGCAACATCAATTCTTGCTACGCGATTTCCAATCGTCCAGTTTGGATCTCCGTCATCTGGTATCTCACCTTTTTTCAGGATCTTTGCTGCAAGACGGACGGCATCCATGATCTTCACGTATCCCGTGCAGCGACAATAATTATTACGCAGCGCATAACGGATCTCATCATCCGTAGGTTCCATATTTTCATCAAGAAGTGCTTTCGTACACATTACCATTCCAGGAATGCAGAATCCACACTGTACTGCTCCGGCCTTTCCATATGCATAAGTATATACCTGACGTTCCCATTCTGTCAGCCCCTCTACGGTTATAATTTCTCTTCCGCTCAGAGAATCCGTATCCGGTACACATGCTTTACATGTCTTTCCATCAATGATCACTGTACAGGCTCCACATGCGCCCTCACTGCATCCGTCTTTTACAGATGTCAGCCGAAGTTCATCACGAAGAAATCTTAAAAGTTTCTGATTTTTCTCCGAACAAACATTTTTTCCATTTACTTTAAATGCTGCCATAGTGGACTACTCCTTTTCCTGTTCTGCTACAGATTGCATTTACATCAGCAAATAAGCATATTGATCAATCACTGTGCAGATAAGCTGCGCAAGGCCTTTATTCAAAATACCTGACGGCTGATCTGCTCTTACAACTTCTTCTTTTTCCCCAATGCGTATTTTTATTTCTTTATTTTTTGCATCCAGTACTGTAAATCCATTATTTATACTGTCTTTCATATCTTCTTCATTTGCAAACAATGTAAACTTATCTTTATATGGAGCTCCTGCATACTGACAGAACGAACGACAGTTTCCACATTCATTGCACATATAATCCACATGAATGATCTGCAGTAATTCCATCTCCGGTACTTCGATCAGTACATTTGCACGATTTGGACATACATCTGCACAATTTCCACAGACACGTTTGTGTACTGTAAACTCTTTCCTCTCCGAAACATCTTCTTTACTCAGACAGTCAAGCAGCGGGGATTTTTCTTCCTTTCTCTTTCCTGCTTTCTTACTGTTTTTCTGATAATTTGCATTTTCAAGTGCATCTGCCGCCAGTTTCGTTACTCGCTCTACATGAACCTCTCCGCTCTTACCGATCTGACAGGCAGCTGTTTTTTCTGCAATGCGTGTCATCCATTTATATCCGCCTGGTTTGAGAAGGACCGTTGCAACTGTGACCGGCCAGATTCCACAATCTACGATCTGATCAATATTTTTCTGATCAGCACCTCCTGAGAAAGACATCGGAAGCTTTCCATCAAAGGATTCTGCCAGACGCGCAGCTACAGAAATAGAAAGTGGAAACAGAGCCTTACCAGACATGTACATTTCCTCTCCCGGAAGTTCCTGTCTCTTGATATCTACCGGAAAGGTATTCGTCAGCTTCACACCAAAAGAAAGACCTTCCTGCGCCGCTACATCCATAAGACGTTTCAGCATTGGCACTGCATCTTCATACTGAAGGTCATCTTTGAAATGGAAATCTGTGAATGCCATATAGTCATATCCCAGATCATCCATTGCTTTGCGTACAAATTCATATCCAAGAAGTGTTGGATTACATTTTACATAGGTATGAATGTGTTTTTCTTTCAGAAGATACGTAACAATGTTTTCGATTTCCTGCGGAGGACATCCATGCATGGTGGAAAGCGTAATAGAGTTACAGATTTCTGACGGAATTGCCTCAATGTCTTCTCTGGTCACATGTTCAAAAAGATCCACATGTTTCAGAAGCCACTCCTTGCATTCTTTAAATATCGCCGTATCACCGGCATCTTTCATTCCCTCGATAAAATCATCGATTTTTTTGTCCTGAATTCCCTCCAGATTATAGCCGCACGACATATTAAACTGGAATCCATCCGGACTTCCAAGTCCAAATTCCTTTGCGATCACATGCAGGATCATCCAGCCTTTTATATACTCTTCCATCGCCTGCGGAACATAAAGTTCTGTAGACCATTCGCAGTTATATGCCTCATCCTCTGCTACGATGCATGGTTTCGGAATACATGCGGAAAGTTCCGGTCCATCCATTTTCTGTACGGTCTTTAATTCAAAGAATCTTGCTCCTGCATAATAAGCTGCCACAAGGTTCTGTGCAAGCTGTGTATGTGGACCTGCTGCCGGTCCGACAGGATTCTCAAGTTTTCTTCCAAATATCTCTACTGTTTTAGAAGTGTCAGCTACATATGCCTTCTGGATTCCAAACACCTGTCCGGTTTCTTTATGTTCTGCCAATATCCATTCCATCAGCTGTCCAAATGGAATACTTTTCATTATATCACTCATATTTCATTTCCTCCCTGTAAATTTGTCAACAGTAAATCAGCCATTGATGGCATCTGCAAGTTCTTTTGCCGCCTGACGACAATCTGCCATGACCTTCTTTTCATCACATACAAGTACTTCTCGATCTTTCATAAGTACCTTACCATTACATACCGTTGTCTGCACCATACTTCCGTTCACCCCAAACAGAAGATGTCCGTTACAATTCGAAGCATCCATCGGTGTCAGCGGATCATAATCTACTACGATTACATCTGCTGCAGCTCCTTCTTTTAAAATGCCCAGAGTTTTTTTGAAATAGCGGTTTGCGATCTTCGCATTTCCATCAAACAGCATCTGCGGCACTTCGCTCCATGCTGCAGTCGGATCGCACAGATGATGCTTATGCAGAATGTTTGCAACTTTCCAGGATTCCATCATATCATGTGTATACCCATCTGTTCCAAGTCCTGTCAGGATTCCTTTATGTACCAGTTCCATCGTCGGAGGACATCCGCAGGCATTTCCCATATTGGATTCCGGATTGTGTACGACCATGGTATCTGTCTCTCTGATCAGTTCCATTTCATGTTCATTGATATAGATACAGTGACCGAGCAGAGTCTTTGGTCCCAGGATATTCCAGTCATACAGACGGTCCACAATTCTTTTGCCATGTTCTTTCAGGCACTGATGCAAATCGTAAATTCCCTCAGCCACATGGATATGATATCCTACACCTTCCGGTTTCAGTTCATTGCACAGCTCCATTGTCTCGTCAGAGATTGTAAATGAAGCATGCATTCCCATCATCGCTGCAAGCATATCACTGTCCTCTTTCTGTACATGTCTGATAAAATTAACATTCTCCATCACTGACTCACGTGATTTTTCCATTCCATCTCTGTCTGATATTTCATAACAGAGACAAGTACGTACTCCAAGGTCTTTCGCCGCTTCTTCGATTGCACTCAGAGATCCTGTAATATGGCCAAAACTGGCATGATGATCGAATACCGTTGTCACACCGTTCTTGATCGAATCAATGTATGTTGCATATGCAGAAAGCTTTGTCTGCTCCAGAGTCAGATGGCGATCAATATTCCACCACATTCCATCCAGGATATCCAGAAATCCCTTCGGAGCATATCCATTGACACTCAATCCTCTAGCAAAGGCACTGTAGATATGTTCATGCGCGTTAATAAAAGCGGGCATAATGATTCCGCCGTGCGCATCCACAAATTCAGCGTCAGGATAAGTCTTCTTTACTTCATCAGTTACCCCCACCATCTTTATGGTGTTACCATCCATTGCTACTGCACCATTTTCAAAAAAGGCACTGGATGCGTCCCGTGTGATCATTCTTCCGTTTCCAATAACTAACATAACGTTCCTCCCTGCCTTGTGAAATTTTTCCAATTATTTGTGAAATTTTCCATAAGTTTTCGGTGTTTTATACTATATAATGTAGCATATTTTGCATATCATTTCAACCTGATTCGCAATTTCTTTTTGGTATTCAAAAAAAAATTGCTAATTAAAAATAAAAAAAGACGGAACACCTGTATGCTCCGTCGCTTTACTCAGTATAACATAAATTCTGTAATCTGAAAAGTCATAATATTACTGTTTATTTCTTGTCTCCAGCACCTGAAGGACTCTCCGGTCTTTCTTCCAGAGGGCCGGCTCCAGTTCCACCAGATAGCCGCAGCCAT
>ENA-OPAH01002068-OPAH01002068.1-human-gut-metagenome-genome-assembly--contig:-NODE-2068-length-11931-cov-2.834288_pt1 | contig 11931 bp, 8 predicted proteins | sample MGYA00241050_ERZ501416 | MGnify/ENA primary metagenome ERZ501416 (study PRJEB25962, sample SAMEA2042632) | human gut metagenome | biome: human gut; feature: human-associated habitat; material: faeces... | reverse complement strand
CTCGCGCGCGATCGCGAGCTGGCGGCGCGTCAGCGAGCCCGCGCGGCGCAGGCGCAGGTACGCCTCCTCGGGGGCGCGGCGGATGCGCGAGAGGTCGGCGAGCTCCTCCATCTCGGGGGCGACCCACGAGAGACGGTCCCTCTCGACGAGCTGGGCCATCATGCGCTCGTAGATGCCGGGCAGGTAGCGCACGTCGTCCTCGGCGTAGGCGAGCTGCTCGGGGTCGAGCGGCCGGCGCGACCAGTCGGTGAGCGACTCCGCCTTGGGCAGGTGGACGCCGCAGTACGCCTCCACGAGCGAGCCGTAGCTCACCTGCTGGCGCATGCCAAGAAACGCCGCGGCGAGCTGGGTGTCAAAGACCGGCGCGCACGCCACGCCCATGCCGTCGAGAAGGACCTCGAGGTCCTGCGTGCAGGCGTGGAAGACCTTCGTCACGGTCTCGTCCCCGAGCAGCGCCGCGAGGGGGGAGAGGTCCTCGATGAGGATGGGGTCGATCGCGGCGGTCTCTCCCGCCGCGGCCACCTGGACGAGGCAGAGCCGCGGGTAGTAGGTCTTCTCGCGGAGAAACTCCGTGTCCACGGCGATGACCTTGGCGGTGGCGGCGCGCTCGCAGAACGCGGCGAGCTCTTCTTGGGTCGAAAGGTACAAGGGCGCTCGATTCTCCCGTGCGAGGTTTGGGTACACTTGGTGGAACGGGGCGTCGGCCGTGCGCCGACGGCCCCACCATGATACAGAAACGCCACGTCGCTTCTTGGGGAGGAGAGCCGTGCGCACGCTCGTCATCCACAATCCAAAGTCCGGCTTTGGGTCGGACGCCATCTTCCAGTTCGTGCGCGCGCTCGTCAGCGCCGGGGACGAGTGCGTGATGCGCATGCTCGAGGACGACTTCGCGGCGGACCGGGCGTGCTCCGACGCCGAGTCGTTCGACATGGTCGTGGCCTCGGGGGGAGACGGGACGGTCGCCTCGCTGCTCTACGCCCTGCGCGGCCGTGACGTCCCGGCGTGCGTCTTCCCCTCCGGCACCGCCAACCTCCTGTGCGCCAACATCGGCAACGCCCCCGAGCCCTCCGCGCTCGCCCGTGCCTGCCGCGTCGGCAAGACGGCGCCGGTCGACCTGTGCGAGATCTCCTGGGAGGGGGAGGGCGGCGAGCGTCACGTCCGTGGCTTCGCGCTCATGTCCGGCACCGGCTTCGACGCCCAGCTCATGCAGGCGGCGCTGCCCAACAAGGCCGTCATGGGGCAGGCCGCCTACTTCGCGGCCGCCCTCGCCAACCCGCGGCCGGCCGTCGAGCGCTTCTCGATCACCGTGGACGGGCGGACCCTCGAGCGCGAGGGGATCGCGTGCCTCGTCGCCAACAACGCGATGATGCAGGGAGACATCCAGATCGTCCCCGACTGCCGCATGGACGACGGGCTCCTCGACGTCATCGTGGTCGAGACCTCGGGCGCGGCGCAGCTGCTCAAGCCGCTCGCCTTCGGGCTGGTGGACCGGAGCGGCAAGGCGATAGGCAGGCCCCACCTCGAGAGCTTCAAGGGGCGCGAGGTCCGCGTCGAGTGCTCCGAGCCCGTGCCCATCGAGGTCGACGGGGAGGCCCTGCCCGGCACGGTGCGCTCCTACGAGGCGCGCGTCCTCCCCGCGGCGGTGCGCATCGTGGTCGACGCGATGAGCCCCTACGGGACCGCCGACGACGGCTCCTCCCGCTTCGGCCACTCCGACGTGATCGCCTACCCCGAGTAGCGCGCCGGCGCCTCCCTCGCGCGGCGAATTATCGTCCGGCCGGTGGGTAGAATTGACCTCAAGCCTACGATTGGAGAGACGATGCCGCTGCACTTCTACGGATACGGTTTCGGGTACGGGATCGACATGGGCTACCTGCTGGTCGCCCTCGTCGCCCTCGTCATCGGCGGGGCCGCCCAGGCCTACATCAAGAGCACCTACCGCAAGTGGTCCCAGGTGGACGCCCACATCCCTGGCACCGGGGCCGACGTCGCCCGGCGCATGCTCGCCGACGGCGGCGCCTCGGCCGTGGGGATCACGCGCACCCCGGGGAGCCTGACCGACCACTACGACCCGCGGGACAACCGCCTGCACCTCTCCGACGACAACTACCGCGGGGCCTCGGTCGCCTCGGTCGCCGTGGCCTGCCACGAGGCCGGTCACGCCATCCAGGCGGCGCAGGGCTTCGGGCTCTACCGCCTGCGCTCCGCACTCGTGCCGGCGGTCAACCTCGCCCAGCAGTTCTGGGTGGTCGTCCTGGTGCTCGGCCTCCTGCTCAACGCCTTCGGGCTCGTGCAGCTCGCCATCGCGCTGTTCGGGGTCGCCGTTGTCTTCCAGCTCGTGACGCTTCCCGTGGAGATAGACGCCTCCCGGCGCGCCGTCGCCTACCTCTCCGCGCACGGCGCGGGCCTCGACGAGAAGGGCGCCCGCTCGGTGCTCACCGCCGCCGCCCTCACCTACGTCGCCGGTGCCCTCACCTCGATCATCCAGCTCGTCTACCTGCTCGGGCGCTACGGAAACCGGGGCAACGAGTAATGGCTGCCGAGAAGGGCGCCGCGCCCCTCTCCGTCACCGACGCGGTGGCGCTCGCCAAGGGCGCCGTCTCCGCGTGGCCCACGCTCGTGGTCAACGGCGAGGTCTCCGGGTTCCGCGGCCCCAACGCCCGCTCGGGCCACTGCTACTTCGAGGTGAAGGACGACGGCGCCTCGATGAGCGTCATCGTGTGGCGCGGCACCGCGGCGAAGATGGGCTTCGAGCTGCGCGACGGGCTCTCGGTCCAGCTCACGGGCAAGTTCGACGTCTACAAGGCGTCCGGCAAGCTCTCCTTCGTGGCGAGCAAGGTCGAGGCGGCGGGCGAGGGGCTCCTGCGCCAGCAGGTCGCGGAGCTCGCGCGGCGCCTCGAGCGCGAGGGCCTCATGGCGGACGAGCGCAAGAGGCGCGTCCCGGTGTTCTGCTCGCGCGTCTGCGTGGTGACGTCGCTCTCCGGCTCGGTCATCGAGGACGTCAAGCGCACGCTCGCCCGCAGGAACCCCCTCGTGGAGATCGACGTGGTCGGCTGCTCGGTGCAGGGCGCGGACGCCCCGGCCACCATCGTCCGGGCCCTCGGCACCGCCGCCTCGTCCCGCCCCGACGCGATACTGCTCGTGCGCGGGGGCGGCTCGTTCGAGGACCTCATGTGCTTCAACGACGAGTCCGTGGCGCGCGCCATCGCCGGCTGCGAGGTCCCGGTCGTGCCGAGGGACACGCCCGCCGAGAAGGTCCTCGAGATGAACCCCGACGGCGTGTTCTTCTCCAACGGCCCCGGCGACCCGGTCAGCGTGCCGCCCGTGGTGGAGGCGGTCCGCGCCTGCCTCGGCAAGCTCCCGGTCTTTGGCATCTGCCTCGGCAACCAGGTCATCTCCATGGCGGCCGGCGCCACCATCGAGAAGCTCCCGTACGGCCACCACGGCGGCAACGAGCCGGTGATGAACCTGCTCACGGGCAAGGTGGAGATCACGGCGCAGAACCACAACTACGGACCGGTCTTCTCGACCTTCGGCCCGCTCGTGCCCGAGCTCTCCGGCGGCGTCTCCGAGCACCCCGCAGACGAGGACCTGCGCTTCTGGTCTCGTGCCCACATCGCTCCCGTCGTCATGACCGAGAAGTACGGGCGCATCCGTCTCACGCACGTCAACCTCAACGACGGCACCCCCGAGGGGATCCAGTTCCTCGACGTCCCCGCCTTCTCCATGCAGTACCACCCCGAGGCCAAGCCCGGCCCCAACGACTCCACGTACGCCTTCTCGGCGTTTGCCAAGCTCATGCGCGGCGAGGACGACTACCTCGCCATCGACGTCCGCGAGGGGAGGCGCTTCTAGATGCCCAAGCGCACCGACATCAAGAAGATCCTTATCATCGGCTCCGGCCCCATCGTCATCGGGCAGGCCTGCGAGTTCGACTACTCCGGCACCCAGGCCTGCAAGGCCCTGCGCTCGGAGGGCTACGAGGTCGTGCTCGTCAACTCCAACCCGGCCACCATCATGACCGACCCGGAGACCGCCGACCGCACCTACGTGGAGCCCATCACCGCGGCCTCGGTGGCCAAGGTCATCGAGAAGGAGCGCCCGGACGCGCTGCTGCCCAACATGGGCGGCCAGACGGGCCTCAACTGCGCCGTGGCGCTCGCCAAGGCCGGCGTGCTCGAGAAGTACGGCGTCGAGGTCATCGGCTGCGACATCGACTCCATCGAGACCGGCGAGGACCGCGAGCTCTTCGCCAACGCCATGCGCGACATCGGCCTCGAGGTGGCCCGCTCGGGCATCGCCCACACGGTCGAGGAGTGCGAGAAGATCGCCGACGAGCTCGGCTACCCCGTGGTGATCCGCCCGGCCTTCACCCTCGGCGGCGCTGGCGGCGGCATGGCCTACACCCATGACGACCTGCTGCGCATTGCCGAGCAGGGCATCGCGCTCTCCCCGGAGAGCGAGGTCCTCGTGGAGCAGTCCGTCGAGGGCTGGAAGGAGATTGAGATGGAGGTGATGCGCGACTCCGCGGGCAACGGCGTCGTCATCTGCTCCATCGAGAACCTCGACCCCATGGGCGTGCACACCGGCGACTCCATCACCGTGGCGCCGTGCCAGACGCTGAACGACTTCGAGCTCCAGCGCCTGAGGGACTACTCCATCGCCATCCTCGAGCGCGTGGGCGTGGCCTGCGGCGGCTCCAACGTGCAGTTCGCCGTGAACCCCGACGACGGCCGCGTCATCGTCATCGAGATGAACCCGCGCGTCTCCCGCTCCTCGGCGCTCGCCTCCAAGGCCACGGGCTTCCCGATCGCCAAGATGGCGGCCCTGCTCTCCGTTGGCTACACGCTCGACGAGATCGAGAACGACATCACGCGCGAGACCCCGGCGTGCTTCGAGCCGTCGATCGACTACTGCGTGGTCAAGGTCCCGCGCTTCGCCTTCGAGAAGTTCAAGGGCACCGACGAGACCCTCACCACGCGCATGAAGGCCGTCGGCGAGGTCATGTCCATCGGCGCCACCTTCGAGGAGGCCATGCAGAAGGCAATGCGCTCGCTCGAGCAGGGTCACGCCGGCCTGGGCGCCGACGGCGCGGACGACTTCGACGAGGAGGCCTTCGAGGAGCACGTGGCCACGCCCACGCCCGGCCGCATCCTCTACGTGGCCGAGGCGCTTAGGCGCGGCTGGGGCGTCGAGCGCGTCTTCGAGCTCACCAAGATCGACCGCTGGTTCCTCAGCCGCATCGCCGACGTCGTGACCGCCGAGAAGGCCATCGCCGAGCTCGGCCTCGCCGGCCTCACGGCCGACCGCATGATGGCCGCCAAGCAGCTGGGCTTCTCGGACGCGCAGATCGGACACCTCACCGGCCAGCGCGAGGACACCGTGCGCGCGGTGCGCGAGGTGCTCGGCGTGCGCCCCTGCGTCAAGACCGTCGACACCTGCGCCGGCGAGTTCGCGGCGCGCACGAGCTACCACTACTTCACCTACGAGGCGGGCGGCGTCACGGAGTTCCACGAGGCCGAGAAGCCCCGCGTGGTGATCCTCTCCGCCGGCCCCAACCGCATCGGCCAGGGCATCGAGTTCGACTACTGCTGCGTGCACGCGGCCTACGCGCTTGCGGCCAAGGGCTACGAGACCGTCATGGTCAACTGCAACCCCGAGACCGTCTCCACCGACTACGACACCTCCGACCGCCTCTACTTCGAGCCGCTCACCTTCGAGGACGTCATGAACGTCATCGAGGTCGAGAGGCCCGCGGGCGTCATCGTTACCCTCGGCGGCCAGACGCCGATCAACCTCGCCAAGCGCCTCAAGGCCGCGGGCGTCCCCATCATGGGCACCCAGCCCGAGGCCATCGACCTCGCCGAGGACCGCGACCGCTTCGCGAGCCTGCTCGACCGCCTCGAGATCGCCTACCCGCCCTCGAGCACGGCCGAGACCGTCGACGAGGCCAAGAGCGTGGCGCGCCGCGTGGGCTACCCGCTGCTCGTGCGCCCGAGCTACGTGCTCGGCGGGCGCGGCATGGGCATCGTCTACGACGACGGCGACCTCGTGAGCTACATGGAGGAGGCCACCAAGGTCTCCCCGGACCACCCCGTCTACCTCGACGCCTTCCTCGAGGACGCCATCGAGCTCGACGTGGACGCCCTGTGCGACGAGCAGGAGTGCTACGTGGGCGCGGTCCTCGAGCACATCGAGGAGTGTGGCGTGCACTCCGGCGACTCCGCCTGCTGCTTCCCGCCCTTCTCGCTGTCCGACCGCATCGTGGCCAAGGTGCGCGACACCACGCGCCGCCTGGCGCTCTCCTGCCACATCAGGGGCCTGCTCAACGTGCAGTTCGCGGTCCGCGACGAGCAGGTCTTCGTGATCGAGCTCAACCCGCGCGCGAGCCGCACCGTGCCCTTCTCGTCCAAGGCCACGGGCGTTCCGCTGGCCAAGTGCGCCGCCCGCATCATGAGCGGCGAGAAGATCTCTGACCTCGGCCTGCCGGAGGAGGGGCGCGACCTGGGCTACTACGCGGTCAAGGAGGCCGTGATGCCCTGGAGCCGCTTCCCGGGCGCCGACGTGGTGCTTGGCCCCGAGATGAAGTCCACGGGCGAGGTCATGGGCATCGACAAGACCTTCCCGAAGGCCTACGCCAAGACGCGCGAGGCCATCGACTACCAGGTCCCGCAGTCCGGCACCGTCTTCGTCTCGGTGTGCGACCGCGACAAGCGCTCGGTGGCCCCGGTGGCCCTGTCGCTCGTGAACCTGGGCTACGACCTCGTGGCCACGCGCGGCACCGCCAAGACGCTGCGCGCCGCGGGCATCCCCTGCGAGGTGGTCAAGCCCATCAGCGAGGGCAGCCCCAACATCATCGACATGATGGCCGAGGGCAAGATCGCCTTCCTCATCAACACGCCCAAGGGCCACAGCTCGCGCGGCGACGGCTTCCGCATGCGCAGCGAGGCCGTGAGCCGCGGCATCGACATGGCCACCACCATGTCCGGCGCGGTGGCGCTCGTCCAGGCCATCGCCGCGCTGCGGCAGGGCCCGCTCGACGTCTACGCCCTCCAGGACCTGGGCCGCTGATACGAATGATACGAAGGGACAGTCCCTTCGTATCATTTTGACCTCATCGGGCCGTCGGGCTTTTCGCCCGGCGGCCCTTTGTCCTTTCGGCTGCGGGCGTCCGGCCGCGACCCCGCGGCCATGCGGTAGGATTAACCCACATTTGGCTTTGGTTGGCTTTCCTGCTTGAACGGCCAACTGGGGTTTTGCCGGCTTCACAAAGCCAAATGTGGGTTTTTTCAGACGCGAAGGGGGAGACATGCCACGTCCGCTTGCGCCCGGCTCCATCGTCGACTGCCACACCCACACCCGCTTCTCGGACGGGGTGGGGACCTTTGAGGAGAACGCCCGGGCCGCCGTCGCGGCGGGGTGCGCGGTGCTCGTCTCGACCGACCACCTCACGCTGCCGGAGGCCATGGACCCGACGGGGTCCGTGCAGGTCGTCGAGGGGGAGCTCGTCGCCCACCGCGCCGCGTGGGAGGCGGCGCGCGAGGCGCACCCCGCGCTCGAGATGGTCTTTGGCTTCGAGTGCGACTGGTACCCCGGCTGCGAGGAGAACGTCATGCGCTGGTCCGCCGGGGCGCAGGTGCGCCTGGGCTCGGTGCACTGGCTTGGCGAGCAGGATGACGGAGCGTGGATCGATGACGTCAACGACCAGCACATCTGGCGCGAGCTCGGCCCCGACGAGGTCTGGCGACGCTACGTTGACGCGTGGTGTGCGGCCTGCGAGAGCCCGCTGCCCTTTGACACGATGGCCCACCCCGACTTGCCCGAGCGCATGCGCAACGAGGGCTTCCCGGCCACAATCGACCTCGCCCCGCTCTGGGACCGGATGGTCGCCTGCGCACACGACACGGGTCGGCGCGTGGAGCTCTCCACGGCGGGCTGGCGCAAGGGGGTGGGGGACTGGTACCCCGCTCACGGCCTGCTTGAGCGCTTCTGCCACGCGGGCGTGCCAATCACCGTCGGCTCCGACGGCCACCGGCCCGAGGACCTCTGCGACGGCATTACGCGCGCCTACGCGCACGCCTGGGAGGTGGGCTACCGCTTCGTAGAGGTGCCTCGGGCGGACGGCAGCTGGGAGTCGATGCCGCTCCAGTGAAGCGATGATGCGAAGGGACTGCCCCTTCGCATCATTCAGCTAGGCCTCGTCAGTGAAGGCGGGGTTGGACCACGCCGTGCGGCCGTGTGCGTCGATGCACTCCACGCGCAGGTACGTCTCGCCCCCGCGCAGGTCGAACTCCGCGCGCTCGAGCGCGCCCCCCTTGGGGGCGATCACGGTGCCGCCGGCGTTGATCGGCCCGCCGGCCACGAGGTTCACGCGCTCGCAGGGGCTGCACTCGACCCACACGCGCCCGTCGCGCACGCCCCAGGCGCGAAGCTCCGGGCCGCTCGAGGAGTAGTAGTCGCCAGCTAGCAGCGCGCGGACCACCGCGTCGCGCGTGAGCGCCTCTGCGCGCACCACGACCCACCCGCCGAAGGCGTCGTCGAAGAGGCCCTCGTTGTGGTTGTCGTCCGAGGCGAAGCCCCACACGCGCCTGCCGCGCCGCAGCATGAGGTCCCAGTAGGTGGTGTCATAGCCGGTGCCCGACTCGTTGACCGTGTCGTAGTTGTAGACCTCAAGCGCAAAGAAGCCCTCGACGCCGCAGAACTCGTCGGGCTCCACGCGGCTCCAGATGGGGTGGTTGTAGGTGACCACGCACCCGCGCGAGGCAAGCTCCTCGGCGAGCTGCCTCGCCACGGCCTCGCCGTCCCAGCTCCCGTGGCAGCGGATGGGCTCGAGGCGCTCCATGTGCGAGAAGCGCCGCGGCGCCGCGGCGACCATCTCGTCGGTCCCGAGGATGCCGTGCATGTGGTGGCAGCGCAGGCGCACGGACTCGGACTCGTCCGCGTAGAGGTAGGCCGAGGCCTCGAGGCCGGGGAGGATGACGAAGTCCTCGTCGTCGAAGGCGTCCGAGTAGTCGGTGTAGAGGTCGTGCTCGGAGAGGCACAGGAAGTCGTAGCCGTGCGCGCGGAAGGCCGCGACGGACTCCGCGGGCGTGAGGCAGCCGTCGGAGTTGGTGGTGTGGCTGTGCAGGTTGCCCTTGTAGCGGTTGCCGCCGGGGGCGAGGAAGGTCTGGTCTGAGAAGGGCATGGTTCGCTCCTGGGTCTGACGTCGCATGGCGCGGCGTACGGTGCTCTTGTGGGCCGGCCCGCGCGTCGGGGGGACGCACGGGCCGGAGGAAGGAAGGGTCGCTTGTCCCCGCGCTCTACGCGGCGCTCTCGGCGGGGATGCAGAGGCAGTCGTGCTCGGGGAGGGTGAGCCAGACGGTGTCGAGGTCGTTGAACATGTGGAAGCTGCGGAAGAGGACGTCGACGCGCAGCGTGGTCTCGCCCACGTTGACGGTGTAGCGCAAGACGTTGCCGCGCGGGGTGCTGTCGACGACGGTTCCGCGCACCACGTAGGCGCCCTCGGCGGCCTCGGGCCTCTCGAGGGAGATGCCGATGGTCTCGGGGCGCACGGCGACCACGTTGCCGGCCGGGACGGAGACGCCGGTCAGGCGGGAGAACTCGCCGGCGCTGAGCTGGTTGTAGCTCCCGATGAAGCTCGCGGCGAACTCCGAGACGGGGCTCGTGTAGACCTCGACGGGGCTGCCCGCCTGCTCGATGCGGCCGGAGTGGAAGAGCTGGATGACGTCGGACATCACCATGGCCTCGTCCTGGTCGTGCGTGACGAAGATGGTGGTGAGGCCGAGCTCCTTGTGGATCTCGCGGATGCGAGACTGGAGCGCCTTGCGGAGCTTGGCGTCGATGGCCGAGAGGGGCTCGTCAAGCAGGAGCACGGCCGGCTCGGTCACGATGGAGCGGGCCAGGGCGGCGCGCTGCTGCTGGCCGCCGGAGAGGTTGGCCGGGTAGGCCTTCTCCTTGCCCTTGAGCTCCACCATCTCAATGGCGTCGGCCACCTTCTTGGCGATCTGCTCCTTGGGGACCTTCTTCATCTTGAGGCCGAAGGCGACGTTCTGCTCGACGGTCATGTTGGGGAAGAGGCTGTACTGCTGGAAGACCATGCCGATGTTGCGCTTGGAGGCCGGCACGTTGGTGATGTCACGGCCGTCGAGGACGATGCTGCCCTCGGTGACGGTCTCGAGGCCAGAGAGGCAGCGCAGCAGCGTGGACTTGCCGCAGCCGGACGGGCCGAGCAGCGTCACGAGGTCGCCCTGCTGGATGCCGAAGTTGATGTGGTCGAGGACGGTGTTGTCGCCGAAGCGCTTCACCACGTTCCTGAATTCGATGTAAGCCATCTGGGGCGTCTCCTTACCTGTTCTGGGAGGACTTCTGGAGCTTGAGGACCATCGCGGTCACCGCGGCGACCACCAGGAAGATGATGACCACGATGGCGCTCGAGAGGCCGCTCGAGCGGGCCATGTTGGCCTGGAGGAACACCTGGATGTTCTGGTAGTTGGTGCCGGCGATGTTGTTGGCGAGCACGAAGTCGCCGAAGACGATGCTCTCGGCGAGCAGGCTGGAGACCAGGATGCCCGACATGATGTTGGGCAGGACCACCTGCACGTAGGCGCGGAAGCGCCCGCAGCCGAGCATCTCGGCCGCCTGCATCAGCATGTTGGCGTCGATGGCGTTGAGGGCGTTGCGGATGCCCTGGAAGATGTAGGGGAGCACGAGGATCGTGTAGGCACCGAAGAGCATGAACATGCGGTTGGACAGGATGGTCCCGGTGCCCGTGTAGAGCGAGATGATGCCGATGGAGAGGATGACGCCCTGGAGCGCGTAGGGGATCATGCAGACGAACTGCATGAAGCGCCCGAGCTTCTTGTTCACGGCAACCACCACGTACATGGCAAGCAGGAGCAGCACGATGGTGATGGCGACGCTCACCAGGCACAGGATGAGCGTGCGCCCGATCGAGGCCCAGAAGGTCATGTTGGTGAAGAGCTCGGCGTAGTTGCGCAGGGTGAACCCGGAGGGCAGCACGTCGGTCCACTCGATGAAAAGCGAGTAGACGAGCGTGGTGAGGAAGGGAATCAGCAGGTACAGGGCGACGATGCCCAGGAAGATCTTCGCGGCGAGCGGGGTCTTCTTGCCGGGCGCGGCAGCGCGGACGGCCTTGGACTTGGAACTCATATGATCTCACGACCCTTCGACGCGCGCTTGGTGAAGTAGTTGTTGATGACGGTGCAGACCACCATGAGCACGATGAGTACCACGGCGAGGGCGCCGCCGGTGGCAGCGTCGATCTGGACGTCACCCTTGAACTTGGAGGTGATCTGCAGCGGCAGCAGCGCGTAGTTGTTCATCACGATGGCGTAGGCGGTGGCGTACGCGGCGAGCGCGTTGGAGAAGAGCACGGAGAGCGTGCCGAGGATCGACGGGAGGAGGTTGGGGATGACGATGCGGAACCAGTAGTCGAAGCTCGACGCCTGCAGGATCGTGGCCGCCTCGCGCCAGGACTTCTTGATGCCGGAGAAGGCGGGCAGGAGCAGCAGCGTTGCCAGCGGGATCTGGAAGTAGATGTAGAGCACGAGCAGGCCCTCGCCGGTGTAGAGGTCGAAGTTGGCGAGGAACGGGATGTTCCACTGCTGGCCGAGAATGGTGAGGACGCCGGAGTTGCCCATGAGGATCATGAAGGCGAACGCCAGGGGCACGCCCGAGAAGTTCGACATCATGTTGAGGACCATCGTGAAGGCGTTCTTGACGCGGTCGCTCGAGTCATAGGCGAAGCGGGCGGCGAGGAAGGACACCACGATGCCCACGAGGGCCGAGACGAGGCTGATCCAGACGCTGTTGATGATGGACTGCTGGTAGAGCGGGGTCGTGAAGACCTTGACGAAGTTCTCCACGCCGACGGTGCCGGACTCCTTGCCGATGAGGCTGTCGATCACGAGC
>ENA-OPAH01002067-OPAH01002067.1-human-gut-metagenome-genome-assembly--contig:-NODE-2067-length-11932-cov-2.869580_pt1 | contig 11932 bp, 8 predicted proteins | sample MGYA00241050_ERZ501416 | MGnify/ENA primary metagenome ERZ501416 (study PRJEB25962, sample SAMEA2042632) | human gut metagenome | biome: human gut; feature: human-associated habitat; material: faeces... | reverse complement strand
GCCTGACCGTTTGCGGAAACAAATGGTTCCGGCACAGCCAGAGCAAGGGCGGCGTGTACTAAGCCAAAACCGCCGCTCCCAAGAATCCCAATTTATAAAAAGAACGCAGGCAGAACTTTTCGCAAAGGCGAAGGCTCTGCCTGCTTTTTTGCACCCCTGCCGCACTTTTCTCTTCGCCGCAAATGTGCTACAATAGCCTTAGCATAAGGAAAAGGGGAACGCGCATGGCCAGAAACAGGCAGAACCTGAACATCATCTACATCTCGGACCGAATGCGGGAGACGCTGCGGCCCATAGCGTCCTGTGCGCTCACGGCGGTGGTGGCCCCCATGGGCTACGGTAAAACGACGGCGGTGCGCTGGTTCTTGGCAGAGCAGGCCAAGGCGGGGGCCGTGGTGCTGCAAGCCAGCATCTACTCGGATAACCGCTCCATCTTCTGGAAAAGCGTGCAGAAGGCCTTTGCCGCCGCCGGGCTGACGGTGCTGGAGGGCTACGACTGCCCCGCCGACGCCAGCGGCGCGGCTTTGCTGCTGGAGGACCTGTGTGCCGCGCTGGGTGGCAAAACGCCCTACTATCTTTTTCTGGACGATTTCCACCTGCTGGGGGACGAGCGGGTGGCGCAGTTTTTGTGTCGGCTGGCCTACCGCCTGCCCGAGAACGTCCACCTTATCGTGGCCAGCCGCAACCGCTTTCTGCCCGGGGAGCAGGTGGTGCGGCTGGGGCGGCGGCTCCACCGCATCGAGGCCGACGGCCTTCGCCTGAACCGGGAGGAGCTGCTGGCCTACACCCACCGCTGCGGCGTGGAGATCACCGCCGCCCAGGCCGAGAGCCTGCTGCGCTCCTGCGAGGGGTGGTTCTCCGCCGTCTACCTGAACCTCCATGCCCTGGCCGAGCGGGGGAGCCTGCTGCAGCCGGGGCCGGACATCTACGCCATGTTCACCGCCGCCATGCTGGAGTCCCTGCCCGAGAAGACTCGGGGCTTCCTCGCTGTGATGGGGCTGGCCGATGAGTTCACGGTGGAGATGGCCCGGGCTGTCACCGCCCTGCCCGACGCGGAGGAGGTGCTGCGGGCCCTCACCCAGCAAAACGCCTTTGTCACCCGCCTGCCGGACGGGGTGAGCTTCCGCTTCCACCACATGATGAAAGAGTGCGCCGAGCGGCTCTTTGCCCAGCTGCCCGCCGCCCGGCAAACGGAGGTCTGGCAGCGGTATGGCCGCTGGTATGCCCAAAAAGCCCAGTACCTCCACGCTTTGCAGGCCTTTGAGCACTGCGGCGACCGCGACGCAGCCCTTGCCGTCATCGAGGCGGACGCAGGGGATCTGCTTGCCTCCCTCAGCCCCGCCGAGCTGCTGCAGCGGCTGGACCGCTGCCCGGTGGAAGCGCTGCAGCGCCACCCGCTGGCCATTCTGGTGCTGATGCGCCGGATGTTCACCTGGCAGCAGATCCCCAAAATGATGGAGCTGAAAGCCCTGCTGGAAGCCGCCGTGGCCCAACACCCCGAGTGGCCCGCCGCCGAGCGGGGCAACCTGCTGGGGGAGTGCGACCTCATCCAGAGCTTCTTGTTCTACAACGACATCACCCAGATGAGCCGCCTCCACCGCAGCGCCAGCCGCCAGATGAGCCGCCCCGCCGTCACCCTGCGCAACAGCGGCAGCTGGACCTTCGGCTCCCCCTCGGTGCTGATGATGTACTACCGCGCCCCCGGGGAGTTGGGCAAAGAACTGGCCGAAATGTACGAGTGTATGCCCCATTACTATAAAATCACCAACGGCCACGGCCAGGGGGCCGAGCTTCTGATGGACGCGGAGGCCGCCTACCTGCAGGGGGCGTGGGAGAAAGCCGCCGTGCTGCTGGAGCGGGCCCGGGCCGACGCCGCCGGGCAGGAAAACATGACCCTCTGCTGCGACTTTTTGGCCCTGCGGCTGGCCCTGTGCGGCAAGGGGAAAGAGGGGTACGATTTTGCCGCCAAGCGCGCCGCCCTGCTGCAAAAGCACGACGGGGTGCAGGTGCATCTGCTGGAGAGCATCGCCGCTTATTTCTACGCTTTGCAGGGCAGGCCGGAGCAGGCCCCGGAGCTGTTCCGGGAGCACAAGCTGGCCGAGGTGAGCTTCTTTGGGCCCTGCCGCCCCATGATGTCCCTCATCGAGCAGCAGGTCTGGCTGGCGCAGGGGGAGTACGTGAAGGTGATCGCCCACAGCGAGGGCCTGCTGCGCCGGTGCGAGGCCATGCACTACGGTCTGGTGGGCCTGCAGGCCCGCATCCAGCTGGCGGCGGCGCAGCTGCGCTTTGGCCAGCGGGCCGAGGCCCGGGCCGCGCTGGCAGCGGCTTTGCTGGACGCTGTGCAGGACGATTTCTGGGTGCTCTTTGTGGAGCAGTATCCCGCCTTGGCCCCCCTGCTGGAAGGGGAGGACTGGGCCGTGTGCGAGCCGCGTCTGGGGCCTTTCGTGGCCCGCATCCTGCCCGCAGGCCGGGCCTTTGCCGCCCGGCTGGGCCTGCGGGCCCCCGCGCCGGAGCTGCCCCTGACCGACCGCGACCGGGAGCTGGCCCGTCTGGTGGCCGGGCGGTGCACTAACAAGGAGATCGCTGCCGCCCTCTACCTCTCCGAGGGCACGGTGAAGCAGTACATCAACCAGCTGTACGCAAAGCTGGATATGGGCGGCGACCCCCGCACCCGCCGCGCCCGCCTGGCCGAGTGGTACCAGAAAAACGCCCCCCGGAATTAACCAAAAACTAACCCCGGGTTAATAGCAAAAACCAAAGCTCCACGGTATCCTAAAAGTGAACCGTGGAGCTTTTTTCCTGCAACAAAATTGGTAGAAAAAGGAGGCTTTTGCAATGAAACGAAGATGGAAGAAATTCCTCGCCGGGGTGCTTTCCGCAGCCTTCGTGCTGAACCTCGCAGCCCCGCTGGCACTGGCGGGCAGCTCGACGATGGGAGCAGCTTGCGGGGTGACAAATGTACTTCTGTATCCGGAGTGGAACGGACCGGTCGATAGTAAGAAATGCATTCAGGGTACGGTATCCTATAACCGGGGTCTTTTGACCTTTGACGGAGATGTGACGCTGGATACAACTTCGGACCCGTATAATTCTTCGCTGGTCGAAGCCCTCAGTGAAAAAAATCTGAGGCTGGTGGCAAACGGCAAGGTGACGGGCAGTACAAATAGCGACGGCTTTGATGGAGCAAAGGAGATAGTAAGGGGAAAATACGATCTCACCAATACCTATTGGAACAATACGTCGAAAGGAATTTCGGGTGGAGACACGGGAACAACGATTGCTTCCGATACCGAGATCACGCTGAAGGGTTTCCAGACGGGCATCGGCTGGGGGAGCGTTCAGATCGATGGCAAGGTGAAGATCAGTAGTGCAGCATACGGCATCGCCAATTTCACTACCATGAACCATGGCAGCGAGCTGGTGATCCATGCGCAGCAGTACATCGGGGAACAGGGTCTTCTGACATACAACGGCGGCCATCTGCTTATGATTGTGGCGGAAAACGGCGACGGCAATAACATCGTCCAGGGGAGACTGAGCATCGGAAACGTAAGCAGGTTCTGGTATCGCACCGACGATGACGCGGGTTATACGGAAATCGACACCAGCGTGCAGGAAAAACTTGACAGCTTTTTTGAAGTCAAAGAGACAAACCACGCCTATCTGGAGCTGACGGATGTGGACCCGGACCAGCAGGAAAGCGAAACCTACGACCTCTGGGTAGCAGGCACGCAGGTAACGGAAACCAACCAGAACGACGTGCTGAGCAACGGCACCGTGTCCTATGACCCGGCTGCCCACACCCTGACGCTGAAACAGGCCGACCTCACGCTGGGCGAGGATGCGAATTTTACCTACTGCATCGATTCCGAATTGACGGATATGCTGACCATTACCGGCACAGCCACCCTTTCCAACGCCGATGGAATCCTTACGGAAGGCCCGCTGACGCTGGATAACGCAACCCTCACCCTTACGGGCAATATCGATGGCGACGTTGGTGATGACGCGATCCGGGCAGGCCGCTCTGACGAGGACATCACCATCCAAAACAGCACCGTGACCATTGCAGGCACAAACTCGGAGGGCAACTTCTTCCAGTTTGGCATTCGGTGCGGCAAGCTTACCGTGGCGAACAGCACGCTGGATGTGAAAGCCGGCGGCTCGGCCATCGTGGCAGCAGACGAGATGGAAGTTTCCGGCGCAGGCACCGTCATCACGGCGGAAACGGATGCATCGGAGGAACAGGATTATTATGCCCTCGAACTGGGACGCCTGATCATGTCTCACGGCCTTGATCTGGTGGAAGGCAAAATGAACGAGAGTAAGAAGGCGAAGATCGCCCAGCCGGAGCAGGCCCCCACGGACTTTAAGGTCTACTGGGTCGTCCATCCGGGGGACGAACCGGTGAATGGAGGAATGCAGTTCCCCGGTGCGATCACCGGCAGCGAGGAGGAAGCCCGCCTCTTTGAGGGCTGGTTCCTCGAAGACGGCACCCGCTTGGAGGATAGCCCCTACTACATGGGCCCGGACGCGGACTATGTGGGCAACCTCGACCGGGACGTGACCTTCTATGGCCATTGGCGCACCGCCGAGAGCGGCGAGGGCAGCCCAGACGGCGGAGACGGCTTCGGCACCCTTCTTGCGGTCGGCGCAGTCGTGGGCGTGGCGGGCGTCGTGGCCTATCAGGTGGGCACGGAGCTCATCCTTGACCAGCTCCTGCCTGCAGGAGTGGCCGTGCCCCATACCCGCGCCGAGCTGGCAATGCTCCTCTGGAACACCGCAGGCCGCCCGGCCCCGGCCACTCTGCCCGCCTTTGCGGACGTAGCCGACCCGGAGCTGGCCCAAGCCGCCCAGTGGGCCATCGAGCAGGGCTACCTGAAAGCCCGCGCCGACGGCAGCTTTAAGCCGGACAAGGGCGTTGCCAAGTGGCGCGTCATCCGCGGCTACCGGGCAGTGACCGAACCATGACCGTGCAGGTAAAATAGCCCCACAGCACAAGGCCCCGCAGACTTTGAAAAAGGTCTGCGGGGCCGCTGTTTGTTTGTGCGTGGCGTGCAGGGAAAGTTTGAGAAGGCGTACGGCAAACCTGTTCCGCGCATTACACCTCATGTGCTGCGACACACCTTCTGCACCAATGTTCAGCAGGCCGGGCTGGATGTAAAAAGCCTGCAATACCTGATGGGACACTCCAATGCCAGTGTGACGCTGGATGTCTACACGCACAGCAGCTTTGAATCGGTTGAAAGAGCCTTTGAACAGATCGCCGGCAACCTGTGATTTTCGACGTATGAAGCGGAATTGCTTACTCAATAAGTACCTTATGGAGACGGGATCTCTTCGGAGACCCCGTCTCTTTTTGTATAGAAACCACAGATGCAGCCCACTCTATCAAAAAGGGGTGAGCAGATGTCCGGCAAACGGGTATTGGCGTTGTATGCAGCTGTTCTGCTGGGGTTTGCGGTAGTTTTGTGCCGCCTGTATTTTCTGGCAGAGAACCATACCTATGCTGCCCGGGCCGAAGCACAGAGCACGGTCCGGCTCTCGCTGCCTGCCCGGCGGGGCAGCTTCTACGACCACAGCGGCCTGCTTCTCACCGGGTTGGAAACGCGGTATCTTGCCCTCTGCTTCCCGGGCGAAAACAACTACACACGCCTGTATGCATTTACGGACAGTGCCGGGCAGGCACTTTTGTACCGGAACCGCAACCGCTCTGCACCGTTTCTGCTGGAAGTGGACCGCGACCTTTCCGGGCGCGGCATACGCTGCTTTGCAACGGCACGGCGCTGCGCAGAAGTTCCGCTGTGCCAGCATCTGATCGGCTATCTGGATGCAGAAGGCCGCGGCATTGCCGGGCTGGAAAAGGCGCTGGACAGCCAGCTGGCCGGGACAAAGGAGCATGACACGCTGGTGTGCGCGGTCACAGCACAAGGACGGCTGAGGGCCGGGGAAACACCGCAGCTCACCCGGCAGGACAGCAGTGCGGTGGGCGTGCAGCTGACGATCTCCCGCCCGGTGCAGCGTGCCGCCGAAGCGGTGGCCGCAGACACCATGACCAGCGGCTGCATTCTGGTTCTGGACACGGCCACTGCTGCGGTTCGCGCCAGCGTCAGCGTACCGGGCTATGACCCGGATGACCTTGCCGCAAGTCTGGATGCACCGGACAGTCCGTTCCTGAACCGCGCACTGGAAAGCTATGCTGTGGGTTCAGTGTTCAAGCCGGTGCTGGCTGCGGCAGCGCTGGAGCAGGGCATCCTGCCGGAGTACGAATGCACCGGTGCGGTGGTGGTGGATGGACAGATCTTCCGCTGCGCAGGCGGTGTTCCGCACGGAACGGTGGACATGACTGCGGCTCTGGAAAAAAGCTGCAACGGCTATTTTATCCGGCTGGGGCAGCAGCTGGGGGCAGAGACGCTTTTGCAGATGTCTCGGCAGCTTGGCTTCGGGCAGGAGGTGCCGGTGGCAGGTGCGCTGCACGCCGATGCCGGAAAGCTGCCGTCTGCCGGGGAGCTTGCCCAGAGCGGCCAGCTGGCAAATTTCAGCTTTGGGCAGGGCGGTCTGCTGGCATCACCGGTACAGATCGCCGCCATGATGAACACCATTGCTTCCGGCGGGGTGTACCGCACGCCTTTCTTTGTGTGTGGCTCGGTGGATGAAACTGACGGTACGCCGCTGGAAACGCTTGCACATCCGCAGTCAAGGCGGGTGATGAGTGCGGAAAATGCAGCGCTCCTGCGTAAAATGCTGCAGCAGGTGGTGGAAGAGGGCACCGCACAGGATGCTGCCTGGCTGGAAGAAGGGGCTGGCGGCAAGACCGGTACCGCGCAGACCGGGCAGTTCACACCGGATGGCACGGAACGCAAAAACTTGTGGTTCACAGGGTTTTACCCGGCGCAGCAGCCGCGCTACACCATTGTGGTGCTGCAGGACGGGCAGGTGAGCACGGAACATTCCAGCGCCGCCATCTTTGCCCGGCTGTGCGCAATGCTGGACCTTCTGGCATAAAAATGCACGGTTTCTGCTTGCTTTTTTGCGCTTGTTATGCTACTATATATTTGTATTTCTGCGTAGTTTTTGTTGAATTAAAATAAAGGAGCGTTTCAATCCATGTCTGTTATCGAAATTGTTGGCGGTGTGATCCTGCTGATCGCTTCGCTCGTCATCGTTTTCCTCACTCTCATGCAGCACACCCACGGTCAGGGCCTTTCCGGTGCTATCAACGGCAGTATGGGCGGCGCAAACAATGCCCGTTTGACCCCGGCTGATCAGATGCTGGCCAAGACCACCCGCATTGCAGGTATTGTTTTCTTTGTGGTTGCCATTCTGGCATGTCTGTTTGCAGGCCGTCTGGCAGGTTGACAAGGTTCGTGCAGCCCCGTGTAAAGGACGGGGCTGTTTTTCTGTGTTATGATAGGATGTCGGCGGCAGTCTGACCGCCGGGCAGGGTGGGGCAGCTGGCCCACGATTGGCAGCGCTGCGGCACGTTGGAGGCTGCGGCCATGGAAGAGCAAGGAGAAAAAATATTATGGCAATGCGCGATAAAATTGAGCACGCGATCCAGAATCAGCCGTGCACCGTCAAAGACCTCAAATCCAAATTCGGCGGGGACCGCGGCTCGGACCGCAAGGTGATGGAGGCTGTGGATCAGCTGGTGCACGAGGCGGTCATCTGCCAGCGTCAGGGCGTGTTCTTCACCGTGCGCAGCGGCCGTGCCGACAAGGCACTGCTGTGCAAGGTGGTAAAGCTGGGCAAAAACTTTGCCTTTGTCATGCTGGAGGACGGCACCAGCGATATCTTTATCCCGGGCCGTTTTACCCGCGGTGCCATGCCCGGCGACATGGTGCTTGTGGAAAAGTTTGAGCACCCCCGTGTGGAGGGCAGCGATGAAGGCGAGATCCTGGCCATTCTGGAAGAAAAGAACGATCTGGTGGGCACTGCTCGCCGCATTGAGGGCCGCCTGAAGTTCGTGCCGGACGACTGCCCGGCCATCTCCATGCAGATGATGCGTGATTGCGAGGGCGGTGCAAAGGACGGCGACAAGGTGGCCGTGGAGATCCTGCAGCGCGGCAATCGGCAGGAAGATCACCGCGTGGGCGTTGCCATGCGGTTTGGCAGCTCGGACGAAGCAAAGCGCTGCGCAAAGGCCCTGCTCTATGCGCAGGATATCCGCAGCCGCTTCCCGGATAAGGTTCGTGAGGAAGCCAAGAAGCTGGAGAACGCTGAGGTCTCTGAAAAGGACACCGAGGGCCGCATGGATCTGCGTGCCCTGCCCATCTTCACCATTGACAGTGCTGAGACCAAGGACATCGATGATGCCATCAGCCTGACCAAGACCCCGGAGGGCGGTTTTGAGCTGGGTGTCCACATTGCAGATGTTTCCAACTATGTCAAGCCCGGCAGCGAACTGGACAACGAAGCGTTTAACCGCGCAACCAGCGTCTACTATGCCGATCAGGTGGTGCCCATGCTGCCCAAGCAGCTTTCCAACGGCATCTGCAGCCTGAATGAGGGCGTGCTGCGTCTGGCCTTCTCCTGCCTGATGCATCTGGATAAGGATGGCAACCTGATCGATTACCGCTTTGTCAAGTCGGTCATCCGCAGCCGCGTCAAGGGTGTTTACTCCGAGATCAATGCCTTGCTGGCCGGCAGTGCTGACGACGAGCTGAAGGGCAAGTACCATGAAGTGCTCAGCCAGCTGCCCGCCATGAAGGAGCTGTACGGCCACCGTGCCCGCCTGCGCAAGGAGCGCGGCTGCATGGATATCGAGAGCGGCGAGGTGAAGCTGATCCTCGACGAGGACGGCCACTGCATCGATGTGAAAAAGCGCACCTCCGGCGAGAGCGAAGCTATGATCGAAGAGTTCATGCTGCTGGCCAACCAGTGCGCTGCCCACTTTGCCCGCGTGAAGCAGATCCCCTTCGTGTACCGTGTGCACGAGGAACCCAATGCTGAAAAGCTGGAGCGTCTGCACACTCTGCTGCAGGCCTGCGGCATCAACGATCACTTTGCCAAGGATGTGCCTACCCCCAAGGAGCTGAGCGCCATTCTGGAAGGTGTGCGCGGCGGCCCGTATGAGCAGATCATCAATACCGGTATGCTGCGCTGCATGTCCAAGGCTGTGTATGAGGAAAAGCCCAAGGGCCACTACGGCCTGGTGCTGAAGGACTACGCTCACTTCACCAGCCCCATCCGCCGCTACCCGGATCTGGCCATCCATCGCATCATGACCGCCCAGCTCAAGGGCATGGATAAGGATACCATGGTGCTGCGCTACAGCGACTTTGCCGAGAAGGCAAGCAAGCAGTCCAGTGAGCGCGAGATCATTGCAATGCAGATCGAGCGCAAGGCTGAGGACTGCTACAAGGCCGAGTATGCCCGCCGCCATCTGGGCGAGTGCTACGAGGGCCGCATTTCCGGCGTGACCCAGCGCGGCCTGTTCATCGAGTTGGAGAACGGCGTGGAGGGCTTTGTGCCGGCTTCCAGCCTGACCCCCTCCGGTACCATGCTCACCGAGGGCATCCGCCTGTCCGACCCCGTCTCCGGCAAGAACTGGAGCCTGGGCGACACCATGATGATCACCATTGTGCGTGCGGATGTGAACCTGGGCAAGATCGACTTTGAGGTTGCTCCGGCAAGCACAAAGTAAGTAAAAAGATCAGAACACCTGTACGGCGTTTTCCTGCATAGGAAGAGACTGTACAGGTGTTTTTTGTCCGCGGACAAGAAGCGATGGAAAAGGGGAGAACGACATGCTGAAAAACGAAACACTGCGCAGAGATGCAGATGCCATCATCCGTGCCAGCCTGAACGCTGTTCTGCCGGACGAAGCGGTGCGCCGCGCGCTGAAAAATTTCCGGCCGCAGGGCGGCAGGGTGCTGCTGGTGGCTGCCGGTAAGGCAGCATGGCAGATGGCCCATGCTGCGGTGAAATTTCTTGGCCGGGTGGATGGCGGCGTGGTCGTGACCAAATACGGCCACGTGAAGGGCACGATCCCCGGCGTGGACTGCTGCGAAGCCGGGCACCCCGTGCCGGATGAGAATGGCTTTGCCGCCACCCGGAAAGCGCTGGAACTGGTGCAGGGCTTAACGGCAGAGGACACGGTGCTGTTTCTGCTGTCCGGCGGCGGCAGTGCACTGTTTGAGAAGCCGCTGATCCCCGGCGCAGAGCTACAGCAGATCACGGGCCAGCTGCTTGCCAGTGGTGCCGATATCGTGGAGATGAACACCATTCGCAAGCGCCTGTCCGGGGTCAAGGGCGGGCGGTTTGCACAAAGCTGTGCGCCCGCGCAGGTGTTCAGCATCGTGCTCAGCGATATTCTGGGCGACCCGCTGGATATGATCGCCAGCGGCCCGGCGGTGCCGGATACCTCCACCTGTGCACAGGCCCTTGCCATTGCGGAAAAATATCACCTGCAGCTTTCGGCACAGGCCAAGGCTCTGCTGGCACAGGAGACTCCAAAGGTGCTGGACCGTGTTGCCACGCAGATCACCGGCAGCGTGCGGGAGCTGTGCAGCGCAGCAGCCAACGCCTGCCGGGAGCTGGGCTATGAGCCGGTGATCTTGACCGACAGGCTCTGCTGTGAAGCGCGGGAGGCTGGCAGCTTCCTTGGTTCCATAGCCCGCACCCACGCGGGGCAGGGCAAAAAGCTGGCCTTTCTTGCAGGCGGTGAGACGGTCGTCCACCTGACCGGAACAGGTCTGGGTGGGCGCAATCAGGAGCTGGCCCTTGCTGCAGCACCAATGATCGCCGGGCTGGATGCAGCGGTCTTTTCGGTGGGCAGCGATGGCACCGACGGCCCAACCGATGCTGCGGGCGGCTATGTGGACGGCAGCACGGCCGCGGCACTGGCGCAGAACCAGCTGAAGGTGTACGATGTGCTGCAGAACAACGATGCCTACCATGCCCTCAAGGCGGTGGATGGGCTCATCATCACCGGCGCGACCGGCACGAATGTCAACGATGTGGCCGTGGTGCTGATCGGAAATCAAGGATAGAACAAAGCCACCGGGAGTTCTCTGCAAAAAGCGGAAGCGGAACGGATGGAGCTGCAGCGCCGCAAGGAACTTACGGAACAGATGTTCCACGGGATGGCCCGCATCGTGGACCGGTTTGTGGTGTGTGATCTGGAAAATGACCACTATGAATAATGCCTTGCAGGATCATGGATTATATGGGTAAAAAATAAGGTGCTGTCCGCACAGACAGCACCTTATTTTTATGGTTTACATGTGCAGCAGGCTGCGCTGCTCGCTGGCGCGGAACTTGAGTGCCGCAGCAATGAATGCCTTGAACAGCGGGTGAGCACGGTTCGGACGGCTCTTGAACTCCGGGTGGAACTGTGCGCCCAAATGGAAGTCACGGCCGGGCAGCTCCACAGTCTCTACCAGACGACCGTCGGGGCTGGTACCGGAAATAACAAGACCGGCGTCCTGCATCTCCTGACGGAACTCGTTGTTGAACTCGTAGCGGTGGCGGTGGCGCTCGTAGATGACCTCTTCCTGATAGGCCTCGTAGGTTCTGGAGTCCTTCCGGAGGACCCGGCAGGGGTAGGCGCCCAGCCGCATGGTGGCGCCCATTTTGTCCACATCCCGCTGCTCGGGCATCAGGTCGATGACCGGATACGGCGTATTCTCGTCCAGCTCGCTGGAGTGGGCGCCGCTCATCCCCGCCAGGTGCCGGGCGTGCTCCACCACGGACATCTGCATACCCAGACAGATGCCGAACAGGGGAATCTTCTGCTCCCTGGCCCACTGGATGGAGGCAATCATGCCATCGATGCCCCGGGAACCGAAGCCGCCGGGGACGATAACGCCGTTGACGCCCTCCAGCATTTGGGCCACATCGCCGTCATCCACCAGTTCGGAGTCAATCCAGCGGATCTTCACCTTCACATCGTTCTCAATGCCGCCGTGGGTGAGGGCCTCCACCACGG
>ENA-OPAH01002065-OPAH01002065.1-human-gut-metagenome-genome-assembly--contig:-NODE-2065-length-11940-cov-2.872192_pt1 | contig 11940 bp, 11 predicted proteins | sample MGYA00241050_ERZ501416 | MGnify/ENA primary metagenome ERZ501416 (study PRJEB25962, sample SAMEA2042632) | human gut metagenome | biome: human gut; feature: human-associated habitat; material: faeces... | reverse complement strand
GGATTAATTGTGGGAATAGCTTTGGCTTTGGTTTTTTCAAGCCTTTCAGTTATAAGCGAAACATTTTACACAATCTACAATATGATTGTTTCAATGTGTGACTTAATACCGGGAATAGCTTTAATACCAGTAGCAATTCTTTGGATAGGCGTAGGTGACGGTGCCATAATTTTTATGGTTATTCACGCAGTTGTGTGGCCTATGTCAAGAAGTATAATTGATGGTTTCAATGCAGTGCCGGAATTGTATTTGGAAGTAGGCAGAAATATAGGACTTTCACCGGTTAAGTTGATTTTTGGAGTTTTTCTTCCGGCAGCTTTGCCTAGAATTTTTTCAGGTATAAAAGTAGGCTGGGCAAGAGCGTGGCGTGGACTGATCAGTGCCGAAATGATTTTTGGCGGAGGCGGAGCATTGGGAATCGGCTATTTTATTCAGGACAGACGTACTAATACTGACATTGCCGGAGTTTTTGCGGCAATTATTGTTATTGTAATTATTGGAATGGTTGTTGAGTACGGAATTTTCCGCAACATAGAAAATAAAACTTTTAGAAAGTGGGGAATGACACGATGAGCAATGAAGTTTTAAAGATAAGTAATCTGGTAAAAAAATATGATAATTCCGATAGAGTTATTTTAAATAATCTTGATTTGACTATAAATGATGAAGATTTCTTATGCATTCTTGGCCCTTCAGGTTGCGGAAAATCTACATTAATAAGATGCATTGCCGGTTTTGAAGATTATGAAGGAAGCATAAAAGTTGACGGTCAGCCGGTTGTAAAGCCGGGACCTGACAGAATAATGGTATTTCAGGACTTTAATCAGTTATTTCCTTGGAAAACTGTTTTGAAAAATATTACATATGCGTTAAAAGTAAATGGAATGAAGGATAAGGCGGAAAGAGAGCAGAAAGCAAAGAAATATTTGGAAAAAGTTAATCTGGTACAGTATGCTAATTATTACCCACACCAGTTAAGCGGTGGAATGAAGCAAAGAGTGGCAATAGCAAAGGGAATGGCACTTGGTTCAAAAATAATATTAATGGATGAGCCTTTTGCAGCGCTTGATGCAATGACAAGAAAGCAGTTGCAAAGTGAATTACTGAAATTGAAACAAAAAGAAAAAATAACAGTTATTTTTATAACTCACAACATTCAGGAGGCAATATCTCTTGGTAACAGAATTATGGTAATGTCTAAGGAAGGAACCATTAAGGAGCATTTGTACAACACTATTGAAAAGCCTGTTACGCCTGCAAGTGAGGGTTACGCCAAGTTATGGGAACATTTAAACAATCAGCTAACATAGCATTGGAAAAAGTAAAGAAAAATATTATAATCATATTAGTTCAAAATTGATTGGGAGTGGAGCTAATATGAATAATAACGAATTTACTTATATAAAAGAAGTGGCAAAACAGAAAAGTTTCTCAAAGGCTTCAAAAGCTTTGGGAATATCCCAGCCGGCATTAAGCAATTACATTAAAAAACTGGAAGACAGAATGGGTGTATTGCTTTTTGACCGAAGTATTTCTCCGATTGAAATAACAGAGTTCGGCAAGGCATATTTGGAATACGCAGAGGATGTTATATCAGCCACAGACAGACTTAATGATGTTATGTCAGATTTGCAGGATTTAAAAAAAGGAGAGATAAAAATAGGAAGTGTTGTATGTTTTTCAACAACATATTTGCCGGGACCAATGTCAGTCTTCCACAAGAAATATCCGGGAATTACTTTTAAATTAACAGAAGAAAAAGTCCCTGAAATAATGAATAAATGCCTTTTGGGAGACATTGATATTTTTCTGACAGATGGAAGAATCAATGGCGAGTTATTTGATAAGGAAACTCTTTTTGAAGAAAGATTGCTTATGGTTGTTCCGAAAAACCTGGCAATTAATGAAGAAATAGGGGAATACCAGATTCCAATAGAAAAATTACTAAGTGACAAAATTGACTATTCATCAGTGAAAACATTGGACATAAGCAGAATGAAGGATGAAGAGTTTGTTTTGTTAAACGAGGACCAGCATGTAAGACGCATGGTAGACAGCATATTTGAAAAAGCCGGTTTTACACCTAACGTAATATTGCAAACATCTCAGACAGTAACAGGGCTTGCCATGACACTTGCCAATATGGGAATCTCTTTCGTTACAGAAACAACCATAAAATACAACAACATCAAAAATCACGCATACTACTACAAGGTAGGCTCAGATAAAGATGCGGTTAGAACAATGTGCGTGGCGTATAAGAAAGGGAAATATATATCCAAGGCGTGCAGGAAGTTTATAGATACGCTGAAAGAAGAGTTGGAATAAAAGAAAATTATAGGTGTGGTTCTTATTAATTTTATTTGATATTTATAAACGAAAACGGGTTTGCAAACACGTTGATTTTCTTATTTTGCTCCGTCATTTATTATAAGACAAAAATCAAAACTCGCCTACGGCTCAAACAGTTGATTTTTGTCTTAAATTATACTCGCAAAATTTCGAAAATCTGCCTATCGTTTGCAAACCCGTTTTCGCTTATAAAATACAAAATTAATAATGTACCACACCTAAAAGATTGTTAAGTAATGATTTAGTTTGATATAGCATTATTTGTATTTTCTTTATTTGCTAAATACAGTATTATATCTTTTCTTGTGATAATACCAATAAATACATTGTTGTCATCCACCACAGGCACGAAGTTCTGGTTAGTGGCTTTTTCAAAAAGTTCTTCCATTGAAACCTGTATGTTGACAGCGTTGTTGTCTCTTTTTCGTTCAATGTCCGTAATAGGAATATCCTCCAACTGGTAGATGTCAGGAAAATCGTGGTCCTTAAGGTACCAAAGCAAGTCCCCTTCAGTAATTGTTCCTATGTATTTTCCTTCTTTATCTAAAAGAGGAATGGCGGAATATCCGTGGAACTCCATTTTTTCCACAACCTGTCTCAGTGTATCGTCATTGAATATATGTGACACCTTTTCTTTCGGTGTCAAAAAAAATAAAATGTTCATTAATTACCTCCTGTAAGCTTCGGGCAATCCAGGCATACCCCCCGGTCAATGCAATAAGGGAAACATTGACATTTAGCTTCTTTTTTAAATTTTTCTACGCCGTTAATTCTACCAAAAAAATACCAAACTATCCATAGAATACACAAAAAGTTAACAATAAATTAAGAAATCTTTATGGATTAATCAACCTATGATATAATGGGCGGTGTTGAAAGATTTTGGATTAAAAATTAATGGCAAATACATTATCTTAAATAAAGTTCAGAAAATGTTATTGAAAACAAAATATTTATCGAAAACAAAATGTTTATGGAAATAAGAGGGACTGAAAAAATGAAAAATATTACAAAAGAAGAAATGAACATAAAAGAGTTTTTTGAAAAATATCCTAATGTGGCAATTGCTTTGTCAGGTGGAGTTGATTCAGTATTTTTGGTTTATATGGCAAAAAAATATGCAAAGAGCGTGAAGGCGTATTTTGTCAAATCTGTTTTTCAACCGGAATTTGAAAAAAAGGATGCAGAAAAAATTTGCCGGCAGCTAGGCGTTGATTTGAAGATTTTGAATGTGGATGTTTTGTCTAACAAGCTGGTTACGGACAATCCGGTCAACAGATGTTATTATTGTAAGCAGGGTGTTTTTGGAACAATTCTTGAAGCAGCAAAGAATGACGGAATGACAGTAATTCTTGATGGAACCAACGCTTCAGATGATGCAGGTGACAGACCGGGAATGAAGGCTTTGCAGGAGATGAAGGTTTTGTCCCCACTTAGAATGTGTGGCTACGTGAAATCTGAAATAAGAAAGCAGTCAAAGGAAGCAGGTTTGTTCGTGTACAACAAACCGTCATACGCTTGTCTTGCAACAAGAATACCAACAGGTACTGAAATAGATGAAGAAAAAATCAAACAGGTAGAAACAGCAGAAACATTTTTGTTTGACTTAGGCTTTTCTGATTTCAGAGTAAGATGGATGGACAACAAAGCCAAAATCCAAATGCCTGAAAGCCAGTTACAGGCACTTATGGAAAAGCGAGAAATTGTATTGGAAGAATTGTCAAAAATATTTGATGAGGTATTGCTTGATTTGAGAACTAGATAGGAACAACATAAAACGAGACAAAGAAATATGATTATAAGAAAGGCGACATTATGAAACAATCAGAGTTGATGAATATTTTGGATGATGTTGCAACGGGGAAAGTTACTAAGGAAGAAGCTTTGCTTGCCATTAAAGAAGAGCCTTTTAAGGATATGGGGTTTGCAAAGATTGATACCCACAGAGGCATCAGGCAGGGTGTGCCTGAAGTTATTTATGGCGCAGGAAAAACAAAGGAACAAATAAAAGAAATTGTCAAGTATCTACAAAAAAGTGGTGAGAAAACTGTACTTATAACAAGAATGAGCAGTGAAGCCGCTAAGTTTGTCAGTGAAGAAATAGATTTGAGATATGATGAAATATCTAAGGTTGGAATAGTTGGACCAATGCCTAAGAAAGACGGTATTGGAACAATAGTTGTTGCAACGGCAGGAACAAGTGATATGTATGTTGCAGAAGAAGCAGCGTTGACGGCAGAGGTTTTCGGCAATCAGGTTACAAGACTTTATGATGTGGGTGTTGCCGGACTTCACAGATTGATAAGCCACGTTGACGAAATAATGAGTGCCTCCGTAATAATTGCAATTGCAGGAATGGAAGGCGCACTTGCCAGTGTCATAGGCGGACTGGCAGACTGCCCTGTAATCGCAGTGCCAACAAGCGTAGGCTACGGTGCAAACTTCGGAGGCTTATCAGCCCTTTTGTCAATGCTAAACTCCTGTGCCAGCGGAGTAAGCGTAGTCAACATAGATAATGGCTTCGGAGCAGCATATCAGGCAAGTATGATAAATCATATGAGAGCGAAGTAGTAGGGTGGGAGAAAACCTGCTCTTTCGGAAGAAATTACGGATAATTCCAGGGAAAACACATATAAAAGAGGAACTAATATGAGGATTTTGTATTTAGATTGTGGAATGGGTGCAGCAGGCGACATGTTGATGTCTGCTTTGCTAGAACTTGTTCCGGATAAAGATAAGTTTGTTGAAAAAATTAATAATATTGGAATTTCAAATGTTAAGGTGAAGCTTGAAAGTTCGGTTAAATGTGGTATAAAAGGAAATCATGTTAGAGTTTTGATTAATGATGAAGAAGAATTGTCTGAGGATGTACACAACAGTGATGAATTACATCATCATAACCATACCCATCATCACGCTCATTACCATGCAACTATTGATTTTATTGAGCACACGATTCAAAATCTTGCAGTTTCAGACAAGGTTAAGAATGATGTAATTTCTATATACAAGCTTATAGCTCAGGCTGAGAGTAAAGCTCACGGTGTGGATGTTTCTGAAATTCATTTTCATGAGGTTGGAATGATGGATGCAATTGCGGATGTAACATGTTGCGCTATGTTAATGGAAGAGATTAACCCTGACAAGGTGGTTGTATCGCCTATTAATACAGGTTTTGGAAAAGTGAAATGTGCTCATGGAATACTTCCGGTTCCCGCACCGGCTACAGCTAATTTGCTTGAAGGAATGGTTTGCTACAGTGGAAATATTGAAGGTGAACTTTGCACGCCAACAGGGGCAGCAATTTTGAAATACTATGTTAATGAGTTTGGAAATATGCCTGCAATGATTATGGAAAAGCAGGGTTATGGCATGGGAAACAAAGACTTCCCGGTGGCTAACTGCATTAGAGCAATTCTTGGAGAAAAGACAGAAAACAATTCAATTATGGAAAGTAACAATGACACCAATCAAAATAATAGAGCCATTGAGAATAGTGATACTATCCAAGACACCATTGTGGAGCTTCGCTGCAACATTGACGATATGACTGCGGAAGAATTAAGTTTTGCGGTGGAACAGATTTGGCAGGATGATGTGTTGGACGTTTACACTACGCCAATTAGTATGAAAAAAGGTCGTCAGGGAACTTTGCTTAATGTAATGTGCAAAGAGTCGGCTAAGGAAGATGTTGCCGTAACTATTTTTAAGCATACATCAACAATTGGAATTAGAGAATACAAGTGTAGCCGAATGATTTTGAATAGAAAGATTGAGAAGGTTAGCACCCAATATGGAGATATTGATGTGAAAAAGACATATGGCTATGGAGTTGAAAAATCCAAGTTGGAGTTTGAAGATTTGAAGAAAATAGCTATTGAAAATAACATTTCCATAAGAGAAGTGAAGGATAATATTTAATAAAGATACTTTAGGAGGACAAATTTATGCATATGGCAGACGCCTTGTTATCACCGGCAGTTGCAGGGACAATGTACGCCTGCAGTACAGCGGTGGCAGCATATTCAGTTACAAAAATAAGAAAAGAAGATGATCAGACTAAAATCCCAACCATGGGAATAATGGGAGCTTTTGTTTTTGCAGCTCAAATGATTAATTTTACAATACCGGGAACAGGTTCTTCAGGACATTTGTGCGGAGGAATGTTGTTGTCCGCAATGCTTGGGGCACCGGCAGGGTTCCTGACAATGATAGGTATTTTGCTCATTCAGTGTTTGATGTTTGCTGACGGAGGTTTGATGGCTCTTGGGGCAAACGTGTGGAACATGGCATTTTATGGATGCTTCATAGGAGCGATGGTTATATGGCGCCTTGTGATGAAAAACGGCGCATCAAAAAAGAAAATAATGGCAGCGTCAATTATTGGCTGCGTTGTTACTTTACAACTTGGAGCTTTTTCAGTAACACTTGAAACTTTGGCTTCAGGAATTACAGAACTTCCTTTTACTGCATTTGTTTCAGTAATGCAGCCAATACATTTGTGCATAGGATTGGTTGAAGGAATAATTACCGGGGCAGTTCTTTGCTTCGTCTACGAGGCTAGACCTGAATTGCTTTGGGGAATTGAAGCTGTTGACAAAAAAGAAAAAATGCCATACAAAAAAGTTTTGGCAATTCTTTTGACAATGGCAGTAATTATTGCAGGTGGCTTATCACTTGTGGCTTCATCTTTGCCTGATGGCTTGGAATGGTCAATTTCAAAAATCACAGGAGCTACGGAAGTGGAAAGCACAGGTGGAATTTACAGCTTTTTTGCGGGAATACAGGACAAGCTTGCAATCCTTCCTGACTACGGATTTAAGTCATCAGACACAATTGCCGGAACATCATTTTCAGGCATTGTAGGTGGAGTGGTAGTAATCCTGTTGTGCATTGTGTGCTGCAATTTATTTAAGTTTTTTAGAAAGAAAGCATAATGGAAAAATTTGAAAATGCAATACACGAAATGTGTGCTATTGAAAATCAGGCTGGGGAAGATAATTTTCTAAATAACATACATGCACTGGCAAAACTGTTTGTAACGGTTTTGTATGTTTGTATGGTGACTTCTTTTCCGAAATATAATGTGACAGGTCTAGTGGAAATGATAATATATCCCTTGATTATTTTTAACCTTGGGGACATTAAATTTGGAAAATGTATAAAAAGAATCAGACTTATTTTGCCATTGATTTGCATAATTGGTATTTTTAATCCTTTTTTTGACAGAAATGTTTTGCTGACAATGGGTGGAGTGAAAATAACCGGCGGCGAAATTTCCATGGTGACACTGATGATTAAAGGAATTTTGACGGTGATTGCCATTTATATTCTTATAATTACAACTACTATAGACCGAGTATGCATGGCGCTTAGAAAAATACATATTCCTGAGATTATTGTTATGATTATCCAGTTGATTTACAGGTACATTAACGTGTTGCTAAAGGAAACAAAAAGAATAGTTGAGGCGTACAGCCTTAGGGCACCGGGCCAGAAAGGCATTAATTTTAAGGCTTGGGGAAGTCTGCCGGGGCAGTTGCTTTTACGAAGTATAGACAGGGCAACCGATGTGCATAACAGCATGAGTCTTAGAGGTTACAATCTTAATAACGTGCGAATCAGAAATTACAAATTAAGTAGCAGGGATTACGTGTGGATGATTGTATGGACACTGGTGATTATCGCTTTTAGAGTGTATCCTGTTTTTGAAATAGTGGGCGGTTTGTTTACATAAAAGGACAAAAAGATGGAGAATATAATTTCAGTTTCCCACCTTTCTTTTGGCTATGATAGCAAGAGAAAGGTTTTGGAAAATATAAATTTTCAATTAAAAAAGGGTGAGTCGGTGGGCTTGGTTGGCGCTAACGGCGTTGGAAAGTCTACTCTTTTAAGAATACTTGTTGGTCTAAATACAGGTTTTCAGGGAGATGTGATGGTCAACAATATTCCCCTTGAAAAAAAGAATTTAAAGACTATTAGAAAAAATATTGGCTACGTTTTTCAGGATGCTGACAGTCAGCTTTTTATGTCAACTGTTTTTGATGATGTTGCTTTTGCACCGAGAAATTACGGAATGTCTGAGGCAGAAGTTAATGAGAAAACAATGGAAGCGCTGAAAGTTGTGCACATTGAACAGCTAAAGGACAAGCAGATTTATAAGCTTTCAGGAGGGGAGAAAAAACTTGCCTCTATTGCAACAATCCTGTCAACGGAACCGGACGTTATATTGATGGATGAGCCAAGCGTGGCACTTGATCCAAAGAACAGACGAAACCTAATCAACATATTAAATCGACTGAATCAGGCAAAAATAGCTTCTCACGATTTGAATATGATAATGGACACTTGCGAGAGAACAATACTTCTTTCAGACGGAAAGATAATTAAGGATGGTAATACAAAGGAGATTCTTTTGGATAAAGAGCTGATGGAAGAAAGCGGCTTGGAGTTACCGTTAGGGTATTAGGAAAGTTAAAAATCAGATAACATTTTATATTATAAAAGTTAACAAATTGTTTACAAGAAATATTAGCACTCGCTGTTGACGAGTGCTAACAAAAGTGCTATAACATAATCACAGGGAAAAAAGAGAGTCCCTGAAAGAAATAAAATTAACAATTACGACTAATGGAAGTCGCAATATGCAGTCAGCTAAATTCACAGATTTTGATTGCAGATATATAAGGAGGTAAGTATTATGTTAGCACCTAGTATTTTTGGAATGAATGATTTATTTGATGATTTTGGAGATGTATTTGAATTTTCACCTGCATTTAGAAAGCAGGTAGCAGCAGCTAGAAATATAAGCTCAGATATTAAAGAATTGGCTGACGGCTACCAGATTGAAATGGAATTACCTGGATTTTCCAAAGAAGAAGTAAAGGCACAGTTGAAAGACGGTTACCTTACAATTACCGCTGAACACAATGCAGAAAATAAAGAAGAGAACAACGAAGAAGGTCAGAAGAAGGAAGCCGTTAAATATATCCGTCGTGAAAGATATTATGGCAAGTGCCAGAGAAGCTTCTTTGTTGGAAAGAACGTAACAGAGGAAGATATTAATGCCAAGTTTGAAAACGGAATCTTGACAATGTATGTTCCTAAAGAAGTAAAGAAGCCACAGGTAGAAGAAAAATTCATTACAATTGAGTAATGAAGGTGGAAGAACTTGAATAAATCTTTTGGATAAAAATTAAATAAGGCAGTAGCATTGCGTGGTGGAAACGGGAATTACAGTAAAAAATAGAAAAATCACAAAATGTTCTGTGTAATGTAAATAAAAAATATCCGGATAGAATGTAAGCTTAAAATACTTTCTTCTATCCGGATATTTTATTAATTCATTTAAAAAATTCAAACCCTATTTTTTCTTCTTAATCTTCAATGGCTTATTTTTCACAACAGTGCTATATGAGCTGTAGTAGTATTTTTTACCAACTTTTAAGTAGGCTCTCACTTTTACGTAATATTTCTTTGTCTTTGCAAGGCCTTTAACTTTTACATACTGTTTTGTGTTGCCTGAAACAGTGTATTTCTTTACGACATGCTTCATTTTCTTGTCTGTTGCAACTCTAACTTCATAGCCTGTGCATCGTGGTGAGTTAGTCCACTTAACCATGATTCGTCTGTTCTTGCTATATCTCTTAGCAGACTTAATTGTTACTTTTGCAGGCTTTGTATACGTAGTCTTTGCTGTGCAAGGTGAAGATGTATATGTTTTGCCATCAGCCTTTAAATATGTTGCAACTCTGTATCTGTACTTTGTAGCAGAAGCAAGTTTAGTGATTTTGTATGACTTTGCATCTGAGTTTGCGATAGTCTTTATGGCTTCATATTTCTTTTTTGAATAGTTGTAACGGTAAACAATATATCCTGTTATTTTGTCTACAGGTGTCCATTTTAAAGTGACTTTTGATGTTGTAGTGGTTGAATCACTAAAGCCGGTCACTTTAGGCATAACAATTTTGTACTTTAATTCTCTTTCATCTGTACAGTTGTTTATACCGGATATGTAAACCTTTGCTGTTCCCGGATTTTTATTGTCAGAGTAGCTTAACTGATAATTAATGCCCTCTACAAGTTCGATATCCTTATATTTAACAGTAACAGTAGGCAACTTTCTTGAACCGTCATATGTGTAACTTGTCTTACTTAATGTGCAACTAAAAGCTTTAGTGTTGTACTTGGCACGAAGAATTGTAGGTGTAACTTCATTAGGATTAACCATATTAGTTGTGAAGCTTCGCGCACCCCATTGATAATAAACACCCATTATTGCAGGGGTATCAAGTGTGTAAACACCAACCTTTAAACCTTTAGACAAAGCAAGTTTTATGGCAGCTTCCTTAGTATAATTTTTTTCTCCATTAAAAGTAACTCCTTCAGCGTTACATTTAAGTGCGTCATTTACTGCATCTTCATCCAAAATAGTACTAAGATAAGTAGTTGCTAAAGTGCTGTCAATGCTTTTAATTTTCTTCAAATAAGTTTTGCTAAAAGAAATAAAAGTTACACAGTCTTCAACGCCGGCATTTTTTAAAGGTTTAACTAATTCATTCTCAAAATAGTTAGGATAGTTACTGTCAGATACGCTCTTAAGTTCAATCTGCCAGTTGACTTTTTTGCCTTCGGATTTGTATTTCTTAATCAAGTCAATAACCTGGTCTAATGTGGCAATTTTAAGATTGCTGTAAGCATCAACATTGTTACCCTTAGTATATGAATATTTTAACAGTTCGCTGTAAGTTGAGTCTGAAATATCAACGTTAACGCCCATTGTATTTTTTAATGAATCGTTGTGTGAGACAACCCATGTAGCCTTGCCGTTTGAATCGGGCTTACATCTTCTGATATCAAGTTCAATCTTTGAAAATCCTGAAGCTGCAGCCATTTCAAAAGCCGGAATTGAGTTCTCCGGTGCATAAGCTGAGTAACCTCTGTGTGCAACTAAGTCAAAAGCATCAGGGTCTACTGTTGTAGGTTGTTCAGTTGTAGTTTCCTGTGGTTTTGTAGTTGTTTCTGCAGGATTAGTTGTAGAACTATCCGTTGTAGTATTGTCAGTTGTTGATTTCTCAGTAGTAGTTTCAGTGGATTGTTCTGTTGAAGTTTCAATTGCTTTTCCCAAAGAATCAGAAGAATTAACCACATTAGAAGCAGATTGCACAACATTATATGTGGCAGCTTCAACTTCGGTAGCCTGTGTATTTACTTCATAAGAATATGATGAGTTAAATGTGTCTGCCTTAACTTCCTTAGGCGGTGCTACATATCCGCTCATCATTGTTGTAATCATAGCAAGAGAAAGAATCTTTGCTACTAGTTTCGTGTTTTCATTTCTTTTTCCCATATTTACATCTCCTTTTCATACAAGATTGTATTATAACATTGATTGTATGATTTGACATCTAAATCTTATAAAAAATTTGTGATAAAAAACAGTTGAAAAAAGAAAAATCCGATACCCATGTGCTGTATAGGGCATCGGATTTCTGTTATTTACTTCTTAATACTCATCAATAGTGGGAGACCTTTTTTCTCCAACAATTCATTGGTGTCGATTACATCATAGCCTTTCTCTGATGCTTC